>Ga0183100_1000617_pt1 | contig 25010 bp, 22 predicted proteins | sample Biomet2_FD_127789 | JGI IMG/M metagenome (GOLD analysis project Ga0183100, IMG submission 127789) | Microbial communities from bioreactor (seeded with anoxic lake sediment) at LBNL, California, USA - Biofuel metagenome 2 | ecosystem: Engineered > Bioreactor > Anaerobic > Unclassified ...
CGCGCCCGCGCCCGGAGCGCAGTCCATGCCCCGCCCGGCGGGCCCCGGGCGCGCCCCCCCTCTCTCTCTTCTCCCCTCCCCCCTCCCCCTAAAACACAAAGGCCGGAACCCATGTCCCGGCCTCTTGCATTTTTTTGTTTGGGTCGTCCCTACTTGACCTCGGCCGCTTCCGGCGCGTCCGTCTTGGCGACGCGGGCCAGCGGCCAGACCTCGTCAATGCGCTCCACAGGGAACACCTTGATCCGGCCCCGCAGATCCTTGGGGATATCCTGCAAGTCCTTCATGTTCTGCGCCGGGATGATGACCCGCTTCATCCCGGCGGCCATGGCGGCCAGGATTTTTTCCTTGATGCCGCCGACGGGCAGCACCCGGCCGCGCAGGGTGATCTCGCCGGTCATGGCCACATCGCTGCACACGGGCGTGTTGGTCAGGGCCGAGATCAGCGCCGTAACCAGCGTGACGCCGGCCGACGGACCGTCCTTGGGCGTGGCTCCGGCCGGAACGTGGATATGGATGTCGTGCTTTTCGAACATCTCGGGATCAATGCCGAGCTCCACAGCCCGCGACTTGGCGTAGGTCAGGGCGGCCTGGGCCGATTCCTTCATGACTTCGCCCAGTTTGCCCGTCAGTTGCAGACCGCCCTTGCCCGGCAACGTGGCCACCTCGATGTGCAGGATGACTCCGCCGACCGGCGTCCAGGCCAGTCCCACCGCCACACCCGGCGGCAAATCGACTTCGCGCTCGTCGTCCAGGAACCGGGCCGGTCCGAGGAGCTTTTCCAGAGAGGCGACCGTGACCCGGAAAGGCGGTTCCTCGCCTTCGGCTTTGCGGCGGGCCAGCTTACGGCACACCGAGCCGACCTCGCGTTCCAGATTCCGCAACCCGGCTTCCCGGGTGTAGTCGCGGATGACGTGGGCCAGCACCTGATCGGAGAGCGACACGTCGTCCTTGGCCAGACCGTTTTCCTCAATCTGCCGCGGCAGGATGAAGCGCCGCGCGATCTTGATCTTTTCCTGTTCGGTATAGCCCGGCAGCTGGATGACTTCCATGCGGTCCAGAAGCGCCGCCGGAATGGTGTCCAGGATGTTGGCCGTACAGATGAACATGACCTTGGACAGGTCGAAGGGCACGTTCAGGTAATGGTCGGAGAAGCTGAAGTTCTGTTCCGGATCGAGGACTTCGAGCAGGGCCGAAGACGGATCGCCCCGGAAATCGGAGCCGACCTTGTCGATTTCGTCGAGCATGATGACCGGGTTTCGGGTGCCGGCCTGCTTGATGCTCTGGACGACCCGGCCGGGCATGGCCCCGATGTAGGTCCGCCGGTGGCCGCGGATTTCCGCTTCATCGTGCATGCCGCCCAGGGACATCCGCACGAACTTGCGGCCGAGGGCCCGGGCAATGGACCGGCCAAGCGAGGTCTTGCCGACGCCGGGAGGTCCGACGAAGCACAAAATGGGGCCTTTCATGCCCGGATTGAGCTTGCGCACGGACAGGTATTCGAGGATGCGCTCCTTGACCTTTTCCAGATCGAAGTGGTCCTCGTCGAGAATGCGTTTGGCTTCCTTGATGTCGAGGCGGTCCTTGGACAGCTTTTTCCAGGGCAGATCGACCATCCAGTCGAGGTAGGTGCGGATGACGCTGGCCTCGGAGGAATCGGGATGCATGGAGAGGATGCGCTTGAGCTGCTTGTCCGCTTCCTTTTTGACGTCCTTGGGCATGCCGGCCTTTTCCAGGGCCGCCTTCAGCTCTTCCAGGTCGTCGGAATCCTCGCCGGCCTCGCCGAGTTCCCGGCGGATGGCCTTCATCTGCTCGCGCAGGAAGAAGTCCTTCTGGGCCTTGTCCATGCCCTCTTTGGCCATGTTCTGGATCTTGGCCTGCATGGCCGCCACTTCGGCTTCCTTGACGAGCTGTTCATTGACCAGCCGCAGGCGTTCGATGGGGTCTTCGCATTCAAGCAGCCGCTGGGCCTCTTCCACCCGCATGCGCAGGTTGGAGGCCACGAGGTCGGCCAGCCGGCCCGGCTCGTTGACGCTGTTGAGCACGGCCATGATGTCGGCCGAAGCCATGCCGCGCAGCGACAGGATTTTCTCGCTTTGTTCCCGGGCGGCCCGCATCATGGCTTCCTGCTCCAGGGTGATTTCCTTGGAGTCGCGCTCGGGAAGAATCTCCACGTTGGCGATGCTGAAGGGCTCGGTGGCGACGAACTTGGTGACGCGGGCCCGGGTCAGCCCCTGGACCAGCACCTTGAGGCGGCCGTCGGGCATCTTGAGCATGCGCATGATCATGCCGACCGTCCCGACGCGGTAGAGGTCCTCTTCGGTCGGTTCGTCCACCTTCTCATCCTTTTGCGTCAGGATCAGGATGTAGCGCGAACCGTTTATCGCGGCGTCCACGGCCTGGACCGACTTGTCCCGGCCGACGAACAGCGGCAGAATCATATAGTTAAAGACCACGATGTCGCGCACAGGCAACACCGGCAGCTCGGTTGGGATATCCGGCTGGCTTTTGTCCTCGCCTTCACTTTCACTGGCGACCGGGGCTTCGTGGCCTTCCGGCGCGTCGGCGGCCTTCTGGGCGGCGTCAGGGGCCGCGTTGGGATCCAATTCCTTATCCATTATATCAGACTCCTTCTCCACTCCCGGCGGCGGGGACAGGATGTTGCTTCGCCCCGCCGCCAAAAGGGTGGGAACGGGGGTTATGCATCAAACAACATGTCAACCGTCAGGATCATCTCGCCGCGCAACCAGAGCCACACCCCCCGGGGGGGGCGCTGCCGCTTCCGGCATCCTGACGGCGCTAGCCTCGGATCTCAAAGGTCGTATACGCCTTGTCGTATTCTATCATTTCGGCCTCGACCGAGGTCACCTGGGACAGGGGGGAACCCTGGGGCAGGCGTTCCTTGAGGGCGGCCAGATTGGCGGCATCGCCCTGGGCCAGGATTTCCACCTGTCCTTCCCGGAGGTTGCGGACCCAGCCCGTCAGCTCCAGGCTTTTGGCCTGATCAAAGACCCAGGCGCGAAAATACACGCCTTGAACCTTGCCGGACACGGTGGCATGGAGACTGTGCGTCATGGGATCCTCCCTTTTGCTACAACATACCCTCGGATTGGAAGCTGTAAAACCGATTTTCGGTGACCACCAGGTGATCGAGCACCCGGATGTCCACTTCCCGGGCGGCACTTTTGATGCGTCGGGTAAAATCAACGTCCTGGATCGAAGGCCGTGGATCGGCTCCGGGATGGTTGTGGACGAGGATCATGCCGCTGGCCTGCCGCCGAATCGCCACGCGCAGCACCTCGCGGGGATAAACGGCGGTTTGGTCCACCGTGCCCTTACTCACCTGTTCCCAGCCGATCAGCCGGTTTTTGGTGTCCACCAGGGCCATCCAGAACTCCTCGTGCTCCCTGTTCCCGATTCTGGCCCTGGCCATTTCGGCCACGATCTCGGGGCTGTTGAGCACCGCCCGGTCGCGGACCGGCTGCTCGTGAAACCGGGCCCAGGCTTCGCGCCAGAGCGTGATAAATTCCTCTACGCCCGGCCCGACCCCCGGCGCGTCGCGCAATTCTTCCATCCTGGCGGTCAGCACGCCGCGCAAATTGCCAAAGCGCGCCAGCAGTTCCTTGGCCAGGGGCTTGGTATCGCGCCGCACGTTGACGTAGCCCAAAATGAGCTCCAAGACCTCGTAGTCGGCCAGGGCGCGCGGATCCTCCACCAATCGGTCTTTCAACCGTCGCCTGTGGCCAAGGTAATGGGGCGGTTCTTTCTTAGTAAGCATATTTTATGGTCCGGGCAAGGCTTTCGGGGGAAGACAAGGGGTAAATCCCGGAACAGCAGGGGAAAAGGTTGTAAAATCCGGGGGCGTCATGGGGAACTCCGGCCTTTCGACCGCCCCGGCCCGCCGAAAAGGCGGAAAAGTTCGGCCGTCAGGTATTCCATGGCCTGATCCGGCCGTCTGGCTCCGGATTTGATTCCGGCCTCGGCGGTGAAGGCCGCTTCGAACAGCCGCGTCAGGCCGGCGACCCCGAGCCGTCGGGCCATGGCTTCCTTTTTTTGCAGCACAAACGGCGGCAGACGGATTTCGGAGGCCTCGCCGGCAGCCAAACGCCACATGATTCGGGCCTCGTACAGCAACAGCCCCAAAAACGGGAAAATCATCTCCTCGCCGGCCAGCTCCTTGTCGAAAATCTCCTGCCACACGGCTTCGGGGGCGCGGCCGCCGGCCAGGGCGTCCAAAAACGCGAAGCCATCCATGCCTTCGCGGTAGCTTAACTGGGACAGGTCGTCCATTTCGATGGTCGAACGGTCCCCGAGCGTCAGTTCCAGCTTGCCCAGCTCATTGTCGGCGTGAGCCAGATCCGGGGGCAACGCGGCGGCCAGGGCTTCGGCCACGCCGGCCTCGAAGACCAGTCCCCGCCGGGCGGCCCAATCGGCCAGACGCGGTCCCATGTCCCGACGGGTCAACCCCGGGGAGACGAACAGCCATTTCCGCTTTTCGGCTACCTTGAAATAGGGTTGGTCGGCCAATCCTTTGGGCAGTTTCGGCCCTTTGCGGTCAAAAGCCCCTTCCAGGCAGAAAAACGGCCAGACCGAGGCGTTAAAGCCCATGAGGGCCGGGGCCAGTTTGGGCCAGAATTCCACTGGGCAGGCTTCGGCCCGGCGTACCACCAGGGCCCGTTTGCCGGCCAGCAGGCTGCCCACGGTGAGGGCGCTCCAAAACGGCGCGCCAAGTTCCTCGTCGCCCCAAAAGACTTCCTTGGTAAACGGCAGGCCGGATTCGCCGAGCAGGCGATCCACGCGTTCCCGGATGATTTCCGGGTCCGGACAGGCCAGAAAGGTAAAACCGGGTCGTTGCATGGAGCGAGAGTAGCCGAGGCCCCGCCGGGGAGCAACGGGTGCGGTGGGGGCTGGTTGGCGTATTTGTCCTGACCGGCCTTTGGAGTTGACAGAATGCGGGGACATCCATGAGGAGTTAGGTCCCGTTTGTTATCGTCAATACTGGGCTCGACCGATCCGCCTCCGTGATTTGCCGGCTTGGTTTATGGAGGAGAAATGCGCCGTGGCGACAATACCCAATTCCCGACGTCAGCTTCATCTCAAGGACACGTTACGCTGTCATTTGGTCAGCCGCGATCCGCTCATTATCACGGCCTATGGGAATCCCATGGCTGCGCCGACGCAGCTTTGTCCTTTTTTAGAAAGCCGCAAAGTCTATTTCTTGCTTGGAAACTGGTGGTCTTTTCAGGATCCTACGCTGTTGTCCCAAACAAAATGGCTTTATCAGAAGATGCGGGAATCGTATCCTTTGCATGAGTTCATTTTTTTAGCGAACGCCAAAGAAGAATGCCAACTCTTGGAATTTGCCGGTCTGCCGCATTACCTCTGTCATCATAATGCCTTTCTGGATGAAAATATTTTCTACCCCATGCCAAAGGTGGAAAAAACGTTTGATGCTATTTATACTGCTCGGCTGGATCCGTTTAAACGCCACTTCTTGGCCCGAAAAATCCCTGCTTGGGCCCTTGTCTATTATTATGGAAATGCGGATCGTAAAAACCAAGACGCGTACTTTCGTGCGCTCCGACAGCGTATGCCAAACATGGTTCCCCTCAATGAGGATCCGCAGACCGGGCAATACCGATGGTTCGATCCGCAGGCGATGTGCCGGGCCTACAACGCGGCCCGGGTTGGCCTGTGCCTTTCCCAACTGGAAGGCGGCAACTACGCCACAACGGAGTATATGCTCTGCGGCTTGCCGGTCGTTTCCACCCCAAGCCAGGGGGGACGTGATGTTTTTTTTGATCCGGAAGTCACCCGCGTTGTCCCGCCCGACCCCCGGGCCGTGGCCGAGGCTGTGGCGGAACTGATTGCGCTGCGCATCCCGCCGCGGGAGGTCCGGCTGCGGGCCCTGGTCAAAATACGGGAGCAGCGAGAGGATTTCATTCGGCTCGTTGAAGCGCTTTTTGCCCAATCGGGGCGCACGGATCGTTTTGCCGACCAGTTTGACGCTGTCTTCACCCACAAAATGCTGACCTATCCCGGTTCGCCGGAAAAATTTTTGGCCGATCACGGCTTACTCGCCGACGGAACCTCGTTTCCCCTTCTCCCCAAATGAGAACGTTTTTGTCAGGAAAACAGGCAGGATCGCATCGCCATGGCTTCGACGGACAAGAGCGTTGTTCGCAAACGCCGCACACGCGCGGCCGCGTCTGGCAACGGTGGAGCCCCTCGCGCGGGCGCTGTGCCAGTCCCGCTGTGTCTGAGGTCTCTATATTACATTTTTGATACAGGCTGTTGACCGTCTCTTCGGCTGACGCTACACGAAACAAATATGTCGAGTCCCGCCTGGGGCGGGAGCGGGGGAACCACTTTTTGGGGCGTATCACCGACATGGTGTAGGGCAACCTCTTCGGCCCGAGCCCGGCAGCTAACCTCGTAGACGTCGAAGGGGAATCCTCCGCAGCGCGGCGGGTTTCCCAGAACCGGTCGTCCGGAGGGATGCCTATGGTTTGCCGCGCCCATCTGTGCAAGGCTTTTTCCGCTTTGCCTGCCATGTTGTCTTCTCTATATGCCCGCGTCGGGCCTCCCTGATCCTCACACGAGGGTGTCTGCGGTCTTTTTCTGCGTAAATCCCCTATCCGGTCCTCCAGAGCTTTTTTTTATGCAGCGCAAGGGAGCTTCCATGCCTTCCAGTAAGCAACAGCCGTTGTCGCGTCGCGTCCGCCGCGCCGTCATTGGCGATTCCATTAATCTGGCCGATCAGTCGATTTTCCATAAACTGTCCCTGGTAGCTTTTTTTGCCTGGGTCGGCCTCGGCGCCGACGGTCTGTCCTCGTCCTGTTATGGTCCGGCCGAGGCCTTCCTGGCCCTCGGGCAGCATACGTTCCTGGCTATTTTTGTGGCGCTTGGCACGGCCTTGACCATTTTTGTCATCAGTGCCGCCTATTCCCAGATTATTGAGCTTTTCCCGACCGGCGGCGGCGGCTACATCGTGGCCAGCAAGCTTCTTTCCCCCAAGGTCGGCATGATTTCCGGTTGCGCCCTGCTGATCGATTACGTCCTGACCATCACCCTGTCCGTGGCCAGCGGCGCGGATGCCGTTTTTAGTTTCCTGCCCGAATCCTGGTTGCAATACCGGTTGGCCGTGGCCCTTGGCGGCGTGGTCATGCTGATTCTTTTGAACCTGCGTGGGGTCAAGGAATCGGTCATGGCCCTGGTGCCCATCTTTATGGTCTTTGTGCTGACCCATGCCGTGGCCATCGGCTACGGCGTTTTTTCCCATATGACGGAATTACCCGTCCTGGCCGCCCGGCTGGGCCAGGACGTCTCGGCCGCCAGAAGCGAACTCGGCATGATGGGTATGTTTTTGCTGGTGCTGCACGCCTACAGCATGGGGGCAGGCACCTATACCGGCATTGAGGCCGTTTCCAACGGCCTGCCGATTTTGCGCGAGCCACGGGAAAAAACCGGCAAGCGCACCATGCTCTACATGGCCCTGTCCCTGGCCATCACCGTGGTCGGCATCATTGTCTGTTATCTGTTTTTCCAGGTCCGGCCGCAGGAAGGCAAGACGCTTAATGCCGTGCTTTTTGAAACCCTGACGGCCGGTTGGGGTTCGACCCTTGGCGGCGGGTTTGTCCTTATCACCCTGGTGTCCGAGGCGCTGCTCCTGTTTGTGGCGGCGCAGGCCGGTTTTGTGGACGGTCCCCGGGTGTTGTCCAACATGGCCATCGACCGCTGGCTGCCGGCCCGGTTTGCGTTGCTTTCGGACCGTCTGGTCACGCAAAACGGCATTTTGCTGATGGGCGTCGGCGCGCTCATCCTTATGATCCTTTCCCATGGTTCGGTGGATCTGCTGATCGTGCTTTACAGCATCAACGTCTTTATCACCTTCGTCCTGTCCCAGCTTGGCATGGTGCGGCACTGGTGGCAGGTCCGGGGGCAGGCCGCCCATTGGAAAAAAGGGCTGTGCTTAAACGGTATGGGCTTGGCCATGACCGCGTTTATCCTGGTCATGGTGACCTGGGTGAAGTTCTTTGAAGGCGGCTGGGCCACCCTGCTGATCACCGGGGCGCTGGCCGCTGTCGCCCTGGGCGTCAAACGCCACTACAACCGCGTGGGGATGCTGATTAAGGAGCTCGATGTGCTGCGGGAAATCCGTCGTCCCGATACGACCTATCTTCCCCCGGTTTCAACCGCCCCGCGCGCTGCCGAACCCGATCTGGACGCGCCGGCTGCTGTTATCTTTGTCAACGGATTCAACGGGCTTGGCATCCACACCATGCTTTCGGTCATCCGGCTTTTCGGCAAGGACATCAAAAATTACGTGTTCGTGCAGATCGGCGTGGTGGACGCGGCCGTCTTCAAAGGGGCCTCCGAACTTTCCCGGCTCAAGGTCAATATGGAACGTGACCTGCAGGTATACGTGGGCATTTTGCAGGAACGGGGGTACCACGCCGAAGCCCATTGGGCCGTCGGCACGGACATTGTGCATGAAATCCTGGAGCTTGCCCCGGTTCTGCGGGAGCGTTTCCCCCGGGCCATTTTCTTTGGCGGTCAGATTGTCTTTGAGAAAGAGACGTTTATCACCCGGCTTTTGCACAACTACGTGGTTTTCACGCTCCAGCGCCAGCTCTACCGGCTGGGGTTGCCCTTTATGATTATGCCCATTTTATTGGATTCGTCTGCGGACGCCGATACGGTTGCAGCCGTCTGAAAAAGACTCCGGTGCGCCGGGGGCCGGCTTCTCCAATGCGGGGGAAGACTGGCCCCTTGGCCGTGCCTGCCCTGTTCCTGGCGCCCTTTTGGGGAGCACCGCGATTTTGTCCGCCTGCGGGGCCGCTTTCTGCTCCTTTCTCTCTTTCAGTCATCTTTTTGACGCGTTTGGGGCACGCCCCTGCCCTCCAGGCGTCTGAACTGCTGCCGCCGGCCGCAGTCGCGCTGTTCCTGTCGTTCTTCCTATCCAGTTCTCTGCGAGCATTAATCTTGCATAAAGCATTTTCAGCACAATCGCCTGTCGTGTGGTTGTCACAGGCGGTTTTCGATCTTTTCACGGTGATACAATGCTGTATCCCCTTGTGGTTTAAGAAAGTTCTGACGAAGACATACGTTTCATATAAATGTCTGCCATCGCTTATGAGACGTCTCAATTTTTATAAAATGGAAATAAGTTTTTTCGGGAGCGATCTGTTTATGTCACTGATACAAATTTTTTCTTTTGAAGAAATGATTTTGAAAAAGCTGTCCTAATTGCTTTTTTGTAATCGCAGAGCGCGAGCATGGCCAGTGGCTTGTCCGCGGAGCCGCGTCGTCATTTTTATGATGCCTCTGTGATTTGTGTCTGCCTTATGGTCTGGCCGTTGCGTTCCCACGGCTGCAAACGCAACCCCGTCAGGAGAAAACGGCATGCATCTGTCGCTTCGCGCCAAATTTTTTGCGCCCATCCTCTGTATTATCCTTTTCGGCATGACGCTTTTGGTGCTCGTCAATGATCGTACGGTCAAAAACGCCTTTGAACACGTGGAAAACCAGACCATGGGCCTGTTGTGCCAGTCCATGACCAACGATGTTTCCGGCGGTGTGGCGGCCAATCTCGGTCTGTTGGCCGAGTTCGCCAAAAATCCGTTGTTTGCGGGCGCGGCCCAGGGCCAAAATACGGCCGAGATCAATACACTGCTGTCCACCTTGGCAAACGGCATGGCCGGCGTGGATTACGTCAATATTTTTAATATCCAAGGGGTGTCGACGGCGTCCTCCAGCAGGGACACGATCGGCAAGGTCAATGTGGCCGACCGTGAGTATTTTACCCAGGTGGTCCGGGAGCGGAAAACCAATGTGGTTTCCAAGGCCCTGATCAGCCGGACCACGGGCAAAGCCGCGGTCGCCTTGGCCCAGCCGCTGCTTGATGCGACGGGCAAGCTCGTCGGCGTCATCAACGCGGGCATGGACCTTGAGGCGCTGACGTCGGATCTGGCTTCGACCAAAATCGGTCAGACCGGCTATGCCTTTATCCTGGATGCCCAGGGCCTGATGCTGGCCCATCCGGACAAGGCCATGCTGATGCGAACAGACTTCGGGGCCACGGAGATCGGACGGCGGATTCTGGCCGTCCAGACCACGGCGTTTCTGGAATTTCAGGACGCCAAAGGCGGGCATTTGCTGGCGGTCACCCGCTCCCCGAAAACCGGTTGGTTTTTTGTGGTCGAAGCACCACTGGCCGAATTCAATGCCTTCGCCGATGCGGCCACGCGGCAAAATACCGGCATCGCCATCGGGGTGACCCTGGCCATTTTGGTGGCCATCCTTTTCTTATTGCGTTTTTCCGTCCTCAATGGCCTGCGGGCCTGCGTCGCCTTTGCGGCTGCTGTCGCCCATGGAGAATTGGATCGGCGTCTGACCATCACCTCCCGGGACGAACTCCAAACGCTCGGTGACGCCTTGTCGGCCATGAGCGCCAGTATCAAGGTCAATTTGGACGAAGCCCGAGCCAAGGGAGAAGAAGCCCAGACCCAGGCGGAAAAAGCGGCCCAGGCCCTGGAAGAGGCCAAACGGGCCCAGACCGAAGCCGACGCGGCCCAGAGCCAGGGGCTTAACTTGGCGGCCGACAGGTTGCAGGGCGTCATGGACACCCTGACCGGGGGGGCGGGTCGGCTTTCCAGCGAAATCGCCGGAGTGGTTCAATCCGTCGAGGAGCAGGCGCGCCGCACGACCGAGACGGCCACGGCCATGGAAGAGATGAACGCCACCGTGCTTGAGGTGGCCAGGAATGCGGCCGCTGCCTCGACCAAGGCCGAGGCGGCCCGGGGACAGGCCGTAGCCGGGCAGGATGTGGTCGAAAAGTCCCTGGCGGCCATCAGCCGGGTGGAGGCCGTGTCCCTGGCGGTCAAGGCCGGGATGGATCAACTCGGGGCCAAGGCCCAGGCTATCGGGGCCATCATGAACGTGATTTCCGACATCGCCGACCAGACCAATCTGCTGGCCTTAAACGCGGCCATTGAAGCGGCCCGGGCCGGCGAGGCCGGTCGTGGCTTTGCCGTGGTGGCCGACGAGGTGCGCAAGCTGGCTGAAAAGACCATGACGGCCACCAAGGAGGTCGGGACGTCCATTGGGGCGATCCAGACGGAAGCCCGGGACAGTATCGTCAAGGTGGATGAGGCCGTCGAGGCGGTGGGCCGGGCCACGGAGCTGGCCCAGGCTTCGGAAACGGCCTTGCAGACGATTGTGGGGCTGGTGGATGAAACGTCGTCCCAGGTGCAAAGCATCGCCACGGCGGCGGAGCAGCAATCGGCCACCAGCGAGGAAATCAACCGGGCCGAGGAGCAGGTCAGCCGCCTGTCCGACGAGATTGCCCGGGGTATGCGGGAATCCTCCGGCGTGGTGGAGAATATGACCCGGCAGGTCGATGCCCTGGAAGAAGTGGTGGCGTCGTTTCGCAGCGATTCCCGAAGCAAGCAGCAGCACTAACAAATGCTTTTTGACGAGGGGGCCTGGGGGAAATCATTTCCCCCAGCGGGGTCCGGGGCAGCGCCCCGCTCTTTCCTCTTTCCCTCTCCCCATTCTCAAGGAATAACGCTCATGCCTTTTATTCCTAAAAATGTCTCCCCTACTCCAATTCCCGGGCAATCCAGATGCAGCGGCCGATAATTTCAAAATCATCGGCATCGGAAACGAGCAGCACATTGTGGTCGTTGTCCGAGACAATGGCCAGCTGTCCATCGGCTTCCATCAGGCGTTTGATGTACATCTGGCCGTTGTAGCGCAGGTAATAGATCTTGTTTTTGACGAACTGCCGGCGGCCCTCGTCCACGAGCACGACGCTTCCGTCCCGGATGGTCGGGTCCATGCTGTCGCCAAAGGCCCGGATGACCGTCATATACTCCGGATTGCCCTTGGAGCGGATCCATTCGGTGCGGAAACTGAGGTAGGTCAGGGTGCGGTCGCCGGTTTCGGTGGAACCGCCGCCCATGGAGGCGGTGGCTTCGCGCAGGGGCACCTCGGTGTAGTCGCGTTGCCGGGTTTCCTGGGCTCGCAGGTCCCGCAGCAAGGAGCGCAGGGCCGCCGGTTCGCTTCCGACCCCGGGTGGTCGGGCGGCGCTTTCCCCGCCGTATTGCGGCTCGCGGACATGGCAACGCCGACTTCCCGCGTCCTGGGCATAGGACTGGGATTCAAGGCGTTGTCGGCCAAGCGCCAGCATATCCTCGTAGGAGAGCTTGAAAAAATCGGCAAACCGCCGGCGCAGCCGGGATTTCGGAATCTGCTTGCCGGACAGGATTTTGCTCACGTAGCCCTGGCTGACGCCGACGAAGGTGGCCAATGCTCCCTGGTTGGCATTTTCCATGGTCGTCAGATCGACCAGGGCCTTCCAGAAAGATTGCTCCTCTTCGGTACGGAACGGGCCGTCCTCAAGCGGATTGGGGGCAGGATCGGAGCGTATCATGGTTTGGGTTGTGCCCCAGGGACCACAAAAATGTCCATTCCTTTTTTGGAATATTATTCTTGACTGATATTCCTAGTAGGAATAATTTAACGCCAGACAAGGTCACTGTTCCACCTCAAGCCCATGGAGAGGGTCGCATGCGTGAATTTGAATTGCAGGATAAGCTGGCAGAAAGTCTTGGCATTGAAGCCGCCCGCGCCGCTTTGGACGCGTTAATTGCGGAATGGGGGGGATGCCGGCTGGACATCCCGAACGGTACGTCCTCGGAAAAGCAGCGGCGCAATACGGAAATTCGTCGTCGGTACCGGGCCGGCGCAGATCTGTACGCCCTGCGCGGTCAATTCGGTCTGTCCGGCCGTCATTTGCGGCGGATTCTCTCTTCCTCGACCCACTAATCGGCGCATTTCCGTCGCGTGTTTCGTGTGAGGGGGGCTGGGGGAAATCATTTCCCCCAGCGGGGCCCGGGGCAGCGCCCCGCCGCTTTCCCCATTACTCCCCCTTCCCCTGCTTCTCCCCATTGCTCCCGCCCGGGTCAGGCCGTCAACCTGACCCGGGCGGCGCCTTTTACAAAATAGGCGACAGCAACCGGCTTAACATGACGCCCGTTTTGAAGACGAACGAGCGATCTTCGTAGTCGTCGGCGGAAATCCGCACGCACTGGGCAAAGTCCTGCAACAGCATCGCCTCCACCTCGGCCACGAATCCCGGATCGGCCACCGCCATGGTGATCTCGAAATTGAGCCGGAAGGAGCGGTTGTCGCAATTGGCCGTTCCGACCGAGGCCAGGACGTCGTCAACCAAAATGACCTTCTGGTGCAGGAAGCCATTGCCGTAGCGATAGAATTTGACGCCCAGGGTTTCGAGTTCGGCAAGATAGGAAAAGGAGGCCAGATAGACCATTTTGTGGTCGGGTTTAAGCGGCAGCATCACCCGCACGTCCACGCCGCGCAGCACGGCCAATTGCAGGGCCGAGGTGATTTCCCGGTCCGGCACGAAATAGGGGCTGACGATCCAGACCCGCTTGGTCGCCGCCGTGATGGCCTGGAAAAAAAACAGATTGCAGGATTCGATGTCATCGGCCGGCCCGGTCGGCAAAACCAGCACCGGCATGACGCCCTGCGGGGCGTGCCGCAATTCCCAGTCGAGGACGGGCGTCTGCCGCGTGGCCCAATACCAGTCCTCGACGAACGAGAGCTGGACCAGGGTGGCGGCCGGGCCCTGGCAACTGACGTGGGTGTCGCGCCAATGCCCCAGACGGGGATTTTTCCCCATATATTCATCGCCGACGTTGTGTCCGCCGACAAAGGCCATCCGGCCGTCCACCACCACGATTTTGCGGTGGTTGCGGAAATTGAGTTGCAGACGATTGCGCCAGCCAAGGGTGGTGTTGAAGGCCGAAACGTGCACCCCGGCGGCGGTCAGGGCATTGAGATAGCCCTGGTCAAGATCATGACAGCCGATTTCGTCGTAGAGCAGATACACGGCCACGCCGGCCCGGGCCTTGGCCATGAGTCCCGCCTGCAACCGCCGGCCGATGGCGTCGTCACGAAGAATGAAGAACTGCACCAGCACGTAGCTGGTTGCGGTCTTGATGGCGGCCAGGATGGCGTCAAAGGTTTGCGCGCCGTCAATTAGCAGCCGCACCGTGTTGCCGGTGGTAAAGGGCAGTTCGCCCAGGCGTTCGAGCACCGGCAAAAGACTCGGCACAGCGGGTCCATGGGGATCGGGAAAGGCCCGGGCGGCGTCGAGTTCCGGGGCCAGACGGTCCACCACCCCGTCGCCCTCGCGCCGGGAGGCCACGTAGCCCTGGAAGCGGTTGCGGCCGAAAATCCAGTACAGAGGGACGGCCACATAGGGGAAGGTGATCATGGCCATGACCCAGGCAATGGCTCCCTGAGGGGAGCGGGCGGTGAAAAGGGCCCTGGCGGCCGAGGCCACGCCGACGAGGTGACAGGCGCCAAGTACGATGACAAGCAGCATGGTTCTCCCCTGCCGGTGCGCATCCTTGCTTGACCAGCTTTATGATCCTTCTATACGCACAGGGAAGCAACGGCAAGAAACGACTCCATATTCCATCATCAGAACGCCTTTTGGAGGCCTCATGTCCGAACGTCCCTTCGACTTTATCCTTCTCGCCCCCGTGTATGGCGTCGACGCGCTTGTGGGCCGTGTCGAGCATGTCATTGTCGATCCGGTGCGCGGCAAGACCACGCATCTGGTGGTTCGGGAGCAGCAACAGCCGCATACGCTGCGACTTGTTCCGGAAAAATACATTGCCACGGCCGGTCCGGAAGGGGTGACCCTGTCCCTTCCCAAAAAAAACGTGGCGGAACTTCGGGAATACATCCAGACGGAGTACTACTCGCCGGACTATTTCCTGGCCTTGGCCAAAAAGGAACATTGCAAGCTGCCCCTGGCCCCGTCAGGTTGGAGCGTGGAACATCCGGCCACCCCGGAGGGCGCGATCGCCCTGGTCGGGCATGAGCCGGTCATGGCCACAGACGGCAAGATCGGACAGGTGGACGGCGTGTTGGCCGACGCCCACACGGGCCGCATATCCCATCTGGTCCTGCGGCAGGGCCATCTGTGGGGGGCGCGGGAGGTCGAGATCCCGGCCGCCCTGGTCACGGGCTATGAGGCCGGACAGGTGCTGCTTGGCGTGGATAAGGCGACGGTCGGCGCCCTGCCCGCATTTCACGTGGTGTAGCCCCGCAAAACGCCGGGAGGCCTGTGGGGACATATGCTCCCCGCAGGCCTCCGGTGACGGCGATGATGACGGGATCGTTTACTTGTGGCGACGGGCCTGTTCGGGTTGTTCCGGCGTGGCCGTCTGGGTGGAGAAAAACATGCCGCTCCAGGACATGGCGTCGGTGGAGAAGGCTTTGACCTCGCCGAGGTCGAAGCCGAGCTTGCGAATCAGCTCCGACAGCCGCACCCAGTCCGCGTCTTCAATACATTCCGCCAGATCAAGCAGGGGCTGATATTCGTTTTGGGCGTCCCGGCGCAGGGCGGATTTGAGCTTTTCATCCAGGGGCAGATGCTCGGTCACCTTGGCCATGGGCATGCCGAGGATGGCGTCGAGCAGGGAAAAGAGCCCAAGCAAAAACAACGCGCCGGGATTGAAATCCCAAAAGTCGTAGCGCGTGGCCACCAGTTCCAGGAACCGGGCCCGTTGCAGAGACAGTTCGGCCAGTTCGCGGGGCATGTCGCCGGTTTGGGCCATGTCGGCCAAAAGCACCGCCCGCAACCAGTTGCGGATTTTAATACTGCCGAGGATGACAATGGCCTGCCGGATGGACTGGATTTTCTGGGGAAAGCCGAAGGCAGCGCTGTTAAGGTAGGACAGCAGCCGGAAGCTGACGGAGACGTCGGCGGAAATGGCTTCGACCAGGGCGTCCACATCCGGATCTTCGGATTCGACGAGCCGCAGCAGGTTAAACCGGCTCATCTGGTGGGAGGTGAGCTTGCGTTCGGCAATGATCTCGGGTTCCTTGAAAAAGCGTCCCTGGAAAATGCTGAACCCGGCGTTTTTAAGTCCCTCGAACTGTTCGAGCCCATGCACCCGGGCGGCCAGCAAGGCCCCTTTGCGGCCTTTGACCCGGTTTAAAAAGTCCTGGGGAGGCACGCCGTTGCCGGCGTCGAACCACAAAACGTCGGCCAGTTCGGCTAATTGAGGCGGCGTCTCCGGCTCGACTTCCAGAGCCAGGCCATACCCGTCGGCATGCAACTGGCGCACGGCGTCGAGCACTGCCTCGATCTGGGTGATCAGGCCGACGATTTTGACAACGCCATGGGTGGGCGGCAGGGCATACGGGGCTTTGGCCAACACGCCGGCCTCATCGAACGGGGCGACGACTTTTTTGCCGCGCTCCACGGCATGCTGGATGCCCATATAGGACGAGGAACCCAGGGAGTCGGCGACCTGTTCCTGGTCGGCAAAGCACACCTGGGTGGCGCTGCTCTCCCCATTGCCCTGGATTTCATAGCCCCATAATTTTCGTTTGGCGTCGAACAACGCCTGCTTGGTGAAGAAAAACTGACTTGCGCTGGTGAGATCGTTCTCGCTCATGGTCGGTCCCTGGATTGTGGTTGTCCTTGGGCGAAACGCCGCCTGATCGCGTGGGAATGTACAAACATGCCCCAGCAAGGCACGCTTGACAACGGTTTTTCCGCTTTTTCCCCCGCGCCGGCCCCGATCTGTTCCCGAGGGCGTCGCCCATTGGCGGCCGGTCTTAGAGGGGCGTCGGCGCGAGACCGTCTGCCGCCGGCAGGGTGAAAATGAACCGACTGCCGGCCCCAGGGGTGCTTTCCACTTCGATGCCGCCGCCGTGGGCGTAGAGCACGGCCCGCACCAGGGACAGACCAAGGCCAAGCCCCCGTTTGGACCGGCTTTTATCTGCCCGATAGAGGCGATCGAAAATGCGGGGAATGTCTTCGGGGCTGATTCCCTCGCCGGTGTCGGCCACGCAGACCCGCACCGCGGTTCCGACCCGGGCGGCCGTAATTTCCACCTGCCCGCCGGACGGCGTGTATTTGACGGCATTATCGAGGAGATTGGCCAACACCTGCCGCAGACGGTCGGCATCGGCCACGACGGGCAACTGGCCCTCGGGGACGGCCCGCAGGGTCACGTTTTTTTCTTCGGCCGCGTACTGGTAGAGATCGATGGTCTCGGCAATGAGTTCGGTGATGTCCGTCGGTCCCAGATGCAGGCGCATGGCTCCGGTCTCGGCTTCGGAAATGTCCATCAGGATGCCGAGCATGTTGACCATGCGCCGGGTTTCCTCGGCACAGTCGAGCAAGGCTTCGCGCAGTTCCTCGGGATCGTTTTTGGTGGCCACGGCCATTTCCACGGCGGCCAGGGTGCGGGTGGCCGGGGTGCGCAGATCGTGCCCCACGTTGTCGAGGGCTTCGCGCATGCCGCTGATGAGGCTCTTGATTTTGTCGAGCATGGCATTGAACAGCCGGGCCAGCTCGTTGAGTTCGTCGTCGGCCCCTTCGTCGGGCACCCGGACGTCCATGCGGCCGGTGTCGATGGCCTGCACGGTGTCGATGAGATCCTGGATGGGCTTTAACATGCGCCGGGCCATGATAAAGCCGGCGGTCAGCCCGATCAGGGCCACCGGGGCCATGATGCCGGCGAAAATCACCCGGAATTGCTTGAGCAGCTGTTCCCGGTCGCTGGCGTCCTTGCCCATGTAGACGACCCCGCCGCCGGGCAGCGACCGGCAGGCCATTTCCAGCAGATCGCCGTCCTTGCCCTCGGTCAGGAAGAACCATTGGATGGAGGGGCCCGGCAGATCCATGGGCAATTTGTCCGGCAGGGCCTGCTGATCGGGCGGCGACAGATCGAGCAGATGCGTCCCGTCCGGGCCTTCGACCCGGAGATAATACTCGTCGTAATCGTAGTTTTCGCGCTCGACGCGAATAAACTCCACCAGACCGGCCAGGCCTTTTTTCTGATTGATGGAGGCGTACTCGCGCAGCTTTTGGGCCATGGAGACGCGGTCGCCCTCCCGCACGGCATCGGAGAGCAGCGAATAGGCCAAAAGGAAGAGAATCAGCGCGCTCGAGATGAAAATCAGCGAATACCGGACGGTCAGGCGGAAGGTGGTGGAGCGGAAAAGCGCCCTACTCCTTAAGGACATACCCGACCCCGCGCAGGGTATGGAGCATCTTTTTTTCGTAGTCCCGGTCGATTTTATTGCGCAGCCGGCACACCAGCACATCGACGAGATTGGTCTGGGGATCGAAATGGTAGTCCCAGACGTGCTCCATGATCATGGTTTTGGAGAGCACCTTGCCGGGGTTGCGCATGAAGTATTCGAGCAGGGAGAATTCGCGGGGCTGGAGTTGGACGACGGTTTCGCCCCGGGCCACTTCGCGGGTCAGCAGATTCATGGACAGTTCGCCAACGGTCAGGCGCGTGGGTTCGGTTGTGCTGGTCGAACGTCGGATAAGGGCCTGGACCCGGGCCAACAACTCGGAAAAGGAGAACGGTTTGGACAGATAGTCGTCGCTGCCGGTTTCGAGCCCGCGCACCCGGTCTTCGACCGAGCGTTTGGCCGAAAGGATGATAATCGGCGTATTGATCTTGCGCCGCCGCACTTCCTCAATGATCTTGAAACCGTCCATGCCGGGCAGCATGACGTCGATGATGGCCACGGCATATGGCTCGGTGGTGGCCAGATGCAGGCCGTCCAGTCCGTCGGCGGCATGGTCCACGGCAAAGCCGCTTTGCCGGAGTCCGCCCAGGATGAACGCAGCGATTTTCTCGTCATCTTCGACGAGCAGGATTCGCATGGGCCGCTTTTCCTTTTCCCGCGGGCCGGCGCCGTCTTGTTCTTTCGGGGCCGGTCGTCGCACGTCTTTTGGCGAGGTATACATAGTGGGCCTCATAAAGGCCAGTGACCGTTTGCGCTACGCTTTTCCGCGCATTTTCATTTCTGTAATTACGGTGCAATGGTCGTGTAACATGTTGAAATATTATGAAATACGTATTTCAACGCTGTAATGTAACCGTAAGCAGCCAGAAAGGGGCGTTGCCCTAAATCTGCCCAGTCGACACGAGGAAGAGACGCCTCGGTCGGCGCGGGAGGGATGGCCCGGATTCGGGAGGCCGTCCCCGTCGGCTAAGGTGCATTACATAGAACCGTAGACCTTTCAAGGAGCGCCTACCATGAAAAAGATCGTCGTTTTCACCGTCGTGTCCTGCCTGCTCGCCACCTCGATGGCTTTCGCCGGAACCAAAAAGAAGGCTCCCAAAAAGACCACCAAGGGCGACAGCTATTCCGTGGTCGACGTCCTGAAGGCCAAAAAGAAAGCCCCCAAAAAGACCACCACCCCTGCCCAGTAGTCTTTGTCCGCCTCGGGCGGGCCTGTCTGTTCTTTGAGAAGTGTTGCGAAGCGCTTCGTGAAGGGCCGAGGTTTCTCGGCCCTTTTTTGTTGCCTTCCGGGCTGATTGACAAAAATGGGGGGTTCAAGCAATTTCGGCGATTGCGGGCAGCCGTGACGCCGCGGCAGCGCTGGCCGTCGCCGGGCGACCCGGATCCGCTTCTTTGCCTAAAGGATTGGTGCCCCCATGGCCATAATCGAATTGCATAACGTCCAGAAATGGTATGGCGACTACCATGTGCTCAAGGGCATCACGGATGCCGTGGACCCCGGGGAAGTGCTGGTCATCTGTGGCCCGTCGGGTTCGGGCAAGTCCACCATGATCCGCTGCATCAACCGCCTGGAAGAGTATCAAAAAGGCCACATCCTTTTTGACGGCCATGACATCCATGGCGACGACGTGGATATCAACCGGCTGCGCTGCGACATCGGCATCGTGTTTCAGCAGTTCAATCTCTATCCCCATCTTTCGGTGCTGCAAAACATCACCCTGGCCCCGCTCAAGGTCAAAAAAATGGCCCGCAAGGAAGCGCAGGAGCTGGCCCTGTCCCTGCTGGAGCGGGTCGGCATCCACGAGCAGGCCAAAAAATTTCCGGCCGAACTTTCCGGCGGCCAGCAGCAGCGCGTGGCCATTGCCCGGGCCCTGGCCATGCAGCCCAAGGTCATGTTGTTTGACGAACCGACTTCGGCCCTGGACCCGGAAATGATCAACGAAGTGTTGAACGTCATGAAGGATCTGGCCCGGGGCGGCATGACCATGCTGTGCGTGACCCACGAAATGGGCTTTGCCCGCGAAGTGGCCGACCGGGTCGTTTTTATGGACCACGGTGAGGTTCTCGAAAGCGCCCCGCCGCTGGAATTTTTTCAAAATCCCAAGCATGACCGGGCCCGACTTTTTCTCAAGGAAATTTTGTAGCGCCGACCGCGGCCCTGGTTTTCCAAACCCTCAACTGCCTGAATGGAGGCGTCCATGCGCAAGACAGTCTGGCGGACCCTTTTTGCCTGCCTGTTTCTCCTGGCTGCGGCTGCGACCGCGTTGGCCGGCAAGCTCGAGGACATCAAGTCCCGTGGCGTCCTTGTCGCCGGGGTCAAGGATTCCCAGCCGCCTTTCGGCTTTGTCGATGAAAAGACCAACCAGATCGTCGGCTTCGAAATCGATCTCGTGCAGGCTCTGGCCGACCGGCTCGGCGTCAAGCTGGAGCTTAAGCCCGTCACCTCCTCCACCCGCATTCCCATGCTGACCCAGGGCGCCGTGGACGTCGTGGCCGCCACCATGACCCACAAAAAAGAGCGTGAGGACCAGATCGATTTTTCCATCACCTATTTCATGACCGGCCAGAAGCTGCTGGTCAAAAAAGACGGCGGCGTCAAATCCGTGGCCGATCTGGCCGGCAAGAAAGTCGCTTCCGTCAAGGGCTCCACGTCCGAGCAGAACGTGAAGAAGGCCCAGCCCGGTTGCACGGTCATTTCCTTTGAGACCTATCCCGAGGCGTTTTTGGCGCTCAAGCAGGGCAAGGTCCAGGCCATGACCACGGATGAGTCCATCCTGGTCGGCATCAAAAACAGCGACGACACTCCCGACGCCTGGGATATTGTCGGGGATTTCATCTCGCCCGAGCCCTACGGGCTGGGCCTGCCGGAGAACGATTCCGATTTCCGCGATGCCGTCAATCTGGCGCTCATGGATATGTGGGAAAAGGGCGACTACCAGAAGATATATGACAAGTGGTTCGGCAAGGGCAAAAAAGACGCTCTGCCCCTGACCTGGAAGATGGAGCTGTGGCCGTAGGCCGGGCTTTGTAAGGCGCATCGGACGTCAGGCGGCCGGGGGGAGGCATGTCCCCCGGCCGCCTTTGCGCCAGGGCGCAGGCCGTGGCGATCGATTTTGGGGAGGACGAACTTGGCGTACGTCTTTGATTTCGGCCAGGTGGTCAGCGGCGAATACGGGGAGTGGCTGGTTACGGGCCTCGTGACCACCCTCAAGGTGTCCGGTCTGGCCATTGTCCTGTCGTCGCTGCTTGGCACGGCCGTGGCCATTTTGCGCCTGTCCAAAGTGCGGCCGCTCGTCTGGGCCAGCGCCGCATTTACGGAGTTTTTTCGAAACACACCGCTTTTGGTGCAGATTTTTTTCTGGTATTTTGGCTCCTACAGCGTGCTGCCAACCGTTGTAAACGATTGGTTGGCGCGTCAGGACTTTGAATTTGCCTGCGGCGTCATCGCGCTTACGGTCTACACCGCCGCATTTATTGCCGAGGAAATCCGGTCCGGCATTTTCTCGATTCCGAAAACCCAGTTGGAAGCCTCGCGGGCCTGTGGCTTGTCGTTTCTCCAGGCCATGGTGTACGTCGTGTTGCCGCAGGCGTTCCGCGTCATTATTCCGCCACTGATTTCCCAGTTTTTAAATCTGCTCAAAAACTCGTCTCTGGTCATGACCATCGGTGTCATGGATCTGACTTACATGGCCCGGCAGATCGAGGCCCACACGTTCCATGGGTTCGAGGCCTTCACCGTGTCCACGCTGATGTATCTGACGATTTCCCTGATCGTCTCCCTGGCGGTCAACGTGTATAACCGACGTGTACTCCACGTGCGCTCGCGGTAGGATTGGGGGAAGAAGGTGCACTGGAACGTCGTTTTTAAAAATTTCGACTATTTTTTGATTGGCGCCTATCCCAAAGGTCCGCTTGGCGGTCTGGCCATGACGGTCATTTTGGCGGTGGTCGGCATTTTTGGCGCCTTCTGGCTGGGACTGGGCATCGGACTGCTGCGGATTTCCAAAAAGCGGTGGCTGCGCTGGCCGGCCATGGTCTATATCGAGATTTTGCGGGGCACGCCGCTTTTGATGGTTGTCTTTTGGTTTTATTTTCTGGCTCCGGTCCTGCTCGGCAAGACCCTGCCCGAGGCCGAAAGCACGGTGGTCGCCCTGATTGTTTTCACCAGCGCCTACATTGCCGAGATCGTGCGCGCCGGCGTCGAATCGCTCCCCAAAGGCCAGATGGAGGCGGCCCGCAGCACCGGCCTGTCCCATGTGCAGACCATGACCCATGTCATCCTGCCCCAGGCCCTGTTCAACATGATCCCGTCGTTTGTGAACCAGTTTGTGTCCCTGACCAAGGACACCTCCCTGGCCTTCATCATTGGCGTCAACGAACTGACCAAGGCCGCGACCCAGGTGAATAGCCGCACCCTGACCGCCCCGACGGAAATTTTCATCACCATCGCCCTGCTCTATTTCGTCATCTGCTACTGCCTGACCGAACTCTCCCGCCGCCTGGAAAAGCATATCAACCGCTATCAGGCCCGCACCCGGTAATTTTTTGCCGCTCCCCTGCCGCAGGCCGTCTTGTCCCGGTCCGCCGTCGGGGGTATGGCGTCCTGCCGGACGGCATCTCCTGCCCTTTCCCTTTGCGGGAAGTCCTCCGGTTGTAGCTCACCGTTCGCCAATGCGCCGGGGACGAACGCGTAAAGGAGAAATCCCGATGCTGTTTGTGCAAATCTTTCTTATCGGCGTCCTGGCGGGCATTTCTCCCGGTCCCGATTTTTTTATTGTGATGCAAAACAGCCTGGAACATGGCAAGAAAATCGGGATTGCTTCCGCATGCGGCGTGGCCTCCGCACTCCTGATTCATGCCTCCTATACGATTTTGGGGCTTGCGCTCCTTTTGCAGGAATATGTGTCTGTTTTTAAGCTGATCCAGATTGTAGGGGCTTGCTATCTGGCCTATCTGGGCTTGCAGGCCGTCCTTGCGACGTTGTCGAACAAAAAAATGGAAATGGACGCTGCAAAAGGAGCGCGCGGGCAAAAGACCTTTGGGCAGGGCTTTAAAAACGGCTTTCTTTGTAATATGCTCAACCCAAAGGCTTTTTTATTCTTTTTAAGCGTTTTTTCGCAGTTTATGACGCCCGAGACGCCGCGTTGGGTGGAGTGGGTCTACGGCCTGGAAGTTGTTGTCGCCGTGGGTGGCTGGTTTGTGTTTTTGTCCATAGCGATTTCTTCCCGGTTTTTTCGCCGCGGCTATCAAAAATGCCGCAAGTGGCTGGATCGATCCTTTGGCGGCATCCTGCTGTATTTTGCTTATAAAATATCGCGGTCTGCCTTGAATTAGGCAAAGAGGGAAAACGCGGTTCCGGCTTGCCGGGCCCGGAAGCGCTTTTGGGGCCGGGCCCATTGCGGTCTTGCGTGGAAGCGGGAAACACGATGCAGGGATGGCTATGAAACTTGTCGGCATGATTTGCGTTGCGCTTGGCTTGGCCTATTGCGCCTATTTGGCCATGCTCTATATCGGTCAGGATCGCATGGTTTTCCCCCGTCGTCCGGTCACTGCCGAGCGCGTGGCGGAAATTCATAAATATTACAAAGAGCTTGAGTCCTTCGATGTTAAAACGGCCGATGGCGTGACGTTGCGGGGGTATTTTTTGCCGCGCGTTCAGGGCGGCCGCCCTGCCCCGGCCGTGTTGTATTTCGCCGGCAACGCCGAGGAACAGTCCGGATTTTTTTTGTGGTCGCCCAGTGAATTGCCGACCTACAGTCTGGTCGGCGTGGATTACCGGGGCTATGGCGCTTCCGAGGGGGAGCCTTCGGAAACGGCGCTGAAGGCCGATGCCCTGGCCGTCTATGACGCTCTGGCCGCCAAGATCGGCCCGGATGCCCGCATTGCGGTCATGGGCCGCAGCCTCGGCACCGCCCTGGCCGCCCATGTCGCCGCCCATCGCAACGTGGCCGGCGTTATCCTGGTGACGCCTTACGATTCGTTGGCCGCCGTAGGCCAGGATTCCCATCCGCTGGTGCCGGTGCGCCTGCTTATGAAGCACCCCTTTGACGTGGCCCCGGACGCAGCCCGCGTCACGGCTCCGACGCTGATGCTCGTGGCCGGAGCCGACCAACTGGTGCCGCCCCGGCATGCCGCGCGGCTGGCGGCGGTCTGGCCCGGTCCCAAGGACGTCCAGACCGTGGTCGGAGCCTCCCATGGCAGCATCAGCGACAGCCCCATGTATTGGACGCTGATCCGGGATTTCCTCAACGCGCGTTTTGCCGCAGGCGGACCCCGGTAAGACCTGCCCGCGCTACTCGGCGGGTTCGCCTGGAATTGCGGTCGTGCCGCCGTCCCGCACGCCCGGTCCTGGTCGGACACGGCCCAAGATGGCGCTGGTCAGGTCGCCAAGACCTTGACGGGCTTTGGCCGACAGGACAATGGCCTCCGGAAAGGCGTTGCGCAGCGGGCCGCGCGCTTCCTCGGGCACGGCGTCCCATTTGTTGAGCACCAGGATTCTTGGAATTTCTCCCAGCTCCATTTCCTGCAAAATATCGCTGACCGCCGTCACCTGCCGGTCCACTTCGGGGTGGGAGGCATCGGCCACGGTTACCAGCAAATCGGCGGCTTCCAGTTCCTCCAGGGTGGCCCGGAAGGCCTCTTTGAGCTCTTTGGGCAGTTCGCGGATAAAGCCCACGGTGTCGGTCAGGATGATTTCCTGATCGCTCGGAAAGCGCAGCCGCCGGCTGGTCGGATCGAGGGTGGCGAACAGTCGGTTTTCCGCCAGCACCGCACTGCCTGTCAGGGTATTGAGCAGCGTCGATTTCCCGGCGTTGGTATAGCCGACCAGCGACACCACAGGCAGTCCCGCCCGCGCCCGCCCCGCCCGGGCGGCCCCGCCGCCGCGCCCGCCTCGCGCGGCCCTGTCGACG
>Ga0183100_1000618_pt1 | contig 24960 bp, 21 predicted proteins | sample Biomet2_FD_127789 | JGI IMG/M metagenome (GOLD analysis project Ga0183100, IMG submission 127789) | Microbial communities from bioreactor (seeded with anoxic lake sediment) at LBNL, California, USA - Biofuel metagenome 2 | ecosystem: Engineered > Bioreactor > Anaerobic > Unclassified ...
CTTGGCATCCTCGTCCCGGACGACGATGAAGTCCCGGGCCTGGAGGTTCCCCGCGGACGGGGCCAGGTTGGCCACGAGGAGCGCGTTCTCGATAACCTCGTCCGGCACCGGCTCGTCGGCGAACGACCTGACGCTCCTCCGCTTCTCGAAGCACTCAATGAGGTCCATGGGACATCATTATTCGATTCGAGCCGCAGGTATAAATCATTCCCCGAGGACCGCCTCGCGGCAAGCTTTTTTCCCCGGCCGGACATCACGGTCCTCGTGAGCGTCGACTGCGAGATCGTTCTGGAATATGATGATGAGAAGGATGCCATGGCGGTGATGGAGGCGATATCGCCCGACAACGCCCCATATGCTGAGGCCGAGCGGGAGGGCCGGAAGGTCACCGTGCGTTCTCGCTCCGACACCTGTCCTCAGATGCTCCACACCATGGAGGATCTGCTGGCCTGCGTCAAGGTGGCCGAGGAGACGGTCAAGGCGACCAAGTGATCAAAGCTTGATCCCCTCGCGGACCTTGACCGCGATGCCGGTGCGGAATGAGAACATCTCGTCCCTGGTCAGGATCGCTCGGCCGAGGGCGATGAGGTCGTCCTTCTGGTCCACGACCATCACCTCGTCCATGGGCCGGACCTCGGGATCGCACTCGGTCACGAAGGCGCTGAACACGTTCTTGCCCTCGCGATTGAACGGCACCGAGTCGTCCTTGACCGTCACTCTCAGCCGGGAGGCGGGGAGACCGTTCTTCAGACGCACGGCCCCCGGGGGCCGCAGGGTGAAGAACCCGTCGTTCGCGCGCATGGAAAGGATGTGCTCCCCGTCCACCAGCACGTTCCTGATCTTCCCGGTCGTCTCCGATTTCTTGATCGTCACCTTGCCATCGAGCAGCAGGTCCGCGGCCCCCTTGCCGAACTGATAGTCGCACACCGCCCGCACCCTGGCGAGGTCGATGTCGAACGACGGCTTCTTCCGGCACATCATGACCAGGGTGTCGATGGTGACCTGTCCGTCCCAGGCCACGCCCAGAGCGTAGGGATGCTCATGCGAGAGGTGCTCCATCTGCTCCCTGATCCGTTCCTTGGTCTCCTGGTCCGGAGGCTCGGGGAACAGCGACTGGGCGATGGGATACATCTCGTCCAGCTCGATGGGCACCGCGCCAATGGGAGAGGCCACGAAGAAGTGGGCGTCGCATGACTCCAGGACATCGGCCATCTCCTTCTGGTAGTGCCGGGCGTACGGCTTTCCGGCCTCCTCGAAGGCCACCATGACCTCGGTGTCGGGGTACTTGTACCGCTCGAAGAACCTCCTCTCGTAGCGGAGGAACACCGGGCGGTTCAGCGTCTCCGGCCCGGTGTACAGCAGGCTGTTGTCGCGGCTCAGCGGTTCGAACCGCTCCAGGTACTCCTTATGCCTGGCCAGGCGGCGCAGGGCGCTCAGCAGGGCGGGATGGGCGCGGCAGCGCCTCTCCACCAGCTCCCACAGGTCGCCTTCGAGGATGGCCCGCTTGACCCGTTGCACCTCCTCCAGGGAGACCCACAGGTTGTGGCGAGCGATGAGCGCGGCCCGCTCCGCCCGCTTCATGCCCATGATGTCCTGGTAGGAATGGGACTGGCAGGCCGGGCAGTGGCAGTGGATGCCCTTCATGTCGGAGAGGCTGGCGGTGCCCTCGGGGAACATGAACCGGTCGTCCCGGGCGAACTTGGCGTACGAGGCGGAATCGAACATATCGCAGCCCAGGAGGGCGGCCAGGGCGAAGATCATGGGGGGTCCGGCCCCGAACAAGTGGACCGGGCGGCTGGGGTCCAGCCCCTTCTTGGAGGCCACGATGACGTCGGCCAGTTCGGCGAACCGGTACTGTTCCATGAGCGGCACCACCCCGCCGATGGGGTGCACATCCACGTCCACCAGCGCCAGCCGGCGGGCGCAGTCCTCCCTCAGGTCCTCGAACACCGAGCCCTGGACCACGCCGGCCAGGAGCATCTTGCCCTTCAGGTTGGCGGCCTCGATGGTCCGTTCCATGGTGACGTCCACGGCGTGGGCGGTCTTCTCCTTGCTCCAGTCCGGCTCGGTGAAGATGTCCAGCACCGTCCCTATGTCCGTGCCGATGTCCCGCTGGAAGTTGATGATGTCCTCGTTCCTGACCTCGACCTCTCCGTACATGTGAGACTGGAAGGTGCCGGAGTCGGTCATGATGGTCCCGGGGAAGTCGAGCATCTCGTGCAGGCCGACCTCCTTGGCCCGGGCGTTGAGCTTGGGGTCGTTGCGGATGATATAGGAGTTGGTGATGAGGGCCTGGAAACCGAACACGTCGTGCAGTTCCCGGGGAGGGACGGTCACCAGGCGAGGGTTCACCACCGGCAGGAGGGCGGGCGTCTCCAGCTGCCCGTGGGGGGTTTCCAGCTTTCCGATCCTGGCCAGGCCGTCGCGCCTGATGAGCTCGAACATGTTCCAAGGGATGGCAGGTCGGTTAATAAGGCTTTTACTTGGAGCATATGGTTTGGCACAGGGGTCATATGCAGGGATGCCGATATCCCGGCGGGGAGGCCCTGTTATGGGGAAGGAGAGATCAGGAAACGTTCTGTTCGCCATCGCCATCGTGGCGCTGGTGGTGTCCGCTGGGCTGATTGCAGTAAAGGAAGCACCGACGGAGGATGACAGTACACTGGAGAATTGGGTGGTAGGCGCCGGTGACAATCTTACCTATGGGGTCACTGGTTACCGAGATCGGGCGGTGGTAGCTGGCACTGCCTATGCCAACTATACCATTGTCAACATCACCGAGCAGGGAAGCATGGTAGGTGGCATGTTCTCGACAGACCTGGGCAATTGGAGCGGGGACTGGGCATCAATACTGGGCGACCCGTTGTTGGGCAGTAACCTCGGAGAAGCGAGCATACGGACAGATTTCGGCACCAAACATATCACCAGGTACGTATCGTACCATGCTTATCCTGACGTGAACGTGAGCGATTTCATTACCGTGTATGCAGGTGTAGAGTCTCGGGTCATCTACCGCGTCAACATATCCGGACCCTCATTCTTTCTGGATGCCGAGCTGAGGACTTCCACCATCACCGGCCTGGAGCATATGGACCTTAACGCGACGGGCGGAGAGGAGGTCGATGCCCTTCGACCGGACGAGGGAGAGCTCAGCACCATCTACTCTTCAGGTGGAGGTTGGAGCGTCGGGCTGTGGGACCTTCCGTCGGGAACGTGGTTCAACTGCTCGCTGGAGGGCAACGGTTCCCGGTTCTACTTCATCACCGAGGACAACATGGGACGTATGGAGCACGGTAGCATATTCGAGTACGACCCGGTCATGTCTGTCCTCGACCCGCCCGGTACCAGAAGCGCGGTCCTTGAGGGCGGCTTGTACATGGTCGTGACCGACTCCACCGCCGCGGAGGGGGAGTCCAGGGATTGGTTCTTCCTCGACTATCCATCCTGACCGGCCTCATCATGATTATATCCCAGCAACCGCTAACCAGGCATTGTAGTGATAATATGGAATACAAGCTCGTGATCGTCGTGCGCTGGGACCTCAGACTGTCGGCCGGCAAGATGGCCGCGCAGGTGGCGCACGCTGCGGTCAACTGCGCCTTCGCTGCCAAGAAGAGGAGCCCCGAATGGTTCGACCGGTGGTATGCCGAGGGTCAGAGGAAGGTCGTGGTCAAGGTGCCGACCCTGGAGGACCTCTATGAGGTCAAGGCGAGCGCCGAGGCCCTGAGGCTGGTCACGTCTCTGATAATCGATGCCGGCATGACCGAGATCCCGCCCAACACCGTGACCTGCCTGGGGGTGGGGCCGGGGCCTAACGATGTCCTGGACAAGGTCACCGGACACCTGAAGCTGGTATGAGCTTGAAGCGGCAGGTGCGGATCCTCGGCATCGACGATTCCCCCTTCGACTTCCGCTGCGAGAAGGCCCTCGTGGTGGGGGTCGTCGCCCGGCTGCCCATGTACATCGAGGGCATCATGCGCACCGAGGTCCAGGTCGACGGGAGCGACGCCAACGAGGCCATCATCGCCATGGTCGGACGGTCCAGGTATCGGGAGCAACTGCGTCTCATCCTCTTCGACGGGGTCGCCGTCGGTGGCTTCAACGTTGTGAACATCAACAAGATACATCAGGAGACTGGCATCCCCTGCGCCACGGTCACCCGGGAGATGCCCGATTTCGAGAGGATGGAAGCGGCGTTGCAGGCCCATTTCCCGGACTGGGAAGAGCGCCTGAAGGTGATCAAAAGGAACCCGCTGTTCAAGGTCGGCCCCCGCAAGAGGTCCATTTACGCTACCATCGCGGGGATGGACGCGGAGACCCTGGAGCTGATCCTGAAAGAATGCACCGTCCAGGGCCGGCTGCCGGAGCCCCTGCGGATCGCGCATCTCATAGCCAGCGCCATGATCCGGGGCGAATCGCACGGCCGGGCCTAGGCTTCCTGGTCCAGGGACCGCTTGAGGGCCGAGCAGAGCTCGGTGGCCACGTTGTCCTGGCATTCCACCATGACCTCGGTGGCGGACCTCGGCTGCTTCCTAAGAGTGATGAACACCTTGTTGTCCGGCAGCTCCATGGTGACGACCCTCCCGTTCTTGGTGACGACCTTGTAGCCGATCTTCCGGGAATCGCACACGGTCCTGATCTCAGTGGCCAGTTCCTCCGGCACCTTGTGGTAGAACCTGATGTCGGTCCTCTCGTTCTGGGCCTTGAACCTCGAGTTGTAGGCCATCACCGCGATCATCAGCATCGCCAGCATGGCGAAGACCGCGAAGGTGAAGGGCTGCTCGGGATCGAGGCCCTTGGTGGTGGACATCAGGGAGACCCCCAGCACCGCGGCGGCGGAGATATATATCGTCCCCACCAGCCCGGTGGCGAGCCTCTGCGGCATCATGTTGCGGGCCCAGCAGTCATAGTGGAGCCTCAGGGCGAGGCACGCCGGCACCAGCATCAACAGGGGGAGGACCGAGGCGATGATGAACAGCGGTTTGAACAGTTCATCGAATATCACGTATGAATATAGCATCAAAGTGAACAGCATCGGCACTGCCAGCGCTAGACCGTATTCAATGGTGCGCTGCGCCTTATTGAGCCGGCGGGTCGCATCCCCTTCGTCGCCCATGTCCCATCCCAGCGGGGCATCGTGGCCTCTTGATAAATCTCTTTCGACCTCGTTCAGCGTTCTCGTAGTGTGCTGCGATAGGAAAGGCACCGCTAATATGGGCCATACCTGATACAAAACCCCCCGACGAGAGCTCTCTCGCTGCCTTCGACCGGCGGAACGCAACGTCCAGTTCGGCAGGCCAGCACTTTTCTCGCTACACCGAATAGTTTTAATATGGATGCCTAATAAGAGTCACCTGAACGGTCTCTGAAAAACCCTTAACCCTTAAATATAACTACCATAATAAGGAGCCCGCTTCTCACAAAGAAGGTGAATCATTTGGCTAGAGGTCTTTACACGGCTAGGAAGCTCAAGGACGACCGTCAGAAATTCAGATGGTCAGATAGCACATACAAGCGGAGAATGTTGAAGCTCCGGGAGAAGTCCGACCCCCTGGAGGGTGCGGCTCAGGCCCGTGGCATCGTACTGGAGAAGGTAGGTATCGAGGCCAAGCAACCGAACTCCGCCATTAGGAAGTGCGTCAAGGTCCAACTCATTAAGAACGGTCGCCAGATCACTGCTTTCGCTGTCGGTGATGGGGCCATCAACTTCATTGACGAGCACGACGAGGTCATGGTGGAAGGCATCGGCGGCAGACTGGGAAGGTCTTACGGAGACATTCCTGGTGTCCGTTACAAGGTCGTCCAGGTGAACAACGTCTCTCTCAATGAGCTCGTCAGGGGCCGGAAGGAGAAGCCGGTGAGGTGAATATTGTGGAAGGAGAAACTGAAGCTCATATCGCTAGCGGTGTACTGCTCTTCGGCAAGTACGAGATGACCGGAATAGGCATCAGGGACGGCGGCCTAGCCAAGTACATAGACCTCACCCCCGTCGCCATCCCCCACACCGGGGGCAAGCATGCCAACCGGTCCTTCGGCAAGTCGAAGGTCAGCATCGTCGAGCGCCTGGTGAACAATCTCATGAGGACCGAGGTGTTCACCGGAAAGAAGGCCAAGTCGCTGGGAGTGGTTAAGGATGCGTTCGCTATCATCGCCACCAAGACCAAGAAGAACCCTGTCCAGGTCCTGGTCGAGGCGCTGGAGAACGCCGCTCCCCGCGAGGAGATCACCCGGCTGCAGTTCGGAGGCATTTCCGTCCCCAAGGCCGTGGATGTAGCTCCCTGCAGGAGGCTGGACATCGCCCTGAGAAACATCGCTAAGGGCACCGTGGACACCTCCTTCAAGAACAAGAAGCCGGTAGAGGAGTGCCTCGCCGACGAGCTCATACTCGCTTCCAAGGGGGACATGAATTCGTTCTCCGTCGCCAAGAAGGAGGAGCTGGAGCGCGTCGCATCATCGGCTCGGTAATCAAGATTAACATAGGTGACTTAAATGGGACGCAAGGAAGACAACATAGCACGGGCCCAGGCCATCTCGAAGAACCCTGAGTTCATCAGGAACATCGGGACCGCCGCCCATATCGACCATGGCAAGACCACGTTGAGCGACAACCTCATCGCTGGTGCCGGCATGATGTCCGAGGACCTCGCCGGGAAGCAGCTGCTGCTCGACTTTGATGAGCAGGAGCAGGCCCGTGGTATCACCATCAACGCCGCCAACGCCTCGATGGTCCACAAGTACAACGGCCACGAGTACCTGATCAACCTCATCGACACTCCCGGTCACGTTGACTTCGGTGGCGACGTCACCAGGGCCATGCGCGCCCTGGACGGCTGCATCATCCTGGTCTGCGCGGTCGAGGGCATCATGCCTCAGACTGAGACCGTCATCAGGCAGGCCCTCAAGGAGCGTGTCCGCCCCGTCCTGTTCATCAACAAGGTGGACAGGCTGATCAACGAGCTGAAGGTCACCCCCGAGGAGATGCAGAAGAAGTTCGTCACCATCATCACCGAGGTCAACCGCCGTATCGCCTCCCAGCTTCCCGAGCCTCTCAACAAGGAGTGGCAGGTAAGGGCCGAGGACGGCACCGTTGCTTTCGGAAGCGCGTTCCACAACTGGGCGGTCAACGTGCCGTCCATGAAGAAGACCGGCATCAACTTCGCCAAGGTCTACGAGTACTGCAAGAACAACGACCAGAAGACCCTGGCCAAGAAGGCCCCGGTTCACGAGGTCCTACTGAACATGGTCATCGAGCACGTCCCCAATCCTCTTGACGCGCAGAAGATCCGTATCCCGGTCATCTGGAAGGGCGACAAGGAGTCTGAGGTCGGGAAGGCCATGCTCACCTGCGACTCCAAGGGCCCGGTTGCGCTGATGATCACCAAGATCATCGTCGACCCCCACGCTGGCGAGGTCGCGATCGGCCGTCTGTTCTCCGGTACCGTTACCAGGGGCATGGAACTCTGGGTGTCCGGAATGCCCAACCCCCAGAGGACCCAGACCATCGCTCTGAGCGTCGGTGCGGACAGGATCCCCATCGACCACATGGAATCAGGCAACATTGTCGCCGTGGCCGGACTCAAGGATGCCATGGCCGGTTCGACCGTGAGCTCGGACAAGGGCATGGAGTCTTTCGAGAAGATCTCCCACTACACCGAGCCCGTGGTCACCGTGGCCATCGAGGCCAAGCACATGAAGGACCTGCCCAAGCTGGTCGAGGTCCTGAGGACCGTGGCCAAGGCCGACCCGTCCATCCAGGTCGAGATCAACAACGAGACCGGCGAGCACCTGCTGTCCGGCATGGGCGAGCTGCACCTCGAGATCACCACCTACCGTATCGTCAACGACCACAAGGTCGAGATCAAGTCCTCCCCGCCCATCGTGGTGTACAGAGAGAACGTCAAGGGCAAGAGCGTCGCCTTCGAGGGCAAGTCCCCGAACAAGCACAACCGCTTCTTCGTGGAGGTCTCCCCGCTGGAGCAGCCCATCATTGACGCCATCAAGAGCGGCGATCTGGTGGTCGAAGGCAAGATCAAAGATGCCAAGGAACTGGCCAGGAAGCTGCAGGATCTGGGAATGGACCGCGACGAGGCCAGGGGTGTCGTGATGTTCAAGGACAACAACGTCTTCATCGACGGCACCAAGGGTATCCAGTACCTCAACGAGACCATCGAACTGTGCAAGCAGGGCTTCGAAGAGGCAATGAACCTCGGACCTCTGGCCCAGGAGAAGGTCATGGCACTGAAGGTAAAGCTTGTGGATGCCAAGCTGCACGAGGACTCCATCCACAGAGGTCCGGCGCAGGTCATCCCCGCCTTCAGGTCGGCGGTCTATGGCGCGATGTGCCTTGGTGGCAGGATCCTCATGGAGCCGCTCACTAAGATCTACATCAACTGCCCCGAGACGGTGATGGGCGACGCGCTGCGTGAACTGCAGCAGAGGCGTGGTGTCATCGAGGACATTCACCAGGAGGGCGAGGCTACGATCATCGCCGCCAAGGCGCCCGTGGCCGAGATGTTCGGGTTCGCTTCGGCGATCCGCGGTGCCACGCAGGGCCGTGCTCTGTGGTCGACCGAGAACTCGGGATTCGTACCAGTTCCGCCTGAAATACAGACCAAGGTTGTAGCCGAGATCAGGACCCGGAAGGGACTGAAGCCAGAGCCTTACGACGCCGCTTACTACTCTGGCTGAGCGCTGAACAACGATTAAATACGAAAAATGGTATGGAGTTAAACCCAAATATAAGTATATATAAACGTAGGAGGCAGAAAAATGGCAGAGAAACCACACTTGAATCTGGTATTTATCGGTCACGTTGACCACGGCAAGTCCACCTCCGTAGGCAGGTTGCTTGCCGATACGGGAAACGTAGATGCGTATCTTATTGAGAAGTACAGGAAGATGGCTGAGGAGAAGGGAAAGGCGACCTTCGAGTTCGCATGGGTCATGGACTCCCTGAAGGAAGAGAGGGAGAGAGGTGTGACCATCGATGTCGCCCACAAGCGGTTCAACACCGACAAGTACTACTTCACCGTCATTGACGCCCCCGGCCACCGTGACTTCGTCAAGAACATGATCACTGGTACCTCCCAGGCTGACGCCGCCGTTCTGGTCGTGTCCGCCGTTGAGGGACCTCAGGCCCAGACCAAGGAGCACATCTTCCTGGCCAGGACCCTCGGCGTGAAGCAGATCATCGTCGGCATCAACAAGATGGATGCCACCAAGCCTGCCTACTCCGAGGAGCAGTACAAGAAGGTCAAGGAGGACGTCAGCAAGATCTTGAAGTCCATCGGCTACAAGATCGATGAGATCCCCTTCATTCCCTACTCCGCATTCAAGGGAGACAACGCTGACAAGCCGTCCCCCAACATGCCGTGGTACAAGGGGCCTACACTGCTGGACGCTCTTAACAACCTCAAGGAGCCCGCGAAGGCCACCAACCTGGCGCTCAGACTGCCCATCCAGGACGTCTATACCATCACCGGTATCGGGACCGTCCCTGTTGGTCGTATCGAGTGCGGTGTGCTGAAGCCCGAGACCAAGGTCATGTTCGAGCCCGCCCACGTCGTCGGTGAGGTCAAGAGCATCGAGATGCACCATGAACAGCTCCCTGTCGCCTACCCTGGTGACAATGTCGGATTCAACGTCCGCGGCATCGCCAAGAATGATGTCAAGAGAGGAGATGTTGCCGGTCCGCTCGACAACCCGCCCTCCGTGGCCAAGACATTCATCGCGCAGATCATGGTCCTGAACCACCCGTCGGTCATCACTGTCGGATACACCCCCGTGTTCCACATCCACACCGCTCAAGTGGCCTGCACCTTCCTGGAGCTCCAGAAGAAGCTGGACCCCGCGACCGGTGCCGTCAAGGAGGAGAACCCCCAGTTCCTGAAGACCGGCGACGCTGCGATCGTCAAGATCCAGCCCACCAGGCCGATGGTCATCGAGAAGGCAAAGGAGTTCCCCCAGCTCGGCAGGTTCGCTATCCGGGATATGGGACAGACCGTTGCTGCCGGTGTCTGCTTGGACGTCGAAAAGAGGGTAATGTAAACCCCCTCCTCCCAATATTTTGGGGGACACAACTATGGCACAGAGAGCAAGAATATCGCTGAGCGGCACTGACCCCAAGAAGGTCGACAGTGTCTGCGGACAGATCAAGTCGATCTCCCAGAGGACCGGTGTCGCCATCCGCGGACCTATCCCCCTACCGACCAAGCGCTTGGTGGTCCCGGTAAGGAAGAGCCCCGACGGAGAGGGTTCGGAGACCTGGGACAGGTGGGAGATGAGGATCCATAAGCGTCTCATAGACCTAGACGCTGACGAGCGTGCACTGCGCCAGCTCATGAGGATCCAGGTCCCTGACGGCGTCAATATCGAGATCGTCCTCAGGTCCTAAGCGGCGAAACCCATTATCAAACGATTTCCCCATAATCACTTTTTTTTATAGTCTTTGAGCGCGACCCCTTCTCGGCATCGTATGGAAAGATTTTCTAGGACCAGGCGCATCACGTCCTGATAAGATGCGAAGCGATCAGGTCAAGAAGGGACTGGACAAGGCCCCGAGCAGGAGCCTTCTGCGAGCTTCAGGTGTGACTTCCGAGGACATGGACAAGCCGTTCATCGGAATCGCCAACTCCTGGAACGAGGTCGTCCCCGGGCATATTCATCTCAACAAGCTGGTGGAGGAGGTCAAGAGGGGCATCCTGGAGGCTGGGGGCGTCCCCTTCGTGTTCGGGGTGCCGGCGGTCTGTGACGGCATCGCCATGGGCCATTCGGGCATGAGATACTCCCTGCCGTCCAGGGAGACCATCGCCGATTGCGTCGAGATCATGGACAACGCCCACATGTTCGACGGGTGGGTCGGCATCACGAACTGCGACAAGGTGACTCCGGGCATGCTGATGGCCGCCGGCCGCCTCGATATCCCGGCGATCATGGTCACCGGGGGGGCCATGGAAGCCGGTACCCTTGACGGCAAGGAGCTCGACCTTCAGAACATCTTCGAGGCCTTGGGGGAGCACGCCGTGGGCAAGAAGAGCGAGGCCGAGGTCATGAGGGTCGAGTGCGCCGCCTGTCCGGGAGAGGGCTCCTGCTCCGGCCTGTTCACGGCGAACACCATGGCCTGCCTGACCGAAACGATGGGCATGAGCCTGGTGGGTTGCGGCACTTCGCTCGCGGTCAGCAGGAAGAAGCGGGAGATCGCTCGGGCCACCGGCCGCCGGATCGTGGAGCTGGTGCGTGACCACGTCACCCCCCGCAGCATCGTCACCAAGGGCTCGTTCCATAACGCCATCAAGGTCGACATGTCCATCGGGGGCTCGACCAACACCGCGCTGCACCTGCCGGCCATCGCTCACGAGTTCGGAATCGAGATCGACCTCCGGACCTTCGACGAGATATCGAGGCAGGTGAAGCACATCACCTCCATCCGCCCCTCCGGCCCGTATCATATCTCTGACCTGGACCGCGCCGGGGGCGTCCCCGCGGTTCTGAAGAGGCTGAGCGGCCAGCTCTCGAACGAAGACACCGTCTCGGGGAAGAAGCTGCTGGAGATCGCGGAGGAGGCGGTCATCGCCGACGAGGAGGTCATCCGCCCGTTCAACCGTCCGTTCCATGAGCAGGGGGGCATCGCCGTGCTGTACGGTAACCTCGCCCCCGAGGGGTCGGTGGTCAAGCAGGCCGCCGTCTCGGAGAAGATGATGAACTTCAGGGGCAGGGCGAGGGTGTTCGACTCCGAGGCCCAGGCCATGGAGACCATCGTCGCCGGCAAGATCGTCAAGGGCGATGTGGTGGTCATCCGGTACGAGGGGCCCAAGGGCGGCCCAGGCATGGCCGAGATGCTCTCCCCCACCAGCTTGATCACCGGCATGGGACTGTCCAACGACGTGGCCCTCATCACCGACGGCAGGTTCTCCGGCGCTACCCGAGGGCCGTGCATCGGGCACGTGTCCCCGGAGGCCTACGCCGGCGGCCCCATCGCGGCGGTGAGGGAAGGCGATACCATCATCATCGACATTCCTGGACGGAAGCTGCAGCTGGACGTGCCGGCCCAGGAGATGGAGGCCAGGCTCAAGAGCGTCAAGCCGGTAGAGCGCCCAGTCACTGGCATACTAGCGAAGTACCGCAAGCTCGTCGGGAGCGCGGCCCAGGGCGCCCCTCTCAAGTGAAACCCGAACCCGCCTCACGGCGGGGCCTCCCGGGCCTCATGCGCTGCCCGGGACGGCTTGTTGTTCTCCGGCACACAGGGGCGTCAGGTAGTGCTGGGTGAATGGCAAGCTATTTATCCAGTGTGGCGTTACGAGTGAGAGCAAGGGCGGATAGATCAGCTCGGAAGATCGCGTGATTTGCAATCACGAGGCCCCGGGTTCAAATCCCGGTCCGTCCACCATTCTACTGACTTTTCCAGGTCTGCCCCTTTTAGGGCAGACTGGATTCAAATATCCGACCCATCGCTCCAGACTTGCCAGACGATCTGTCCTCTTCCGCATTACTGATCATGATGATCCTACTAGGTCCCTCAGGGCGCCCCCTAAATGAGATGATGATAACTCCGCCTTAGATCACAACTCAAGACAGGGGCGAGGGAACCTGCTCCAGGTCACCATCCTCTTTGATGAACGTTGCGTTCCACATCCGTCTCCGATTCAATGATGACCACTTTCTTGTTGAGCCCTTCATACTTTCCCGGCGGGCTGATGAAGAAGCATACTCCCTTTCCGAAGGTGGTCCCATCAGGATTTCGGACGACATGCTGGTATCCCGAAAATTGACCGTGTGAACCTTCCCTCGTGTCGAAGAAGCCCCTGAATTCCTCATATCCCGTAAGGCCATCGGGACTGACATCGATTTCTGCTGTCAGCAGTTGCCCGAACGGCTCCCCGAGAAATTGCCCTTGGCTCTCTATGGTGACCTCGCACTTGCCGTCCTTCAGAACTCTGGTTCCGGTCCACTTACCTTTGCATTCGAATACCATTTCGCCAAGCATGCCAGGAACCCTCCTTTCAGGCCTTTCTCCATAAATTCTGTTGTTGCATCCACTATTAATGCCTTTGTAATTTTGTTAGTCATTCATCGACAAAAAACGTCTTATGATGCTCAAATGATAGCTATTATAATGAATTATGTTCAATTGACCACTTGCTGAATCGTTAAGCGATTCGAATTCGTAGCGTTGGATCATGTTACTTTCGTTGAGGATGGCGATAACGCCACCCTCTGAGCCGTCGCCACCAACATCCCTTATCAGCGTAATGGTCAGGACGTTGGCAAAATGGTGTCCATCTGCCATTCCATGGGCCCAGGCCGCTCTTTGGCGGGCGTGGTGAAGGAGGCCGTCCCCTCGCCCGACCCACAGGGTTATCAGGCACAGGAGTTTCACCGTTGATGTAAGCGCCGTAGGCTCGTTGCCCCTTTGATGCTCAAGGGATCTTGAACATCATTGGCGATTAGCGACCGAGAACCGCACGGCCGTTATCGAGCTCGAACAGGATTGCCCTGTGGCATGACAACCTCTAAGAACGATGGTTGGTTAGGCCTCTTTCACACGCCTACCAACCAAAAGAGACCAGTATTCGGGAAGTTTATACAATGAGTCCATCACAAGTAGCAAGCAACATCCTCTCAGCACGTTATCTTCGCAAGGGAGAAAGGACGTACGAAGACATCTGCCACCGAGTGGCATCGGCGCTCGCCGACGATGAGGCCGAAAGAGATCGCTTCTTTGAAGCGATGATCTCCCTGAAGTTTCTCCCCAACTCGCCGACCCTCATGAATGCCGGCACTGAGATCGGCCAGCTTTCAGCATGCTTTACCCTGCCGGTCCATGATTCGATCGAAGGGATATTTGAGGCCATGATGAAGGGGGCTCTCATCCACAAGACCGGCGGCGGGACCGGTTACAACTTCTCTCCTATACGGCCAGAGGGGTCCGTTGTGCGGTCGACCGATGGTGTTGCGTCCGGGCCCGTGTCCTTCATGCGCGTCTTCAACGCCGCGACCGATGTCATCAAACAAGGAGGCCGCCGCCGGGGGGCGAACATGGGTATTCTCAACGTGTGGCATCCTGACATACTATCCTTCATCGCGGCCAAGAAAAAGGAGGGCGACATCTCCAACTTCAACATCTCGGTGATGGTCAACGACAAGTTCATGGACCTTGTGAAGAAGGGCCGGTTTGATGATATCTGGCTGACCAACCATTCTTCGGGAAACGCTGTCACCGTCGGTCAGATTTGGGACGGCATCATCGAGGGGATATGGAAGAACGGAGAGCCGGGTGTGCTGTTCTATGACACGATAAACAAGCACAATCCCACGCCGCAGCTGGGCGATATCGACACGACAAACCCATGCGGGGAGCAGCCGCTCCTCCATTACGAGAGCTGTGTTCTTGGCAGCATAAACCTAGCTGCCTTAGTCCACGACGGTGCCCTTGACGAGGACGAGCTGAAGAGCATCGTTCGCATGGCGGTCCGATTCCTCGATCTTGTCGTCGACAAGAACGTCTATCCTCTGCCCCAGATCGAGGAAATGACAAAAAAGACCCGAAAGATCGGCCTCGGGGTCATGGGCGTGCATGATGCCCTGCTGATGAGGGGGCTGGCCTACGATTCCGCGGACGGGAGGAACTGGTGCGAGCACGTCATGAAGCTCATCACCGAGACGGCGGTGGACGAATCGCACCAACTGGCGGAACGACTTGGGACCTTCCCCGCATGGGAAAACAGCGTCTGGGACAAGTTCCCGGTGAGGAACGCAGCGATGACGACCGTCGCCCCGACGGGCACGATATCCCTCCTAGCGGACTGTTCCAGCGGGATCGAGCCCATATTCTCCTTCGCCTACACCCGGAAGAACACCGTAGGGAAGGAATTCGTCATCGTCAACCAGATCTTCAAGGACGCTCTGGCAAAAACCCTCGCCGGAATGGGGCTTGATCCGGAGCAGACGAGGAAGAAGGAGGACGAGGTCATTGCCCATGTCCATGAGACCGGGACCATCCAGGACCTATCGTGGCTCCCCCGCGAATTCCGCGCCCTGTTCAGGACCGCTCTGGACATCTCCTGGCGTGATCATCTCTTGATGCAGGCAACATTCCAGAAACATGTTCACGCCTCCATCAGCAAGACGATAAACATGCCGAGCTCTGCCACCAAGAAGGACTGCGAAGAGGCCCTCCTCATGGCATGGAAGCTTGGGCTGAAGGGAGTGACGCTCTACCGGAATGGCAGCAGAGAGGAGGTCGTTCTCGCCCTGAAGGAGCCCTCGACCGCCAAGACTGGACCTGTTGCCATTGCCAACAAGGGCCAGATGAGCGATATCAAGATGGTCTCGTCCCTGTCGATAGACAGGCCCAGAGAGCTTGCTGGGAAGACCTACTTATGCCAGTCGGGCTGCTGTCGCCTGTACGTAACGGTGAACCTCCTCGATAGCAAGCCCATCGAGGTGTTCATCAGGACCGTCGGGAACGGGGGGTGCGAGGCGAACAACAATGCCCTTGGCCGGGCCATAAGCACGGGACTGCAGAACGGGGTCCCCTACCAGAAGTTCGTCCGGCAGTTCGACAAGGTGAACTGCATCTCCGCGCTCAAGAACCCGGCATCGGAGGGCCATTCGTGCGCCCATGTCGTGGGAAGATGCATCGACCTGTCGGCAAAGAACCAGAGCATGACCACGCTCGAGGATTGGAGCATCAAGAAATTGGGGGAAGGCCGCGCTTGCCCTGAATGCCATATGCCTCTTGACTTCGGGGAGGGGTGCAACATGGGCATATGCAAGCACTGTGGCTGGAGCGGGTGCAGCTGAGATGCGATCAGGACATCATTCCTGATCCCCCCTAAATCTTTTATTTTGAAGACCCCGGAGAGCAAGCGCAGAACTAGATCACCGCATGCATCGGAGGTCGAACAGATAGGTGTCCCCTGAGGGATCTCGGAACTGCCTTCACTGTCATGAAGCGAGGGGCCCAGGGCTGAGTTGTCCATTATCGCCGCTTCGCCTGATTCCTTTGAAGGTTGCTGCTGCACCCCTGTCGGCCCATGCACTCCTGCTGCTTGTGTCGCAGGAGCGAAAGCAACCGTGGGGGAAGCCCAAGCCTCGGTAAGCTGCCGCGGGATCGCGTATATGATGCCAGAGGCTAATAGGAGAGCACCCAGAATCGCCAGGAACATATTGGTTGCAGTATAGTGCTGCATGCTGGCCGAACCACCTACTCCCATCACTCCGTCGTGGCCGCCATATCCACTTACACTGCTTTGGTGGGACAGCAATGAGTAGATGACAATCATCAGGCCGGCTACTGCTATCAGGGCTGCCAGTATCTGAGGTTGTTCATTTTATGCCGCACATGTCCCTCTCAGCCACTGCAGTACTCATCCTGTTCGATTTCTCCATCGCTGGTCCCTCACTTGATGATACGTTCCACATCGCCCTTCCTGCCTACCCGGAGGCCGTTACCGACGGCAATGAGCTCGGAGGCCTCATGGAACACCACGGCCAGTGCGACCGTTAGAATGCCAACCAGCGCTGATGGAATCATTATGGCGAGGGTCGCCAGAGCGAAGGCGATGTTCTGCCGGCCAAGGTGGTTGGAACGGCGGCCGATCCTCAGGGCGTAGGAAACCTTGCTTAGGTCGTCGGCCATCAAGGCGACGTCAGCAGCCTCTATCGCCGCATCCGTGCCTGCCGCCCCCATGGCCACCCCTACCGTCGCTTCCGCGAGCGCGGGGGCGTCGTTGACCCCGTCGCCGATCATCGCTACCGACCCATACTTTGTTTTGAGCTCCCTGATGGCCTCGATCTTATCCTCTGGCTTCAGACCGGCGCGCACATCGTCGATCCCCAGGTCCTTGCCTATGGCCTTGGCCACCACGGCGTTGTCGCCGGTGAGCATGACGGTGCGTATCCCCATGGAGTGAAGGTCCTCGACCATCCTCTTGGCCTCCGGTCTGATCTCGTCCTTGAGGGCCATGATCCCGTAGACCTCGGCACCATTGCCGACCAGTATCACGGTCTTTCCTTCGTTCCTGAGCTTGGGGATCACTTCTACCTCCGAGGTCGGAATTCCTAGGTTATCGAACAGCTCCGGCTGCCCGACGTAGATCATCTCGCCCTCGACCCTTGCCCTCGCCCCCAATCCGATGATGGCCTCGAACTCGGTGGTCTCTCCATTGCTGATGGGGCAGGAGGCTGCTTTCTCGGTGATGGCGCAAGCGACGGGGTGCTCCGAACATCTCTCCACGCAGTGGGCCAGGTGCAGGACCGTGGATTCGTCCCTGGTGAGGCCGATCATGTCGGTCACCACGAGCTTTCCCTTGGTCAGGGTACCGGTCTTGTCAAAGGCCACGGCCTTGACCTTTCCCAGGTTCTCCACGTGGACCCCTCCCTTGATCAGGACCCCGCGCCGACCGGCCTTCCCGATGGCCGTGGCTATGGACACTGGTGTGGACATCACCAGAGCGCAGGGGGCAGCGGCGACGATGAAGACCACGGCCCTCGTAGCCCATTCATCGAGATCGAGGCCGAGCACGATGGGCAGTAGCATGATGATGAGGGCAAAGCCCAGTATGGTGGGCGAGTAGATGTTGCCGAACCGCTCAATGAACTGCTGAGCCTTTCCCTTCTGCTCCTGAGCCTCCTCGACCATGTGGATGGTCTTGGCCACGCTGCACTCGCTGAACGGGGCGGTGGCCTCGACCTCGAGCGCGCCCTCCTTGTTCATCGTGGCGGCGAAGACCTTCATACCTTCCTTCTTGGTCACGGGCATGGATTCGCCGGTCATGGGAGACTCGTCCACCGTCGAGGAGCCCTTCGCTACCAACCCGTCCGTGGGTATGGACTCTCCTGGTCTGACCAGAAAGACATCTCCTACCCTGAGATCGGTGGCCAGTATCTTCTTCTCCACACCCTCGTTGAGCAGCGTGGCTTCCTTGGGCACTAGGTCCAGGAGCTTGCGGATCGAGCCTCGGGTCTTGGCATCAGTGTATTCCTCGATCCCCTCGGCCGCCCCATACAGGAATGACAGGAACGCCGTCTCCTCCCACAGCCCCAGGGCGGCGCAGGCCACTGCAGCGAAGGCCATGAGAATATTGATGCTCACCTCGTGTTCCTCGACCAGCTCTTCAATGCCCTCACGGAACCAATAATAACCGCCAACGACCGCGCCTATGATGTAGCCGGGCACGGTGATGTAGTTCGGTAGCGAAGTGAGCAACGAGATGATGAAGAGCGCGGTGGTCAGCACGCCGGCGATGATCGCATTGCGTATCGGCGGGGACTGGTACCACCGACGACTGATTATCTCATCGATGCTTTCCCTTGGCACCTCGCAGCTCTCCGTCTCCTCGCTCATTAGCGCCCCTCCTCGTTCATAGAGCGATTGTATCTGGTGCACCTGCTCATCTTGTCCCCAACCTCGGCGACCACCTCATCGCCGTCCTCGAGCAGGCATCTTACCCTATCGCTCGCTATCGAATAGTAGATGGACCTTCCGTCCCGCCTGGTGGAGACCAGACCGCACTCCTTGAGGCAGGACAGATGATTGGACACGTTGGGCTGGCTCTGTCCAACGGCCTCCACGATGGCCCCCACCGTCCTCTCCCCAGTTCTCAGTGATTCCATGATGGAGAGCCTGGTAGGATCCGCGAACCCCCGGTACAGTTTGGCCTTGAGCTCAAGGAGCATGACCTTCTCGTACATATAATCACATAATGATATGATGATATTTAATCCTCATGCATACGGGATGACACGCAATGAAGGGCTTGACCAGCGGACTTTCGTGGACGCGCTCTTTGAACTGGGATCGAATGTGCCTGGAACTCGTTCAAATGCCATCGAGCCTGCTCTTTCTCATCATATTGGCTTAACTATTGCGCTTCATCCTTGAAAGCTTGCTAGGGGACGTTTCGAAAGGAGATCTGCTACTCAGAACGATTGGTGCGGGGTAGTAGATAATTATCCCAAATATCTCCACCTTCAGTTAAGACTGGGGGGTCCATTTTTCGGTCAATAACTGGTCGATCGCTGGTACCACGATTTCTTTCTATAGGCCGAATGGCAACAGGCCAATTGCTGGCATTGACCGGGTCATCGGGTATACTTTCATCTCAAAGCTGATCAACCGTCATTGAGCGAAAAGCATATAATGCCACGTGGTGAAATAGTGTCTAATCGATCGAGGTGTTAAGATGCCAGACATCGTTGAGCTAGCAGTTCAGGCTGGAAATTTCAAAACACTGGTCGCAGCGGTCCAGGCCGCGGGCCTGGTCGATACCTTGAAGGGACCTGGTCCGTTCACAGTGTTCGCACCGACCGACGAAGCCTTCGAAAAGCTGCCAAAGGGCACGGTAGATGAACTTATCAAGGACGTCCCGAAACTGAAGAACATCTTGCTATACCACGTCGTTCCAGGCAAGGTCATGGCCGCCGATGTGGTAAAGATGAAGACGGCGAAGACCGTGCAGGGTCAAGAGGTAAAGATCGATGCGGCCAGGTGGCACCTTCATCGGCATGTTAAGGTGAATGAGGCCAACATCATTCAGCAGGACATCGTTGCCAGCAACGGTGTCTGTCATGCCATCGACAAGGTCCTCATGCCCAAGTAGGCAGATAAAAACCATAATCAAACCATTTCCAGATTTTCATTAATGATCAGCATCTTTAAACGACCCCGTTTTAAGTTACTGTTTATTGGCAGCTGAAACAATCTCCGGCTGGTCATCATCGGGGGGCCGCGGAGGAACTTGCTGACCGCATGGTGTTCTATCCGATTCCATTTCACTATCCATCCACAGCTCCAGCTCGGGGCCTCGATCATTTTATCGTAATGGTAGCGGACCTTGTTCTCGGGGCTGCAAACCGGGGACGGGATATACCAACGATTAAGTGTTCCACTGCCAATCCTTATTTGAATTGCCGATCGCCTGGCAAATGAGATGCCATGAGCACTGAACCAAATGGTCGGAGGAACATCGAGAACTCAACCTTAGCGAGGTTCACCAGGTTTTTAAACATCCGGCTCGAACCGAACGAGCGAAACATCCTGGTCGTTAGTGGGGTACTCATTGTTTCGATCTTTCTCTTCGACACATCGCTGGCGATCGGGTTCGTCGTTAGTAGCCTTTACGTCATTCCAATTCTGATATGCATCTGGTCGCCGAGGAGGAGGACCATATTCCTGGTAGCAGGGATCTCATCGATGCTCACCTTGGTCGCCATACCCATCAAGCCGCCTGGAGACGTTCTCATCCCGCTGTTCAACCGGCCTGTGTCGTTGCTCGCCCTTTGGACCGTGACCATCTTGGTCGATCTGTTCGTAACCGAACGCAAGAAGACGGAGAAAACACTGCGGGAAAGCCATGAGGACTTGAACAACGCCCAATTAGTGTCCCAAACAGGAAGTTGGCGATTGAAAGTGGAAAAGAATGAGCTACTATGGTCTGACGAAACGTACCGTATTTTTGGGATTCCGAAGGGAACGCCTATGACCTATGATACTTTTCTCAGCCTGGTCCACCCAGATGACCGAGGTCATGTAGTTGAAAATTGGCAGGCAGCGCTTCGTGGTGAGCCTTACGACATCGAACATAAGGTGGTCGTCGATGAGAATGTAAGATGGGTCCGAGAGAAGGCCTTACTTGAATTCGACGAGGATGGAGTACTTCGGGAAGGGTTCGGGACCGTTCAAGACATAACCGAGCGCAAGCAGGCCATGGAGTCGTTACAGAGGAACGAAGCGATCCTGCGGGGGGTGATCACCAATCTGCCCATCGTCCTGTGGACCACTGATGCCGACGGCGTTTTCACCCTCTCAGAGGGCAGGGGCCTAAGTGGCCTTGGCTTAAAACCTGGTGAGGTCGTTGGAAAGTCGGCCTTCGATATGTACCGCAATTATCCGGCCATTACCGACGCCATGAGGCAGGCCTTATCTGGGATGGAGAGCCCCTTCATGGTCGACATCGGGGACACCACGTTCCAAGCCTGGGCCGTTCCTATGGGAGATGAGCACGGTTTTGTCACTGGCTTGCTGGGAGTGGCCGCTGACATCACCGAGCAAAAAGAACTAGAGGAAGATCTCAAGCGCTCCAACGAAGAACTGCAGCAGTTCGCGTACATCGCCTCGCACGACCTACAGGAGCCGCTTAGAATGGTCACAGCCTACCTCGACCTACTGTGCAAGAAGTATGGCCAGGAGCTTCCTGCCCAGGCTAAGGAGTACATGAACACCGCGGTCGAAGGCTCGGTAAGGATGAAGGAGCTTATCAACGACCTGCTGGAGTACTCGCGCCTCGACTCGAGACCATTCGAGTTGGAGGATGTGGATATGAACAAGGTCGCTCGCAAGGTAGTGGAGACCCTGGGCGTTTCCATCCAGGAGGCTAACGCCAAAGCCATCATTGAACCTCTACCGACCGTCATGGCCGACGAGCAACAAATAGGACAGGTCCTCCAGAACCTCATCTCCAACGCGATAAAGTTCCATGCCGACGAGCCGCCCAGGGTCGAGGTGTCGGCCATAGGATACGGCAATGAGTTCGTGTTCTCGGTCAAGGACAACGGCATCGGCATCGATCCGAGGTTCAAGGACAAGTTGTTCAAGATGTTCCAGCGGCTGCACACCAAGGAGGAGTACCCCGGGACGGGAATAGGTCTCGTCATCGCCAAGAAGATCGTAGAGCGGCATGGCGGGAGGATATGGTTCGAGAGCGAGCCCGGCGAAGGCTCGACGTTCTTCTTCACCGTTCCAATGAGCAGGGACGATGTGCGACAGGACCGAGGGAGTCTCACTTGATCGGCCACCCTTTCTCAACCGTCTTCATTATTGTTGTTTTGCCATAATGGGGCCGAAAGAGCTGACGATTTTTGATAACAGGATTGTGATGAGGGCTCCAGCGTCACTCAGTGATTTTTTAAACTACGGTCAGTATGTTTTCGTTTAGTAGATGAGAGAGATCAGTTTCTTTGTCCTTCGAACATATGCCACGTACTCTTGCCCGAACTTGGAGGACAGGACCTTCTCCCCATATCCAATCCTGTAGAGCAGCATCGGGATGATAACCATCATGATAACGAAACCGTAGATGCTACTGAATATCAGCGGAATCGAGAGGAAGTAGAGTATCTCTCCGGCGTAAATGGGGTGGCGGATGTATCTGTATGGTCCCTTGGTGATCAGCTTATGATCCGACCTGATCCTGACCTTTTCCGAGAAGAACCTTCCGAGGTACAGGCGCGACGCGAAGTAGAGGCCAAGGCCCACAACGAACAAAGCGATTCCGAGGATGACCGTGGGCGTCAGGACGAGGTTACCCTGCTGATGGGTTGCGCGGTCCAGGGAGCTGACGAGGAGACCGGTGATGAACACAAGGCGACCTGCAACCGGGAGCACCCACTTAACGGCAGACTCCTCCTCGGGCGGCGATTTTTCACCCATCGTGCAGTAAGAGGTATGATACATAATAGCAGTGTGCTCAAGACCATGGGTTCCCCCTTCTTATTGGCAGATGACGATACAATCGGTGTAAAATCAGTAGCAGATTTTAAGGTAAGCCAGACGTCTATGCAGGCTACCACATAAATGAAGTGAACGTTGCCTGGACCGCTGTCCTACTTAAGTTTTATCTTTCGTAAACGATTGTGGTACTAGGGGTTGTTGGTAATGATCTCTCACATTACAGTGACTGCCGGAGGAGACCTTTTCTCACCCCTACTGTCTATTGTCATTGTGGCCGCTGTGCTAGGGGCCGTCTTAGCATTCATGCTCTTCCTGATTAGAAGGAAGAACAGGCAGTAACCGTTTTCCGGGAATGAGCATTGTGGGAAGGTCATGGCAAAGAAGCTGACTTACGAGGAAATGGACGAGATCTACGCTCAGAATGCCGCCATCATCGAAGAGCTAGAGAGCAACATCAAGAAGGTTTCACAAAGTTTAGCCGCTACAACCAAGAAGTGCGATACGGTCGATGGCAGCAAGACCGGCCCTTGCCAGTTTTATGAGTTGGTGAAGATATTCCTTGACAATAGTGTCGAGGGTAACGAGCCATTGTTCCCCATTCCTGCCGATGTTAAGGAATACAAGGCTTTCATCGATAAACAGACTCAGGAGAATATAGGCATCATCGATGTGTTGATAGAGAAAGAGCTTCCTGATGTCAAGAGTCCTGCCGACCTTGCCTACAACCTAAAGCAGTATGTAAAGAGCTGTTGCTATGGCGTTGCGACCATAATGGAAGAGAACTCTGAAATGGCCAATGAAGAGCTTCTTGAGAACTTTGCTACCTTGCAAGGCGGGCTTCTTCAGATGCTATTCATGAGAGCAGGTTGCACCAGCACAGACGACTTCGATGACGATAGGCTCTATGGGCCTACTGACTAGATGATTCGGACCAATATAATTCTCATCGTGAAATTCAATTTGTTATCTGTCCGGATAATCAAAATCGGTCTTGGAATATGTAATTTCAAATAGGACACTACAGCCTTTTTCAAACTGGGAACAAATGGCTAGCTTGCACCTATCCAAGATCGACGCATCGGATTTCATCAATCCGGTTTATGTTGACATCTCAGTGAGGATCAACAAAGAGAACCTTGCCAAGGATGGACCGAACATCGACAAGATGTACAGCCTGATGGTCAAGACCTTGGACAATGCTCTCTCCGACGAGTTCTGGATGAAGATGGAGTTCGGTGCCTTCAGAGAAGTAGTGGATGCCTATCCAGATGCCTATAATGCCATCGAGGAATGTTTCTTCGAAGAGTACCCGATGAATGCCAGGAACAGAGAGGTCTGCGCCATCATCAAGGAATACGTCAAGGACTACCTCGCTGGAATGGCTGGAATCATATCAGATCGTGATGGCACTAACGAGGATGCGATAATTGGCGAGGCAAAGGAGCTAGCTATGGAGCTCAAGCATGAGCTGTACGACAACCTGGGAATCCGTCTCGATGAGTGGTAATTACCTCGTGCTCACTCGCTTTTTACACACTGAACTCTTCTAATTGACAAAATGTGGGCAATCTAAAAACGGGGACATTTGGAATAGTTACCTACTACTCTCGCGCAACTTGCTGGGAGGTCCGTCGCCGTTCATGAGATGATACGCTGAGCAAGGAGCCCTTGATCTGCCTTAAAACGACCGAATACGCGCGACATGGGCGACACGGTGGTCGCAAAATATCATCGATGTCGGTGGTCAGGTGAACAGATGGCGTATCTACCAAATCTTGAATACACATGAACTTAATTTTTAACCATGGATGTCAGAGTCCCTTGTCCTCGTGACCATCATGCTCGGCACCTTGTTGGCCTATAGCCTGGTAGCCGGGAGGATAAAGGACAGCATCTTGACCCCGCCGATGATCTTCCTGATCATCGGCCTATTGATGGGCCCCATGGCCCTGGGGGTCTTACATTTCCAGGAGAATCGGGAGCTCATCGTGATCTACGCCGAGCTGGCCCTCTCCATCGCCCTGTTCAGCGATGCCGCCTCAGTGAACTTCAAGACCGTCCGCAGGAACCGCTTGCCGGTGAGGCTCCTGTTCCTCGGGCTGCCTCTATCCATCTTCCTGGGCACGGTCCTTGCGCTCGTGGTGTTCACCAACCTCTCGTTCGGGGAGGCCGGGCTGATTGGAGCGATCCTGGCCCCTACCGACGCGGCCCTGGGCCAGGCGATCCTGCACAACAAGCACGTCCCCGACCGGATACGAGAGGCGCTGGACGTGGAAAGCGGTCTGAACGACGGCGGCTCCATCCCGTTCTTCGCCCTCTTCATCTCGTTGGCGCAGGAGGAGGCTGGCCAGATATCTCTGGGCCAGTGGGTCATCTTCTCCATCGAACAGATCGGGTTCGGCATTCTCGTCGGAGTGGTGATCGGTTTCGTTGGTGCGACGCTCATCAATTGGTCCATCCATAGGGATTGGATGAACCCCCGGCGACGCCCCATTGCCCTCATCGTTCTC
>Ga0183100_1000619_pt1 | contig 24951 bp, 21 predicted proteins | sample Biomet2_FD_127789 | JGI IMG/M metagenome (GOLD analysis project Ga0183100, IMG submission 127789) | Microbial communities from bioreactor (seeded with anoxic lake sediment) at LBNL, California, USA - Biofuel metagenome 2 | ecosystem: Engineered > Bioreactor > Anaerobic > Unclassified ...
ATACAGGTGTCCGGTCTGCTCCTGAAATTCGGTCATCCGGGCCCGGACGTGGTCGAGCAGCCGCACGGCCATTCACGCCTATGACCAGGAGTTCGCCCGCCACGGCTGCATCGCCGCCCAGGTGTTGCTCACCCGCGACGATCTGGACAACCGCGAACGCTATCTCAATTTACGCAACACCCTGGCCACCCTGTTCGATCTCGGGGCCGTGCCGGTTATCAACGAAAACGACTCCGTGGCCGTGGCCGAACTGGTCTACGGCGACAACGACTGTCTGGGCGGCCTGCTCGTCGGGGCCATCGGGGCCGAACTGTTCGTCAATCTGACTTCGGCCCGGGGCGTCTTTGCCGAAAATCCGGACGACAATCCGGACGCGGCCCCCATGCCCGTTATCGAAGACATCGGCGAACTCGACCTCGACGCCATGTGCGGAGCCAAGACCACGCTCGGCACGGGCGGCATGTATTCCAAGCTGCTGTCCGCCAGACGCGTCTCCCAACTCGGCGTGCCGACGCTCATCCTGGCCGGCCGCGAACCCGGCGCCCTTACCCGGGCCTTTGCCGGCGAAGCGGTGGGCACGTTTGTGCTCTCCGACTGCAAGCCCATCCCCCGGCGCAAATTCTGGCTGGCCTACCACCATGAGCCCCAAGGCACCCTGGTCGTGGACGCAGGCGCGGAATGCGCCCTGCGCGAACACGGCAAAAGCCTGCTGCCAGCCGGCATTGTCGACGTGGCCGGAGATTTCGCGGTTGGGGCCATCGTGCGGGTGGTGTCCCTCTCCCGCACCATGATCGGGGTCGGACTGACCAACTACGGTGCGGCGGATTTGCGCAAGATCATGGGGCTTAAAAGCTCGCGCATCGCCCAGGTGCTTGGCGAAGCCGCCTACGCCGAAGCCGTGCATCGGGATAATTTTCTTTTGGATCCGGCCATTTAGATATGAGAAGAGAGAGCCAGGGCGCTGCCCTGGCCCCGCCGGGGGGAGAATCCCCCCGGACCCCTGTGGTGGAAAACAGGGGAAATGGGACGGGGTGAAGAGGGCGAATGCGTACGAGTTCCGGTCCGTTGGACGGGAAAACGACAGACGACGGGAGAAACGATGGACGCCGAGGCCAAATGCCGGGAATGGGATGTGTTCGAGTCCGACGGATGGTGTTCCGTTTGCGGTAAAAAAGCCACGTTCGCCCCGATCAAGCCGGGCTACAGCCTGCGCGAGACGCGCTGCTCCATCTGCCAGGCCAGCCGGCGCACCCGGGATCTGGCCCGGATCATCGCCCACATGGCCGGCGGTCCCCAGACCCGGCTTTTGCCCGAAGCCTTGGCGACCATGGCCGACTGGCGCGTCTTCGAGGCCCAGGCCGCCGGGCCACTCCACGAGTGTTTGCGCTGCCTGCCGGGCTATGTCTGTTCGGAATATGTGCCGGAAATTGCCACCCCCGGAAGCTGTGCGGCCTCCGGCCTGCGCTGCGAGGACCTGGAACGCCTGAGCTTTGCCGACGCCGCCTTTGATCTGATCGTCACCCAGGATATTTTAGAGCATGTGGCCGATCCGTGGCGAGCCTTCGGGGAAGTCTGGCGGGTGCTGGCGCCGGGCGGCCGGCATGTCTTCACCGTGCCGGTCCATGAAACGCATCCCACCACCCCCCGGGTGCGCTTCGACCAGGAGGGCCGCCATGACCTGCTGCCCTCTGTCCATCATGGCGATCCGGTCCGACAGGGCGGCTCTCTGGTCATCACGGATTTCGGGGATGATCTGGCCTCCCTGCTGACCGAGCGGGGACAACCGACCAATGTTGCAATCCACGTGGCCTTTTACAAACCCTCGGAAATGCCGGGCTGCATCGACGGCGAGACCTACGCCCAATACGAGGCCGCCTGGAAGGCCGGAGAAAAGGCCCGCTTTTTACGCTATAATTCCGTGGTGTTTGTAACCGAAAAACCGGCCTAAAACAGGCTGAGTCCCATCTCGCCGCCCCGGCAGGCGCATTCTTCGGCATGGGCGGTCAAAAAGGCCTCTTCCCACCGAAAAACATGCGCCACCACATTGCCGAGGATCTTGGGTTGGATGTCGGGAAAGCGTTGCGCCGTCTTTTGAAATTTTTCCTTGGTGAGTACCAGCCCCTCCACCTCCGAAACAGCCCGCACGGTGTAGAGCGCCTTAGCCGACGCCGCGAGCAGCCCCAGCCCGCCGAAGAAATATCCGGCCCCCCGGCGCAACATCGCCGTCTCGTGCTCCCCCATCTGCCGCACCACGTCCACCGAACCGTCCACCACGTAAAAGCACCGGTCCATGGGATCGCCCTGCACGCACAAGGCCTCGCCCGCAGGGACCTTCTCCAGCCCGGACAGATAGGCCAACACTTTGATGACATCGAGCGGCACGCCGGTAAAAAGCGGCAGCTCGCGCAGGATATCCAGGTAGTCGTTAAAGCCGCTCGGCTTACGCCCCTCCCGCTGATCCATGGACGAGCTCATAGAGCATCCCCTTTTTTCCCATAAGCTCCGTGTAGGAGCCGGCTTCAATGATGCGCCCGGCCTTCATCACGGCCACTTTGTCATAGTTTTTGATGGTATCCAGGCGGTGGACCACGGAAATGACCGTGGAATGCCCCTTCCATTTGGATTCCAAAAGATTTTGAATGCGGGACTGGGAAGCGTTGTCGAGGGCGGCCGTGGCCTCGTCCAAAATCAACATCGGCGGTTCCTTGAGAAACGCCCGGGCCAGGGCCACCTTCTGGCGTTGGCCGCCCGAGAGCCGATCGCCCATGGACCCCACCGGGAAATCAAGACCGATTTCCAGGACGCGCTCCAGCATGTCTTCCTCGATCAAAAGGCTGACAATGGTCTTTTGGATCTGGTCGAGGACCTTGGGGTTGGAGGTTTTGACGCGGCCAAAGAGGATATTATCCATGACCGTCATGGAATAGAGATAATGCTCGCGCCGGAAAAACGTCACCGCCCCGGGGAAATCGGTGGCGATGCGTTCGGCAAACATGGCCCGCCCCTGCAACAGCAGACCTTCCAAAATATTCGACAGATTGACGACCGTGTGCCGTCCCGGCGTGAACCGCAGGGCCAGGGTCAACAGCAACCGTTCATCCTCGGGGGCCAGCTTGTGCAGCCGCACCCGGGTCAGCCGTCCGGTCAGTTCCCGATAGGTTTCGAATTCCTCCATGGCGATGGGGGTTTGTTCGAAAAACATGGCGTCCGGGGAAGGCACGTCCTTTAAGATATCCACCGTCCGGGTGGCCAGTTCGGCGCCAGTCTGCATAAGCAGCATCTTAAGCCCCGACTCATGCAGGAAATTCACGAAGAACGGACTGGACGGCAGTTTGGCCGGGGTCAGATCGTCCCGATTGGGCGTCCCGAAAATCAGGTTTTCGGCCACGGAACTGAAATAAAGATATTGGGTCGGGTCAAAGAACTCCACCCATTCGGCCAGAGAGGCGGCGTGCCCTTCATGGTAGGCCTCGCGGATGCGCACCACCTTTTTGACCAGCTTTTCCTTGCGCCCCTCTTTGAACACCGAACTGAGGGCAAAACGCAGGATATCGGCAAAAAGGCCGACCTGCTGCACCGTGGCGATGATTTCATCGAGCGTCGGCACGCCGTTCTCGCCGGTTATGCCATGGGCTTCGCGGCGGGCGTTTATGGAATAGAGCAGATTGTCCTTGATGGAGCCTTCGAAAATAAACGGATGCTGAGAGACAATGCCGATGTTGTCGGCGATGTCCGACTTCGGCATCGTATCGATATCCATGCCTGAAAGCGTAGCCGTTCCGGCCGTGTATTTGAGGATCTGGCACAGGCAAAGGGCCAGGGTCGATTTGCCGGAACCCGAGAAACCGACCAGGGCCACCAGTTCGCCCGGATCGACATCAAGGGAGACGCCCTTGAGCAGTTGGATGCCGCCCGGCACTTCAAGCACCAGATCCTTGGCGGTAACCGCCCCGTCAAGGGCCAGGGGATCCCGGGGAATCAGCGGCTCATCGACGAACTCCGGATCGCCCTGGAAGTACTCCATGATCCGGCTATAGCTGACCGAGGCGTCCTGGTAGGTCTGATAAAAATCCATCAGCTCCTTCCAGGGATCATAGAGCTTTTCATTGGCGGACAAAAAGGCCACCAGCGCCCCGAGGTCAAACCGGCCGTGGATGGCCAGATAGCCGCCGACCAGGAACAGGATAAACGGCCCCAGGTTCTGGAAAAAGTTGTTGGAGACCTTGATGGCGTACTTATAGAGGTTCCAGACCACCCGGACCTGGAAGAGCTTGTCGGCCATGACGCCGAACCGACGGTTTTCCAGGCGAAAGCTGGCGTTGCCGTGGACTTCGTGGATGCCGGAAATGGTCTCGCTTATAAGCGTGGACATTTTGCGCCCTGTGTCCACGCGCTGCTTGTTGGCGGCATTGGCTCGTTTTTGCAGGGCCGGAATGACCAGGATGGCGATGGGATAGAGGGCCATGCTCAAAAGCGCCATCAATGGATTGAGATAAAACAGGTAGGCGGCAAAGGCCAACAGCGTCAGCAGGTTGGTGACCGGCACAGCCACGGCCTGACCGACGAATTCACCGGTATTGGCCACCTCCCCGATCAGCGACGAGACCACCATGCCGGGCGAGGCCTTGCGGAAAAAGGCCATGGGCAGGGTCAGGATGTGGGCGTAGAGTTGCTTGCGCAAATCCGTCAGCGACTGCTGGCCGATGTAGTTCTGCAAGGCGTTGATGACCAGTTTAAGGCCCGAGGCGGCCACCACGCAGCCCAGATAGTATCCGCAGTAGAGAAGCAGAAGATCCAGGCGTTGCAAGGCAATGGCCTGGTTGATGATCTTTTTTTGCATCTCGAGCGGCAGCACGCGCACGGCCACCGTGACCACAATGACGCCCAACAGGATGACCTGGAGCTTCAGGTTGCTGGTCCATACCCAGGAGAACAGCGAGCGTTTATACAGGGCGTCTGGGATATCGGGACGAAGCTTCATGAACCGGTCCGCCTTTGCAGTGTGGGGTAGCGCAGGAGAGTGCCGCGAATCGACGCCGAAGGCAATCAGCCCTGCGCGGGCGTCCGGCGCTGCTCAATAAGCGACAGCGCCAGCCGGGCCAAATCCCCGAATTGCGGTTTGGCAATCTGGCCGTCGGCCCCGACGGACTCGCCCTTGTGGCGCAGTTCGTCGGTAATAAGCGACGAAAAAAGCACCACCGGCACCCCGGCCAATTTCGGATCTTCCTTGATCTGCCGGGTCAGGGTGTAGCCGTCCATCAGCGGCATCTCGATATCGGAGATGACGATATCGGGAATGGGCGTTTGCGCCTTTTGCAGGGAAGCGAGGGCCTGCTGCCCGTTTCCGGCCAGGATCACTTCAAAATTGGCGGCTTCCAGATGCTCCCGGATCAGCTGGCGCATGACGCCTGAGTCTTCCACCACCACGGCCCGCAAACGGATTGCCGCCGGAGACGGCATGTCCTGGACCGGGACGGGATCCAGCTCCAAAATGATTTTTTCCAGATCCAGCAGCGGGATAAAGCGGTCTTCCAGGTGGAGCAATCCGGTAATGCAGTTGCTGGGAAGGCTGGCCAGGGCCGTATGCGGCGGCTCCACGTCACGCCAGTGCACACGGTGGATGCTGGTGACGCCGCTGGTCAGAAACCCGGTGGTGTGCTCATTAAACCGGGTGACCAAAATCACTTCGTTTTTCCGGGGCGCCCGGGGCAGATCGAGCCACACGGCCAGATCGAGGACCGGCAGGGCGGTATCCCGCAGCGGAATCGTGCCCATAAAACACGGATGCGGCGCGCCGGGGAGCGGGACAAGACCGGGGCTCTCAATGACTTCCAGCACCTTGGCCACGTTGATGCCAAACGATGAAAGCCCGCGTTGCGGTCCCTCATCAATAAAAAATTCTATTATTTCAAGTTCATTTGTTCCAGCGACAAGCAAAATGTCGGATTGGGCCATGAAAGCTCCGATGGATACAGGAGATACGGGAGGATGCCGCCTTTTCGCGGCATTGCCAGATACTAGACGACTCGCGACAGGGTGTAAATCCGTGTCAGGAGCCCGCATACGGTCGGGAGAAGACGGGGGAACAAAGAATCTCGCCGGAAAGGGCGAAAAAAAAGCCCCCCGGGACCGAGGGGCGGGCGAAAAAGAAAACCGATGCACCGGTTTCCCGCTATTTAAACCAGCCAAAACCCTTGGCCATAAGGCTCATGCTATAGATCCACCCGGCGCCCAAAAGCACCAAAGCCCCGATATTCGCAGCCACGATCTTCTTCTGCAGTGCCATAGCAGCTGATCCGGTGGCGGCATGCCTCCGTTCGACTTCTCCGGCCACTGTCTCCAAACGGACGAGGCACGCTTCCATATTGTCACCCCCACCTTTGTCACTACAATTAAGACCTATCGCCAATCTGTCAAATAGGGTGGGGCCGGCCTGACCCCCGAAAACGACGCCGAACCTCTGGCAGTCTTCCTGTCATCGCTTATTTCCACACGATCAGGCAAGCACATTCGGCTTAAAAGCGGCAGCCAAGCGAAAGTGGCCCGTTGAGGCCGGAATTTCTGGCCGGCCGCAAGGCCCAAAAGCCGGCCTTCATGAGGCCGCGCGCGTCCAACCGTCCGTTCCCGCACCGTCGCCTCGCCAACGGTTGACAGGCCTCTTCGCCATCTTATACCGAGGGGGCGGAAGAACATCCGCTGGCGGCCACCCGTCGAAGGCGCATCCTCAAAGCCGCATGCTCGAACGCGAACTCGAAATTTTTCTTCATGGCCCGACCGGCGTCCGCCGGTTGTTTGTCTACCGACGCTGGATGTTTCTGGCGCCACTAGGCATTTTGATCGTGCTGGCGACGGGTGCGGCCTGGCTTTGGCGGTATCAGGCCGGCTATGACACCCTGGCGGCCCGGCGGCAACGCGTTTTGGGGCAACTGGCCGGACAAAAGGCCGCTGCCTTGCGACTGCGGGATCGGGTGGGACGGCTGGGCGATGAGGTGTCGCGCATCGGGTCGTTTAACGCCAAGCTCGGCGTCATGGTGGATCATCCGGTGGACCGGGACGGCGGAATGTCTCCGTCTGAACCAGTCCTGGCCCGGAAAAACGACCTGACGGACGACCTGGGACGACGAATTTTCGATTTCCTGGACGTTCTGGGCAGCCGCATGGCGGCAGAGGAAGTGCTCCAGCAGGAGCTGGCCCAGTCGCTTCTGGGACGCAAACTGGAATTTTTGGCCAAGCCGTCCCTGTGGCCGGCCAAAGGCTACATTACCTCGCCCTTTGGCGCGCGCACCTCGCCGTTCGGCCGGGGCGGCGATTTCCACAATGGCGTGGACATCAAGGTGCCAAGCGGCAGCCCCGTGGTCGCCGCCGGCGCGGGACGGGTCACGGAAGCCGATTTCATGAACGGCTACGGCCTGCGCGTGGTGATCAGCCATGACTTCGGCCTGGAAACCATCTACGCCCACATGAAAAAGGCCGAGGTCAAACCCGGGCAGCAGGTCAAACGCGGCCAGCTCATCGGGTTATCCGGCAATTCCGGCCGCACGACCGGCTCCCACCTGCACTACGAGGTGCGCGTCAACGACACGCCGGTCAACCCGCGCCAGTATATGCTCGATTAGTCCCCGGCCAGACGGCTTGCTGCGTCTTCCCGAACCTGCGCCCATTTGGCTTCCAGCTCCTCCCAGGCTGTATCCAGGTCCCGATCCGCCGCGACCTGCATGACCGACGGGGCAAACAATCCGTCAAGTTTGGTGCGGGCGCCCAGCAACTGGCCGATGGCGGCGGCCGTTTTGGCCTGTCCCGGTCCGGCGTGCTGCTGGTGGGCCACGGCCACATCACCGGCGTAAACCGCCCGGCGGCCGGCCAAAAAGCCGTGAAGATCCCGGGCCAGGTCGTCAAACTGGCTGGGAGAAAAACGAATATCAAAGGGTGCGCCGCCAGCCAGCGCCGCGCCGCGAAAGACATGACAGCATCCGGAAACCGAGGCGCAGGGGCGCACCGTCGCCAAAAGGCCCAGGTCCGGTCCGGGGCCGTAGTTAACCAGCGGCCGCACGACATGGCCGGCATCCGGCGGCAAAAGCCGGACATCGGCAGCCTGGGCGACTCTGGCCGCGCCCGGGGCGGCGGCGACAATGCGCGCCCCGGCCACATCGGCCAGGGGATCGGCCAGCAGGGCGGCAACCAGGGTTTCGAGCCAATGCGCCGGCAACGTGACGTCGTCATCGACATAGGCGGCCAGATCGCCCGGCCCGACGTTTGAGGAGGCGGCCAGCCAGTTGCGGCCGGCGGGCGCGCCGACATTGACCGGCAGGCGGATGGTCATCAGACGGTCCGGGCCGAACCGGTCGGCCGCCGTCCGGCAGACCTGGGCGGTATCGTCCGTGCCGCCGTTGTTAAGGACCACAACCCGGGCCGGGCCAAGCCGGCTGGCGGCCAGCGAGTCCAGTGTCGTGGCCAACAGGCCGGCCCGGTTCCAGGTGTATAAAAAGACGAATAACCGGCCGGGCAGGGCGTCCAGATCACAGGGGACGAGGGGATGGAGCAGGGCATGCAGCCGCAGCGTCAGTCCCGGATGCCAGTTGTGCTTTCGCCAAAGGCGCGTCAAAATCGGCAAGGCCGCGTCAGCCTGCCCGGTGGCCTCCAGGCCGTAGGCCTGGGCCAGGGCGGTAAACGCGGGAAAGAGGGCGGCATCGACCGCAGCCAGGGCGGCAAGGCCGGCCCGGGGTCCCTCCCAGGCAAAGGCAATTTCCGCCGCCAACCGGGCTCCAAGCGGGGCCATTGCGGCATCGGCGCGCAGACGCCCGGCGACATCCCTGGCGAAATCCGGCAAACTGCGGGCCAGGGCGAAGGCAAAGGCCCGGCCATGCCAAAAAAGGCTTGGTCCCGCCCCGTCCATGGCCGCCCGCAAAAACGCGCACCCGGCCTGGGCATCCGGCGCATCGCGCACACGCGGCCAACGATCTTCGCCAGCCGGCGGACGCAGGCGTTTGGCCAATGCGCCCAAAAACGCCCGCCGACCGGCCCCATCACCGGCTGTCCGGCTGGCGGCCAGCGCGTCAGCTGCAAAAACCGGGTCCAACGGGACCCGCTCAAAATTCCAGACGGCCAAAGCCGTCGCCAGACCAGCCCATTTGGGTTGCGTAGCGGCGAGCGCGGCAAGCTGCGTTCCCAGATGCCGGCCAAGCCATGGCCCTTCCAGGCCGAAAGCCCAAAACGGCAAAGCGGCACGAAGCTGGCGAAGCGGCGGAGAGGCAGGAAGAAGAAGGGGTTTGGGCATGTCGGCTCAACATCCTTCACGGTTTGACGAAATCCGTGTTACAGGGCATGTATCGCACTCTTTGACTGAAGAACAATGCGCCTCGCCGGGGCTTTGGCGACGGCTGGAGAGAAAACCATATGCTCCTGAAAAATCGCTGGCTTTTGTTGGCTGCCCTGAGTTTCGGGCTGGCCGTGGCCTTCGTCTCGGGTTGCAGCAAATACGACGGGCTGGAACGCAACATGCAGTATGTCTCGGACGAGCTGTTGCGCGCCGATGTCCAGGAGGCGTGGCGCCAAGTGTCCGAAGCCCATAGCCGATGGACCGCGGCCGGCGGCGGACGCGACAAGGGAAATGCCGCCTACCTCGCCTATGAAGACGCCTATGCCCGTTATGCCGTCGTTTACAATGAGCTGATGGACCGGCGGGGCGTCCGCCAACTGCCGTTGCGCAGCGCCACCGAGGCCCTGCCGCCGGCCCCTCCGGGCATGGCCCAAAGCAAGCCGACGCCGGCCGTCAGGCCGACGACAACCGCGCCCCAGTCCCATGAACTCAAAGATGCCGTCGCGCCCAGATCCCAGGCCGAACCGGCGGAAGAAAAGCCGGTTGCCGCAGTGGCCACGCCGGGCAAAGCCCCGGTGACGCCCGAGGCTCCGGACCGGCAGGAGGCGGCCAACCCCGCACAGGGAACGACCTATGTCATCCAGCCCGGCGATACCCTGCGGGTCATTGCCAAGCGGCACGGCGTGACGGAAAAGCAACTGAGGGACGCCAACAACCTCGCCAACCCGGACAAACTGGCCGCCGGGAAATCGATCCTGCTCCCAGGCAGCTGACGCACTTTTTCCAAAAAGCAGACGAATACAGGCCCCTTGCCGCCAGGAGCAATCCGGCCAACGCCCCACTGCCTTTGGCTATCCGCCGAAGGCTTTTTTCATGGCACCCAGCAGGGTCGTCAACCGCTGGTCATAGGTATGCTCGGCCAACACCCGCCGCCGACCGGCCATCGCCACGCGTTGGCGCTGCGCCGGATGGGCCAGGAAATGCCGGACCATATCCGGAATCTCGGCCGGATCGTTGTAGACCACGACTTCCCGTCCGACCTCGAACAACGCCCCCAGCTGTTCCCGGGCGTCGGTCAGCACGAAGCCGCCGCAGGCCGGCACGTCAAACACCCGCTGGTTGACCGCTCCTTTCATCTGCATGCTCGTACAATTGAGGTTGACCGCGCTTCGCGGATACCAACCCGGCAGTTCTGCGTAATAGTCCAATTCCGCCAAGCGCCGCCACGCCCGCCCACAGTCGGGCAAGGCCTTCTCCCAGGCCGCATCGCCCGCCACCAGCGGCGCAAATGGCAACAGTCCCCGCACGCAGGCCAGCCGGTAGCCTCGGGTGGCCTCCCAGGTCAGGGCCAGCTCGGCATGGAGTCTGTCCGCAGACGTGGGCAAGGCGGCATAGGCGGCGGCGCACCGGGGATGCGTCGCCAGAAATCGGCCGGGCCGCTTCTCGGACGCCCGCGCAAAATCCGCTGCCGCGCCGGGCAATTTCCGGGCCAAAAGGGGAAAGTCGGCCAGCTTTTGCAGCGCTTCCCGGGCCTGGGGGATCATCGACGCCCCGACAAATGAAGCCTGCGCCCGCCAGGGATGGTCGGCGGTGGACGCGGACAACGGCGCAAACAGGGTCGGATCCGTGCCGAGCGGCAACCAGAGGGCGTGGGGAACGCCAAGCGCGGTCACATCGGCCAAGGCGTCGGCGTCGTAGGAAAAAATCATGGTCAACGGCGAAACCGCCGCTGTAAAATCGTGCAGAATAAGTCGGGGGCTGTCCACAAACCAGGAGGCCAACGGCAGACCGATGTCGGCCAAGAGCCCGGCCAGCCGGCCTTCGCGGTCAAGGCCCAGATGATTGACGGTCAAGGCGAAATCCGGCCGGAATTCGGCCACCGCCGACAACACCCCCGCCACCACGTCCGCCTCTCCCCGATCCCCCGTGCCCGTCGTCACGGCGCAAAACGGGACGCCAAGCCGGGTCAGGGCCGCTTCGATCTCGCGGTATAAAAAATACGGCCGCCGCAGGAGCAGCACGCGCGGCACCGCAGTCACAAACCGGGCCGTGGTCAGATTTTGGCGCAACGCGGCATAGCCGGCGAGACGGGCCGCAGCCGCGCCGTACCACGCCGGGTCAAGCCGCGGGTAGAGCGGGTGGGTGACCACGGCCAGCCGGGAAAACCCGGCCAGCCTGGCTGCGTCGGCCACTCTGGCGGCCGCCCGGTCGGGATCGGGATCATCGAGAAAGCAAATGGCAGGATCGTCGGCCAGGGCAGCCCGGACACCCGTGACCGCCTCCAGGGACGTTTCCCGGTCAAGAACGAAAATCGGCCCGGCCGTCCCTTCCCGGGCGGCCCGAATGCCTGCGCCAAGCCCGGCACCGATAAAAACCGGCACGCCGCCCCCGGCCAGAACCCGCAACGCCCGGTCCCGTTCGGCCGCAGCGCCGCCCCGGCCGGCCAGATGCCAGATCCGGCCCCCCACGTTAAGCCGCACGTCGACAAGATGGCCGGCAGGGTCGGTCTCCGCCGTGGCGACAGAGGCGGGTTTCCCGGACGGTTCGGGCATACGGTCTCCTTAACGCAGTTGCAGGATGCGGGTGACGGCCTTGCCGGGAATGCTGATAAACCCTTGCAACACCCGGTAGACGATATCCCCAAAAATCTTGCTGCGGTCGATCGCCAGTTTGGGACCGTCCAACGGCCCGATAATCGTGGCCGGCACTTCGCCGCCCCCGGTCAGGGCGGCCAACAGCGACAAATTGATGCTCTCGTCGCGCAGATCCACAAATCCCTTGCCCGTCACCCGCATTTTCGGACTCTCGATGCGAAAGTCCTCGCTGCGGGCCACGCCGCCCCGGGCCAACCAGGAAGAGGAAAAAATCTCAAAGGGGATATGGTCGTATTTCGGCGGTTCGCCGGATTTGACGGAAGTGTCGCGGACCTTGAGATCGCCGCGCGTCACCTGCAGGCTGGCGTTGCCGGCCAGATTGCCGCGCAATTCTTCCTCGGTGGCCCCACTGGTGCGAGCGGCCAGAATGAACGTCGCCCCGCCGGAGCCGAGGGTGTCGCCTTCGGCCCAGTCCCACAAAAAATGCGCGCATTCGAAGCCTTCAAGCTTCAATTCCACCTGGGTCTTAAGCGCCGCCTCCCGGGCGTCGCCCCGGATCTCGGTAAAAAACCGTCCTCCGTAAAAATGGGGCGACTCCTGGCGATAGGTGAACAGTCCTCCCCGGGCGTTGGCCATGATGGTGGTGGCGTCGAAGGTCACATTGCCCTTTTTAAACCAGCCGAGGCTCAATCGCAGATCCAGGGCCATATCACGCAGGAATTGGTATTCCAGGGGCTTGCGACGTTGGGCCAGATCGGGCGGTCCTGAAGAAGCGGCCGGCGGCGGGGAATAGGCGTCAAGATCGAGCGAATCCACGGCCAAATCCCATTTGCCCCGTTTGGGCTCAAATTTGGGCATGCTGCCGCGTCCGGTCAATGTTGTTTCATCCAGGGTCGCGGTCAGCCGCCGCACCTCCAGACCCGTTTCCCCGGCCGTCCCCGAAACAGCCAGGGAGGCCTTGGCCAGCTTGTCTGCGGGGACCCCGGCCGGCACGGTCGCTCCCCAGGCGGCAAACACCGCGCGAGGGACTAGCTTGCCGGTTTCCAAAGTAAATTGCGTCGGCGCATCGTCGCCGGCCTTGCGCGAAATTTTGGCTTTCCCGATCAGTCCGCCGGCGTCGAATTGCACATCCCCTGTGGAAAAGGCCCCGGTCGGCTCAACGATCAGGGGACCGGCCAGGGAACACTTCACTTCCTTGCCTGTTCCCGGCGGCCGCAGCAGGGCCGTGGCATCGACCTTGATTTGTCCGGGCTCCTTCAGGTGGCCGGAAGTCTTCTCCAGGGCCAGAGGGCCGGCGGCGACAAGACGCAGGTCGCGCAGATTGAGACCGGCCGTCGCGGCGGAGACGGTCAAATTGGCGTCGCAGTCGAGCGCGTCGGGATTGTCATGGCCCTTAAGACTCAACAGGATTTTGGATGCGCCAAGCATCTGTCGGTCGCCGCCCCGCCCCAGCGCCAACTGGGGGGATTCCACTTCAATCGTCGCCGTGGAGTTCCCGAGATGGCCTTTGGCATTGGTGGCGAGCTCAAGGTTGGCCTTGGCGGCCAGCGGTCCGGACAGCCCGGCCAGCGGACCGGTCTTGGGGGCCAGCCGCGAGGCTTCGGCTCCGGTCAATTGCAGGGCGGCGGTCAGATGACCGGCGGCGTCACGGTCGATTTTCCCGGCCAGCTTGCCCCCGAACAGTTCCGCCCCGTCGAGCACGCCTTCCAACCGGCCGTCGCCGCCCGCCAACTCCAGGGCAATATTTTTGGCCTCGACGCCCCGCACGGCGATATGGTCCAGCCGCAGCTTGCCCTGGGCCCGCAAAGCCGCCGGGGTGACGGCCATGCTGCCGGCGCCGGCCGCCCCAACCGCGCCAAGGCGATCAAGATCCAGGGTGTCGGCCGTCAGATCAAAGGTCAGTTGGTCCGGATTCGTTGCGCCGTAGGCAATCTGGCCGCGCAGGGTGGTGGCGGCGAATTTGCCTTCAAAATCGGTCAATCCGGCCTTGGCCACCAATTTGTTGACGCCGGGGGTCAGGGTGAAGCGGGCCTTGGCCTCAAGCGGCCCGGCCGGCAAATCCACCCGTTGTTCGAGCACTTTGGCCGCCGCCGCCGGATCAGGACTTTGCAGCAGCAGGTTGCCCTTGGCCCCGGCGGCGTCCATCCGGCCCAACACCCGGGCTCTGGTGACGGCGGGCGGTCCAGCCGACGCTCCGGTCGTCGATTCGACAACCGCCCGGGCGTCAAGCCACAGGCTCTCACTGCCGCCGGAGGGTCCGGCATCCAGCCGAGCATCCAGGGAAACCACCCCGCCCGGCAAGAGGACGGAAACGGGATAGAGGCGCACAAGGCCGCCCTTGCCCCGGGCCGTGGCATGCGCGTCGGTCAGTGGCAAGCCGCCCGCGACGCAGCGGCGCAGGTCCACCCGGACATCGAGATCCCGGCCGGTCAGCCAGGGCGCAGGCCACGGCCAGACGCCCCGACCGGCCGGCACAGGCAGGGCGTCAAAGTCCACGTCCTGGACGGCAATCGCCGCCGCCAGCCCCGGCGTCTCGCCCAAACGCAGGCGACCCGAGGCCGACACCGAACCATGCGGCAACTGCAGATCAAAATGCTCCAGACGCAGGGCCATGGCATCGGCAAGCACGGAAAACCTCGCTTCGATCCGCCCCGGTGCGGCCGCGCCCGCCGTCAAGGAAGCATCGGGCGGCCCCCCCGGAAGCGGAGCGCCATGCCGATCCGGGCCTGCGCCGTCATCGGAGCCGGGCGAGGCGGTCACCAGATCCCCAGGCGTGTCGCCCGGCGTCAGTCCGAGCACGGCCCGCCACGGGCCATCCGTCTTCCCCGTCAGGGTCAGATCGGCCCGCAGTTGCGCCGGTCCCGGCAGCTTGGTCACGGTCCCCCCACCGGTCAGCCTGACCCCGAATCCCCGGACATCCAAATCGGCAAATGTCAGGATGGCCGTCTTCGGATCGTAGGCCACCGTCAGCCGGGAGGCCAGATTCGTCGGCGTGGCCCCACCAGGAGCCAATGGCCCACGCAAGGCGAGGCCGGCTTCCACCACGGTTTTGTTGAGGCGCAGCCGGCCTTGGTCCGCGTCAAAAAAAGCCGTTCCCTGAACATGGCATTCGAGTCGCCCGTCCGGCACGAGGCCCTCGGCCGCAAACGAGGCGGAAAACCCAAAAGGTTGCCCAAGGCCCGTTTTAAGCTGCACCCCCGTCACAGCCAGATGCCGCCCCGAAAGCGCGTCCTGATAGTCCACGGCGGCGTTTTCCAATCGGATGGCCCGTGGTTCGGGGGCCACTTCCCAGCCCGGCGCAGCCGGGGAGGCCGTGGGGGAAGGGGCGGTCAGGCCCTCCCAATTGGTCCGTCCCCATTCGTCGCGTCGCAACCGAACGGTCAGGCCATCGATGCGCACCGACCCGGGCGACACCACCCGGGCCAACAGCGGCAGGATCCGGATGGTCATTTCCAGCCGGTCGGCCTCCAGCATGGGCTTGTCCCCGAATCCCGGCGCATCGTCCACGCGCACCGGCCCCATGGCCAGCCCGAACCAGGGCACCACAAAAATGGACACTTCGCCGGTGATGGACACCCGGCGGCCAAGGGCGTCGGTCAATGCCTGTTCTGTCAGGGACTTAAGACGGTCGGGACCGATACACTGGCGGGCGGCGAACGGCAGGACAAAAGCGACAAAGAGGAACATCGCGACGGCCAGGGCCAAAAAACGTGGCAGACGACGGTGGGGAGGCCGGGCAGAGGCGGCGGCAGCAGGCATGGGCGTTGGCATGGGCAAAAAAGAGGCCCGGGCCCGAAGGCGGCGGGGTTACAGACTGACGCTAAACCCCGTTCGGCCGGGGAGGCCCCGTTGGGCCTCGACGATGCAGCGTCGGCCATTTTTGGTCAAAAGCAAATACGAGGCGGCGGTTCCCACGTCGTCCACCTCCACCGCCCAGCCGCGTCCGGTCATGTCCTTTTTATAAAAGGCGGAAATCTCAGCCGGACTGGCCCCGGTTTCGAAAGTCAGCACCGTGGCTTTGGGGAACCGGAAGGTTTTTTTAAACTCCGCCCCCGGAAAGACGCCGGCCTCATTGCCAAGGACGGCCTTATACTCGTCCTGGGCCAACGCCCGGGCGACAGGCGGCAGGCCGACCGCCCAAAGCAGCAGTAGGCATGCAGCCAAAACCGGGACGACGAAGGGCTTTTTTATGGACACGCTGTCTTGTGCAACGATCCCGCCCCGAAGTCAAAGGCCGGGCGGCGTCCGGACGGCGTCGGCCGCGACGGCGGCCCGGGGTTGCCGTTTTCGGGAATCCATGTATTGAACCCAAAAAACGTCAGGGGAGCGTGCATGCGAACGGTGACGTCTGCGACCCTTATCCTGGCCATGGCCCTGCTCCTTGCGCCCGGCTGCACCCGGACGACCGGAGGCGGCGAAGCCCGGTATCTGGCCCTTTTCGCCGCGCAGTGGGGCCAATGCCATGCGGGCGGCCTCTACGAAGCCCGGGTGGAATCCGTCACGCCCCGGACCGACGGCAACAAACGCGTGGTCATCGCCTATCTTTACGACAATGGTATGGTTCCCGACCAGGGCCGGGCGGCCATGCTGACGTCGCCGGAAGGACGACTGGCCAGCCCGTGCGTCGTCAATCTGGCCATCAACCAGTGTCTGTGCGGGCAGGGGCGCGACTGGCACGACGGCCCCTAACCGTCCCCCAGACCGGGCCGCCTCTTGAAAGGGTGGCCGATCCCCGGTATGCCCCTTATTTTACAGTCACAGCCAAGCCAAAGGCAAATCCATGTCCAAAGTGTATCTTCTCGGGGCCGGTCCCGGCGATCCGGGGCTCCTGACGCTTCGCGCCAAAGACATCCTGTCGCGCGCCGATGTCGTGGTCTACGATTATCTGGCCAACAAGGCCTTTTTGGATTTCTGCCGCCCGGATGCGGCCATCTATTACGTGGGCAAAAAGGGCGGTGACCACACCCTGCCCCAGGACAAAATCAACGACCTGCTTGTGGATATGGCCAAATCCGGCAAGATGGTGGCCCGCCTCAAGGGCGGCGACCCCTTTGTGTTCGGACGCGGCGGCGAGGAAGCCGAAGAACTGATCGCCGCCGGCTGCGACTTCGAAGTCGTGCCGGGCGTGACCTCGGCCGTGGCCGCCCCGGCCTATGCCGGCATCCCCATCACCCACCGGTCGTTTTGCTCCTCGGTGTCCTTTATCACCGGCCATGAAGATCCGACCAAAAACGAAAGCTCCCTCAATTGGGAAGCCTTCGCCCGCTCCGGCTCCACCCTGGTTTTTTTCATGGGCGTGAAAAACCTGCCCCATATCACCGAAAATCTCATGCGGGCCGGCATGTCGGGCGACACCCCGGCGGCGCTTGTGCGCTGGGGGACCACCTGCCGCCACAAAAGTCTGGTGGCGACCGTGGCCACCATGTCCGAAGAGGCCGCCCGTCACGGCTTCACGCCGCCTTCGCTTTTCATCGTCGGCGGGGTGGTGTCGCTGCATGACACCCTGGCCTGGTACGAGAAGCGGCCGTTGCTTGGCAAAGGGGTGGTCGTCACCCGCAGCCGCGAGCAGGCCAGCGACCTCGTCCGTCTGCTGTCCGACGAAGGGGCCTGCTGTTACGAATTCCCGGCCATCGAAATCGCGCCGCTGGCCGATCCCGATCCGATCCGGGAAAGCATCGGCCGCCTCTACGAGTATGACTGGGTGATTTTCACCTCGGCCAACGGCGTCAAATGCTTCTTCGCCGAAATAGACGCCCTGGCCCTCGACGCCCGGGTTTTCGCCGGCATCCAGGTGGCGGCCATCGGCCCGGCCACCGCCGAAGCCCTGGGCGCCCGCGGCCTGCGGGCCGACTTTGTGCCCGAACGCTTTGTGGCCGAATCCGTGGTGGAAGGGCTTTTGGCCCGGGATATCGTCGGCAAAAAGGTGCTGCTTCCCCGGGCGCGCGAAGCCCGCGAGGTGCTGCCGGAAAAGCTGACCGAAGCCGGAGCCGAGGTGGTCGTGCTGCCGGTCTACGACACCCGGCCCGTGGACCAGGACCCGGCCGAAATCGTCGAGGCCATCAAGGCCGGCGACATCCACTACGTGACGTTTACCAGCTCCTCGACGGTCAAAAACTTCTTCGCCAAAATCCCGCCCGAGGTTTTGCGGGCGGCCGGCACGGTCAAAATCGCCTGCATCGGACCGATTACGGCCGCGACCCTGGCCGAATTCGGGTTTACCCCCGACATCACGGCTGCGGCGTTTACCATTCCGGCCCTGGCCCAGGCCGTCATCGCCGACGCCAAGGGGACGTCGTGAACCTGTCCCTGGCCGTCCTGATCTCCGGAGCCGGCTCCAATCTCCAGTCCATCATCGACCACATCGAGGCCGGGGTCTTGCCGGCCCGGATCGCCACGGTCATTTCCAACAAGCCGGACGCCTACGGCCTGACGCGGGCGCAAAACCATGGTTTGACCACCAGGGTGCTGCCCCATGGCGACTTCCCGGACAGGGCCGCCTACGATGCGGCCCTGCTGGCCGCCGTGCGCGACTCCGGGGCCGAGGCCGTGGTTCTGGCCGGGTTCCTGCGCATCCTCGGCAACGATTTCGTGGCCGCCTACCGCAACCGCATCCTCAACATCCACCCGGCCCTGCTCCCGAGCTTTCCCGGGTTGCACGGCCCGGGCGACGCCGCCGACTACGGGGTCCCCATCGCCGGAGCCACGGTCCATTTCGTGGACGAAAAAATGGATAACGGCCCCATTGTCATCCAGGCAGCCCTTCCGGTCCGGCCGGAAGATGACGGGGAAAGCCTGGCAGCCCGCATCCTGACCTTTGAACACCGCATCTATCCCCAGGCTCTGGCCTGGCTGGCCACGGGGCGGCTTTCCATCGAAGGCCGCAAAACCCGGCTGGCCCCGGCGGGGCTGGCTCCGGCCGATCTGACCGAGAGCGGCCCCTGCCTCGTCAACCCGCCACTGGAAGCCGGTTTTTAGCGACCAATCGGCTGCCTACACGCCCGGTCGGGAAGCGCGCCCCGGCCGGGACCAGGACGCCCCCGAATCTTCCCGACCGAAAATTCTTATTCGTCCCGCAGGACGCTGCGCACTTCGATATGGGCGGCCTGCCGATCCGGCCAGAGACCGCAGCCGCAGGCCGAAAAACACAGAAAAACGCCTCAGGCCGACGGAGGAACGCTCCGGGCGTTCTCTTCGACAAACGGCTCGGTGCTCCAGGGAAAAATCTCCACGGCCCGCTTGACGGCGTAGGCTTCCACGTCCTTGAGCCAAAGGCGGAACAACTGCACAACCTCGTGGCCCAGGGGGGTCAGTCGAAATCCTTTTTTGGGACCGGTGCGTTCGACGAGCGCCGCGCCAAGGACGGTTTCGGTTTGTTTCATGCGGCCCCAGGCGGCGCGGTAGGACATGCCCATGGCGGCGGCGGCCTTGTTGAGCGAGCCCAGTTCCTCGACCAGTTCCAACAGCTGGATCCTGCCCAGGCCAAGCAGCATGCCGTCTTTGGTCTCCAGCCAGAGGTGCAGCCGCTGCACGGCCTTTATGTCACGCATTGCGTCTCCTTTCGCGGTCCTGCGCCGGTTGCTCAAGCGCCGAGCCATCCTATCCTTAGCCGACCGGGGCTGCCAAGGGGGAGTTGACCCCGGAGCCGCGGTCCCGTAACGCCAGTCGCCTGCGCAGGCAGGCTGGGGGAAAAATGGTGCAACGCGCCGGATTATGGGCTGCCGGGGCCGGATTTCGCGATATCTGGCATCTGGCCTGGCCCCAGATTCTCATGATGTTTCTCAATTTCCTGATCGGATTCGTGGACGTCTACGTCGGCGGCCGCATCGATAAGGAAACCCAGGCGGCCATTGGCGTCCTGGCCCAGGCCATGTTTTTTTTCCAGGTGGTGGCCTCGGCCGTGGCCAATGGGGCCGTGGCGGCGGTCAGCCAGTCCGAAGGGGCCGGACGCTTCGCCCGGGCCAACCGCTATGTCTGGCTGTGTCTGCTGCTTGGCGTGGCCGCCTCGGTGGCCATCCTGATCGTCGGGCTGTTCGGGCGGGATCTCTTTTTGCGCCTGCTGCAAGCCCCGCAGTCCATGCTGCCGACCGCCCGGTATTTTCTCACGATCTTTTTATGGTTGCTGCCGATCCAGTCCTTTTTCGTCATCGCCAATGCCCTGTTTCGAGCCAAACGGCTGGTCATGGTGCCGCTGTACGCCTGGGGACTGGCGGCGGTGCTCAATGCCGCCGGCGATTTCGGCTTTGGCCTGGGCTGGTTCGGCCTGCCCAATTACGGCTATGCGGGCGTGGCCTGGAGCACCTTTTTGTCGGTCACGGTCGGGATGGCCTTCAACAGCATCGCCCTGTGCCGGGCCGGTATGCTGCGAACCGGGCAATTCCCGCCCTGGCGCTGGATACGGCTTGGGAGCGCCTATCTTATCAAGGTGGCCTGGCCGTCGGGGCTTATGCAGATTGTGTGGCACACCGGGTACCTGATACTCTTTGCCATCACCGGTTCGCTGCCGTCTGGCAGCGTGGACGCCCTGGCCGGGATGTCCGCCGGCATGCGTGTGGAATCACTGTTATTTTTGCCACCCATGGCCTTTAATTTCACGGCCTCGATTCTGGTGGGCAATCTTCTCGGGGCCGGCCGGCCGGATCTGGCCAAACGGATCGGCTATCGCATCCTGGTCGCGGGCGTGACCGCCGTCACGCTCATGGGGCTGGCCTTATGGCCGTTTCTGCCGGAAGCGGCGGCCCTGCTGTCGCCCGACCCGGCGGTCCAGGCCCAGGCCGTTTCCTATTTGCGATATAACGTCCTGGCCATTCCCTTTACGGTCAGCGGTCTTATCCTTATCGGCGCCATGACCGGAGCCGGGGCGACGCTCTATACCATGTTCGTCACCGGTTCCTCGATATGGTTCGTGCGGCTGCCATTGGCCTTATGGTTGGGGCATAGACTCCTCGGCCGGGCCGAAGGCGTGTGGATTTCCATGTTCGCGTCCCAGGTCGTGCAGGCCCTGATCTGTCTTGGCGTATACCAATTCGCCAATTGGGCCCGATTCGGCATGGGCGGCGTCAAACCAAGGAAGTACGATGCGAGACGGTTTTGAGGCAATTTCGTTGGCCCGTCGGGAAGAATATCTGGAACGTCTGGCCAGCTGTCCCCAAAAGGTTTCGGACTACAGTTTCGGCAACCTGTGGGGCTGGGCCGAACACTATGGCCTGTCGTGGCGGTTTGGCGAAAGCCATGTGTGGATCTTGCAGACCAAGCCCTACGAGGTATTCTGGGCTCCGGTCGGCCCCTGGGATGACGTCAACTGGGGGGCCTGTCCGTGTCTGTCCCAGGGACTCGATTTCATCCGCGTGCCCGAACGGCTGTGCCAGATCCTCAGCGAAGCCATGCCGGACCGCGTGACGACGACCGATGCCCGGGAACACTATGACTATGTGTACCGCGTGCCCGACATGATCGAACTGAAGGGCAACCGCTTCCACAAGAAAAAAAATCTGCTCAGTCAGTTTTTGCGCGCCTACGATTTCGAATACAAACCGCTGACGCCCGATTGCGTGGAAGACACGCTGGAATTGCAGCGCCAGTGGTTTTCCTGGCGCGATCCCGAAGAATCCGGCGCGCTGCTGGCGGAAAACGAGGCCATCGTGCGGGTGCTGCAATCCTGGGACCGCATGCCCGGGCTGATGGGCGGCGCCATCCGGGTGGACGGCGAAATGATTGCCTACACCGTGGCCGAAGCGCTGACCCCGGACATGCTGGTCATCCACTTTGAAAAGGGCCGGCCGGGTTTCAAAGGCGTCTATCAGGCCATAAACCAGATGTTTTTAGCCGACGCCGGAGCCCAATACGCCCTGGTCGACCGGGAGCAGGATCTCGGGGACGAAGGCCTGCGCAAGTCCAAAATGTCCTACAATCCGAGCGATTTCCTCAAAAAGTGCATGGTTTCCGTCGCGCCGGCTCGGTAAGTTTCCCCAACGTGCAGCCCGGCGCCGTCGCGCCAAAATGTTTTGCCATGTCGCACCAGTTGTCCCCTAAAAAATTCTCCCATCTGGCCCAATGGTTCTTTTTTCTGGTCACCCTGTATATCGGCTGGCAGTTCGTCTTGTTTTGCCGCTTTGCAGCCGGGCTCGGCCCCGAAGCGGCCCGGCCGGCCGGCGTCGAAGGCTTCCTGCCCATCAGCGCCCTGCTCGGTTTGCGCCATGCCCTGGGCACCTTCTCCTGGGATCCGGTGCATCCGGCCGGATTGGCCATCTTTTTGGCCGCCTTGGTCATGGGACTTTTGTTTCGCAAGGCCTTTTGCGGCCATGTCTGCCCGGTCGGCTTCGTCATCGCCCGGCTCGGCCGACTCGGCCAACGACTGGGGCTGGCCCGGTCCACGCCGCCGCGCCTGGAAGCCGGGTTGCGCCTGCCCAAGTACCTTTTTTTGTTATTTTTCCTCTACACCACCTTTTTCGGCATGGGACTGAGCGAAGTCGAAAGTTTCCTGCGTTCGCCCTATAACCTGACCGCCGACGCCCGGATGCTGCAATTCTTCCTGAGTCCCGGCCCGGTGGCGGTGGCGGTCCTGACCGGACTGGCGGTCCTTGGTCTGGTCTTTCGCGGTTCCTTTTGCCGCTGGGTGTGCCCCTACGGGGCCTTGCTCGGCCTTTTGGCCAAGATCGGTCCCACAGCGCTCACTCGCGACGCCGCGGGCTGTACAGGCTGCGGACGCTGCCGCAAGGCCTGTCCCATGGACCTGCCCATCACCGCCGGAGCGCGGCCCATGGAGTGCAGCGGCTGCGCCTCCTGCGTCGTGACCTGCCCCAGACCCGAAAGCGCCGTCCGCTTTTCCTTTGCCGGCCGGATCGCCCCCTGGTGGCTGCCCCTCGTTGGCGCGTGCGGCGTCTTTGCCCTGACCTATCTGGCGGCCAACGCCCTGGGTCTGTGGAACGCCAAACTGCCGACCGCCATGCTGGCCCGGCTCTACGCCATGGCCCTTGGCGGCTAACCGCCTGGGCCAAAGACCGCCCGGCCAGCCGCTTGGGCTGGCGCAACGCACGCGCAGGAGAGGGGAGGGAAGTGTGGGGGGACGACCGTCAGGGAAAAACGGTGAAGGCAGGCAACAACAGCGCTATTTTTTAATTTTGCCGCCGGTGGATTCCTGGCCGGTGATGTGGTTCATGGAATAGCCACCCTGATAGATAATACCGGTCGTCGTATCCATGACGTATTCCAGTTCGCCATTGGCGATATACAAGTAGCGGCCGACGGACCGGCCGTTGGCATACAGGAAAAGAAATACGGCGATCGCGACAATAACGGTGATTTTGAGCAGCACGTTGAGAGCATCGTTGATGGTTTGCGGCATTATCTGCCCTCCTTGGCCGGGGCTTGTACGCAAAAGGCCGACGACCGGCAAGAGCCGACCGTCGGCCTTTTTACGGGGAGAGGGTCCGGGAGCCCGTTACTCCCCGATCTCGTCGTCCCCTTCCCGACCCAGACCGTATTTCCGGATGCGGTAACCGATCTGGCGCAAGGTGAGCCCCAGTTCCCGGGCTGCCCGGGACTGCACCCAGCCGTGACGCTCCAGGGCGTTTAACACCTGCTGGCGCTCCATATCCCGCAGTTCGGCGGCATCCTCGGGCAAGACAGGCGGTCGTTCGCCCTCGGCCAGGATTTCCGGCGGGATGTCGGCGATGTCCACGCGGTCCTCCGGGGCGGTGATGGCCAATCGGGACACCATACCTTCCATTTCCCGGATATTGCCCGGCCAGTCGTAGACTTCCAGGGCCTTGAGGGCCTTGGACGTCAGGGTCAGTCGCCGGCCGGTGCGCCCCGCCTCCACGGACAGCAGTTGATCGAACAGGGCGGCGATATCCTCCCGGCGCTGCCGCAGAGGGGGGACATGAACCACGACCGCATGGGCCGCCGCCGCCAGTTCCGGGGCGATTCCCTGGGGCGGGGCCTTAAAGGCCAGCCGCGTGGCGCACTGCCGCGCCCGGCCTCCCCCCACGCGGGTAAACGAGCCGGTCTTTAAATACTGGACAAGCCGCTCGGCCATATCGGGCGGCAGACAGTGCGCCTCTTCGAGCAAGAGCGTCCCGCCGTCGGTTTCTTCGAGAAGCCCCGGACCGCCCCCGGTCCCAAGCGAAGGCGAGCCGCCAAAAAGCCGCAAGGCCAGCTGGTCTCCGCCTGAAACATCCAGGCTGGCAAAGGGCCGCAAGGCCCGCGGGGAAAGCTCATGGATCAACCGGGCCAGAACCGAGCGACCTGTTCCCGGCTCGCCCAGCAGTAAAAGAGGCGCGTCCGACAGGGCCGCCCGATCCGTCTCCATGCGTAAGGTTTCCAGAGCGGGGCTTTGGCCGTCGGAAAAGATATGACGATACCGCAACGAGACTTTGGAACGCAAAAAAGCCACTTCCCGGGCCATATCCAGACTGCGGGCCGCAGCCGTTGCGGCCAGGGCCGTCAGGCGGGCGACGACGTCGGCCAAAAGGACCGTCAATTGCAGATCCTCGGTCACCGAGGCGTCCGGCCCGAGCAGACCGTCCACAAACAGCCAGCCCGCCCCCTTGCCGTCGAGGCGCACTGGAGCCGCCAGCATGGCGGCCTGCTCCCGCGGCACGGCAATGCCACAGTCCGCATCGGCCAGAACCGGAGCCGCTTGAGGGCGCAACACCCGGGCGCGTTCGGCCTCCGGTCCCCGGTCGAGGGTGGCGGACAAAATAAAAGCGATATCGGGCGCGCCAAGCCGGGCCCGAATGGTCGGGCGGTCCTCGGCGTCGATCAGGACAATGGCGGCGTTTTGAAGACCCGGCAGGCCGTCTAACGCATCGAACAGACTGGCCAACAGCGCATCCAGCCCTCGTCCGGCGTCCGGGGCCAGATTCAGGCAATTCAAGGCGCGACGCAGGGTGGCGAACGTCGTGGCATCCATGAGGCGCATCTCCCTTTGGCCGGGTGACATGCGGGAAAGGCGGGGCGCAGCCCCGAACCCTGGCCCCGCGGGGCCCCCGGGCCCCCCGCGGGGGGGGGACCCCCCGCCCCCGCTCCGCTCTAACGCGTCAG
>Ga0183100_1000620_pt1 | contig 24929 bp, 25 predicted proteins | sample Biomet2_FD_127789 | JGI IMG/M metagenome (GOLD analysis project Ga0183100, IMG submission 127789) | Microbial communities from bioreactor (seeded with anoxic lake sediment) at LBNL, California, USA - Biofuel metagenome 2 | ecosystem: Engineered > Bioreactor > Anaerobic > Unclassified ...
GCGCAACAAGCATGGGCCCGTCCGGCGGACCACGCAGCGGGCGTTTGTTCTGTCTCCCCCTATGTCCGTCTTGCCGCGCAGCGCCCGGACTTGTTTTGCCAGCTCCGCGCCACCTGACGATAGCGGGCGGCCTCACTGTAGCGCAGTGCCTGACGGCTTTCTCGATCGAAACAAAACAAACGGTTTGTTGAACATTAGAAATAAAATTTGTCCGGGAGCGAATTGCTCCCGGACGCTTCATTCTTTTCGGTTCGGACCGTGGGGTATCCCGCAAAGTGCTGCGGGTGGATCCGGATAGGGTTTCCGCTCAGTCCTCCTGCCAGTTGTGCCAGACGTTCTGGATGTCTTCATTGTCCTCCAGCATGTCGATGAGGCGCTCCATGTTCCTCACGTCGCCCTCGCTGGAGAGAACGATGGTGTTCTGGGGAACCATCTCAATATCGGCGTTGACGAAGCTGTATCCCTTTTCCTCCAACGCCTTAACCACGGCGTTGAACGCATCGGGGTCGGTGGTGATCTCAAGGGCCGGACCGTCGGCTTCAAAATCGGCGGCGCCGGCGTCCAGCGCGTCCATCATCACGGTATCCTCGTCCAGCTCGCCTTCTTCATTGTCGATGACGATGACGCCCTTCCGGTCGAAGGACCAGCTGACGCAGCCAGGTGCGCCCATGTTGCCGTTGCATTTGTCAAAGGCGTGGCGAACATCCGGCGCGGTGCGCTGGCGGTTATCGGTCAGGGCATCTACGATGACGGCTACGCCGCCGGGACCGTATCCTTCATAGGTGATGGATTCAAAGCTGTCGGTGTTGCCCGCACCCAGTGCCTTTTCGATGGTGCGTTTGATGTTTTCATTGGGCATGTTCACGGCCTTGGCCTTGGCAATAACGGTGGCCAGACGGGAGTTATTGTTGGGGTCGCCGCTGCCGCCGCCTTCCTTCACAGCCACAATGATCTCTTTGGCCACCTTGGTGAACGCCGCAGAGCGCTTCGCGTCAGCCGCGCCCTTGGTCTTTTGAATGTTATGCCACTTGGAATGTCCAGACATATGTTTATTCTCCTTTGACGTAGTATTGAATGACTTCCCGGTGAGAAGCGGATTTTTCAACGAAAAGCGTGGGGAATTTTTCCTGTAAGTAGGAAATCAGCACCTGACAGACCGGGTCCTCCGTTGGGAAATGACCCGCGTCGATGAGGTTGACGCCCTTCCCTGCCGCGTCCAGAAACGCGTGGTAGCTGAGGTCGGCGGTGACAAAGGTGTCGCACCCGGCGGCGGCCGCCGCGTCCGCGTACTCGCCGCAGGCACCTCCGCCCACAGCCACGCGCCGCACTGACTTTCCCGCGTCGGCGTATCGTACGCCGCTGCAGCCCAGCGCCGAGGAGACCCGCGCCACAAAATCACCCAGCGCCATGGGCACGGAGAGTTGCCCAATCCGGCCCAAGCCATCCTCCAGAAACGGCCCAGGGTCCTCCAATCGCAAAGTCCGGGCCAGTACGTCGTTGACGCCGCCCTTCGCCACATCCAGATTTGTATGCATACAGATCACGCCTATATTCGCCCGTGTCAGCTTTCGCAATAGACGCCCCTGAGGTGTGTCCTCCCGCAGGGACTGCACCGGAAGCCACCGGTAGTTCATGATCGGGTGATGGGTCACAATGAGTTCACAGCCCTTGGAAGCGGCCTCGTTCACTACGGCGTCCGAGGCGTCCAGCGCCACTAGAACGCGGGTAATTTCCGCTGCAGGGTCGCCCACCAGCAATCCCACGTTGTCCCAGTCCATCGCGCCGGATTTGGGTGCGAGATTGAATAGACTTTTTTCAATTTCAAGAGCCGTTGGCATGACGCCACTCCTCCCATAATTCCAGCAATGACTCCATTACGCGGCGCAGATGGTCCGCCTTTTCCACGTCCTCCGGGCGGCCTCCACGGTTTAGCCCCGCCACCGCAGCCTGAAGCCGGAGAATCTGCTCCACCAGATACCGCCCACCCAGTGGGTCATCCGTAAGGCACGCGCCGCCGTACAGTTGTCCCGGCGACAGGCTCTGTGTCCCGGCAGAGACCCCCAGTACGGGGTACATGGTCCCCCGGTCCACAATCAGCCGCTCCCGGCGGATGGCATATCCGTTGGCATAGAGAAAGGCCCGCAGTTCCTCCGCTCGCGACTGGGGCTGGAGCAGCAGTGTATGGCTCCCGTCCTTTGTCCAGGAGGAGGCGGCGAGAATGGAGACGATATTTTCGCCCCCCAGTCCGGCGATGACCACGGTGTCCGCCTCCTGCGGGTCCACCCCGGCAAGACCGTCGCACTGCCGGAAGTCAATCCGATCCAGGACGCCGTAGCGTCCGGCGGTATCGCGCCCACGGCTTAGAGGGCCGCTGCGCAAATCGCAGGCGATGGCGGAACGGAGTCGTCCCTCCAGCATCAGCCAGACCGGGAGATAGGCGTGATCCGTACCCACGTCCACGAGAGCCGCGCCCCGGGGGACCCAGTCCGCCAGCAGTTGCAGCCGGGCCGATAATTCAAGTTTTCGTCCGCTCATTCGGCGCTCCACTTCCCTCCGGTCCCGCCCCACGGCGGGAATATCCTCCGCCAATCTGCGGCACAAATGGAACGCATACGGGAAACCCGTATGCGTTCTATCGGGCCTCCCTGAGTGGGAAGCCTTATTCCTCGGCCTTGTTGGCTTCCTCGTTGACCAGCTCCAGCAGTTTGTCTACATCGATGCCGTGAACCATGCAGGCCTCCTCCACAGTTTCGCCGCGGGATGAGGGGCAGCCCAGGCAGTGCATTCCGATGGAGAGGAAGATTGGTGCGGTCTGAGGGGCCACGTCCAGAATATCACCGATGATGGTGTCTTTCGTAATTTCAACCATGATTTTGCCTCCAAAATTCAGTTTGTCAGGGCAGCACCGTATAATTCACGCGAAACTGCACCGTCTCATTTAAAAAATTCCTAAAAGGCGACCACCGCAAATTGTGCAGTGCTGCCCAGGATTTTGCCACATTTAGGCGTTGTTATTATACCCCGATTTTTCTCTGATTTCAAGAGAAATTGGGGAGAAATTTCGCGCAAAGCGTCAAAATACTCGATATCGTCACCGGGTTTTCAGCGGATGCTCTGTTTTCAGTCTCTTTTCGGATTTCAAAACGGACGGAATCGGCAAAAAAGTGCACAAAAAAGGAACGCCCGAAAGGGCGTTCCTTTGAGATGACTTTCGTTATCTCTGCTCCTCGCGCATCTTGGCGAAGCACTCGCTGCAATACACAGGACGGTCGGACTTGGGCTCGAAAGGAACGCGAGCCTCGCCGCCGCAGGAGGCGCAAACAGCGGTGAAATACTCCCGGGGACCGCGGGAAGCGGCCTTGCGGGCGTCACGGCAGCTCTTGCAGCGCTGGGGCTCATTCTGGAAACCGCGCTCTGCATAGAACTCCTGCTCACCGGCGGTGAACACGAACTCCTGGCCACACTCTTTGCACACTAAAGTCTTGTCTTCGTACATGATTTTTACCCTCTCTTTGAAAAGAAAAATATATTGCGTTCAGCTCTTGCTGAAATCGCCGGAAAGAAGTTGCTGTGCCACCTTGCGACGGATCCGCTGCACAGCGTTATCCACGGATTTAGGGGATTTGCCCACGGTTTCGGCAATTTCCCGACATGATAGACCGTCCAAATAATACCCCAAAATCTTCGCTTCAAACTCGGACAACTGTTTCCGGACACCAAACAAGAGACTGCTCGTATGCTCCCTGTCGATCAGAAAATCTTCAGGGCTACGCCGCGTCAAATCCTGGGTGCCAAGGGTGTAGGAATCGCGGTCAAAGAAGGGTGTATCAAGAGAAACCGACTGGTTCAGAGGCATATGCTTGCCGCGGGAGGCGGCGCGCAGAACTGAAAGCAGACGATTGCGGACACAGGTTTCGGCAAAGGTGCGAAAAGAGGCTTCTTTCTCCCCGTCATATTCCCGGACGGCTTTCATCAGCCCAATCATTCCCTCCTGCAACAGGTCCTCGCTGTCTCCGCCGATCAGAAAGAATGGACGGGCGCAGGAACGAACCAAACGGGTATATTTGGAGACCAGTTGCTCTTCCGCCCGGCGATCGCCGCCAGCGACCTGAGCGCAGAGCTCCTCATCCGAGGGACCGTCTGCATAGGATTGATTTAACTCTTCACATTTGCACATATGTATTATACCTTTTGAACACAAATTTTGTCAAGAGAAATCTAAAATTCGTCAAATTTTTCTTATAACTTTTATAGAATGATTGGGCGGTCCCTGTCAGACTTTCATATTCTTTACGAAATCTGCAAGTTTTTCAGCGGTCCGATGGGCCGTGTCAGTGGTTTTAGCCTCCACCATGACACGAATCAGCGCTTCCGTTCCGGAGGGGCGCACCAGAATTCGACCTTCGCCGCCCAAAGCCTCTTCCTCCGACCTCACGGCGTCCTTCAGCGCCTGAGAGGCCATGATCGCCTCCTTCACGCCCCGCAGATGGGAGACGGATACGTTCACAAGCTCCTGCGGGTATACCGCACAGACGGACACCAGCTCCGATGCCTTTTTTTGGGCCAATTTCAGAACCTGCAAAAACTGGAGGGCGGTGACCTCACCGTCGCCGGTGGTTTCCAGTTCCGTAAAGATCGTGTGGCCGGACTGCTCGCCCCCGATGCGGTAGTCGCACCGGAGCATTTCCTCCAGTACGCTCCGATCGCCCACGTCGGTGCACACCAGCTCCAGCCCGCTGTTGCGGCAGAATTCGTGGAGGCCCAGATTGCTCATCACGGTGGCGACGACTGTGTTGCCGCTGAGCTTTCCCCGGCGCTTCATGTCTGCGGCGCATACGGCCATCACCTTGTCACCGTCGATGGTTCCACCGGTCTCGTCCACCAGAAGGCAGCGGTCCGCGTCCCCGTCGAAGGCGACGCCCACGTCGTACCGCCCCTTCACCACCGCCGCAGACAGGTCCTCCAAATGGGTGGAGCCGCAGCGGCTGTTGATGTTCACGCCGTCGGGCTGAGTGTGGATGAAATCCGTGTGGGCTTTGAACCGGCCGAACAGCTCCGGCGCGGTGGCGCTGGCCGCGCCGTTGGCGCAGTCCACCAGAATGTGCAGACCCGCCAGATCGCTTTCAATTGTTCCCGCCACAAAGTCGATATAATCCCGCTTCAGCTGGCGCATCCCGTGATGCCGTCGGCCGATTTCCTCTCGGGTCCGGGATTTCATGGGCTCGTCGGACAGGATCTTTTCCTCCACCCGGCGCTCCACCTCGTCGCTGAGCTTGTAGCCCTGAGCGTTGAAGACCTTGATGCCGTTGTGCTCATAGGGGTTGTGGGATGCGGAGACCACGATGCCTGCGTCTCCCCGCTCCCGTACGGTCAGGTACGCCACGGCGGGGGTGGGAATGGTCCCCAGCGGCTTGACGTCACCACCAACGTCGCAGATACCCGCCATCAGGGCGGATTCCAGCATATCGGAGGAGACGCGCGTGTCCTTGCCGATCAAAATGACCGGACGGCGGCCCAGCTCCTCCATCAGCACGGCGGCGATGGCCTGTCCCACACGAAACGCCTCCTGCGCGGTGAGATTCTCGCCCACCACGCCGCGGATGCCGTCGGTCCCAAAGAGTTTTCCCATATCAAACATACCTCATTTATTCAAAAAATCAAAGGGAGAGCTGCTCCGGCTCGTCTGTCCCGCCGGGAACGGACAGTCCCAGATGCCGATACGCCCGGTGGGTTACGCAACGGCCCCGGGGCGTCCGGGTCAGAAAGCCCAGCTGCATCAGATACGGTTCGTAGACATCCTCCAGCGTCACGGACTCCTCCCCGATGGTGGCCGCCAGAGTTTCAAGGCCAACCGGCCCGCCGCCATAGTTTTCAATGATGGAGGTGAGCATCCGGCGGTCCACGGAGTCAAGGCCCAGATAATCCACCTCCAGCGCGTTCAGCGCCTGATCCGCCACAGCTTTTGTGATGACGCCATCGGCCTTCACCTGGGCGAAGTCCCTCACCCGGCGAAGCATCCGGTTGGCAATTCGGGGCGTTCCCCGGCTGCGCTTTGCAATCTCAAACGCGCCTGTATCCTCGATGGGGACGCCTAAGATTCCTGCGCTGCGCTTCACGATCAAAGAAAGCTCCTCCGGGGAATACAGCTCTAGCCGCAGCGTCACTCCGAAGCGGTCGCGCAGCGGCGCGGAGAGTTGTCCCGCCCGGGTGGTGGCCCCAATCAGAGTGAATCGGGGCAGATCCAGCCGGATGGAGTTGGCGGAGGGGCCCTTTCCCACAATGATGTCCAGCGCGTAGTCCTCCATGGCGGGATATAAAATCTCCTCCACAGAGCGGTTCAGCCGGTGGATCTCATCCACAAATAAAATGTCGTTTTCTGCCAAATTTGTCAAAAGCGCCGCCAGGTCCCCCGGCTTTTCGATGGCGGGGCCGGAGGTGATGCGGATGTTGACGCCCATCTCCGCAGCGATGATGCCTGCCAGCGTCGTTTTGCCAAGGCCCGGAGGCCCGTGGAGCAGTACGTGGTCCAGCGGCTCCGTCCGCTGCTTTGCGGCGGCGATAAACACGCTGAGGTTCTCCTTGGCCTTCTCCTGCCCTATGTAGTCCCTCAGCGCCTTGGGGCGCAGGGAAATCTCGCCGCCGTCCTCCTCCAGAAAGGTCTTGGCGACGATGGGTTCTTCATAGATATCGTTTCCAAAGTCGATGCTCAATTGCTCACTTCCTCCAAATCGCGGGCGGTTTCATATGTACAGGAGTTTTGCCTTACAGACCTTCCACCAGCTCCTGTATACAGTCCAAAAATGATTCTTCACCCCAGGTGTTGATCTTGAAAAACACCGCCTGGCTCCCGCCGGAGGTGATGGCGGTGAGGAACAGGTCCGTCCCGTGCCCCAGCAGGGTCAGGTTCATGCTGACCCGATTCTTGCCGATATAGCTGTACCGCTCATAGACTCGGACCGCACAACGCACATCCCCCGCCACATAGTCACTTCCGTCCTCATAGGTGGCGGACATGCTGCCGCTCAGGACTCCGTCATGCAGGACACTCAGGGTGCTGTCGAAATCGCCCTGAAACCGGCGCTCGTATTTAGCCATGACCAATCCCCTTTCTCATCTGACGATGCAAAACGCGGCGCGGCCGCGCAAGTCTTCCCAAATAAGCTCCGAACGTTATCGCGCCATCTTTTTCAGGCATGCCCGGATGATCTCCTCCAGCGGCAGGCTCTCCACGTCCACGCCCTTTAGAGCCGCCACAGTCTCCGCTGTGGAGTATCCCAGCACGCCCAGTGCGGCGGCGGCTTCCGTAGTCTTATTTGACAGGACGGCTCCCGCGCCGGCGTTTCCGCCGACCGAAGTCAGTCCGCCGAACGCGGCACTTTCTCTAGTCATCTTGTCTTTCAGCTCCAAAATGATGCGCTGGGCGATTTTCTTTCCGATGCCGGGGGCTACCGTCAGCGACTTTTCGTCCCCGGTGATGATGGACATAGCCAGCGTCTCCGGCGTGGAAACGGACAGGATGGCCAGCGCCGCCTTGGGTCCCACGCCCGACACGCCAATCAGCATTTTGAAGCTGTTCAGTTCTCCTACGCTTCCAAAGCCGTACAGCCCAAAGGCATTTTCTGCCACATGGAAATAGGTGTACAGCTTTGCCCTTTCCCCTTTTTTAAGGCTGGAGAGAGTGTTGCTGGTGGTGGCGCAGGCGTACCCCACGCCGCCGCAGTCAATCACCGCCAAATTCGGCTGTACTTCCGCCACGGTGCCGTTCAAATAGTAAAACACTGGGTCTCCTCCGATCTTTCGTACAAATGCCGGCAATCAGCCATGTACCCATTCAAAATGCTCAGACAGTCTCCCTCACATCCTTTATCTGTGGCATCTGTGAAGTAAAACTCCTTGCGTGACATAGCGCCAGAGCCAGCGCATCGGCGGCGTCGTCCGGCCGAGGGACGGCCTTCAGGTTCAAAAGCCGCCGGGTCATGTCCATAACCTGCCGCTTCTCCGCCTTTCCGTATCCCACCACGGCCATCTTTACCTGGGACGGCGTATACTCATACAGCGGCACGCCGCATTTCTCCGCCGCCAGCAGAATCACGCCCCTGCCGTGGGCCACGGCGATGCCGGTGGTGATGTTGTTGTTGAAAAACAGCTCCTCAATGGAGATCACATCCGGCTTCAACTGGCCGATCAATTCCTCCATGTCGCTAAAAATCTGATAGAGTCTTTTGGAAAGTGGCAGGCCAGCGGGTGTGGTAATGGCCCCGTAGGTCACCATAGACGCTTTTGTCCGGTCGGCCTCCACCAGCCCGAAGCCGATGGTGGCGATGCCGGGGTCGATACCCAAGATCCGCATGGTACTCCCCTTTCACACAATTAAAATCATTATAGCAAACCGGGGCCCGATACGCAACCGAAAAAAAGGAGCGCCGTCTAAGGCACTCCTTTTTTATACTTCGTGTCACCGGATGGAGATTGCCGCCGGGGCGGAGAAGTCTGTCACGCGGGTGAAAACCGGCTTTAGCCAGACCTCCGTTCCCTGATAATCCGGCAGGGGAACGGTCTCGTAGAAAAATCCCGATACGCTGCCGTCTAGGTATTCGCCGGTGTCTGGCTCCTGATAGCCGTAAGACGAGACGCTGGATGAGAAGGATTCTGCCGTCCCACCCGCATCCAAATGCCCATTCCACAAGCTATACATCCAGCCTTCCCGATACTGCTTCTCACGGAACGTCAGCAGGTATCCCCGCTCAAGATGCAGAATCCCGGCTAGCTCCGTGCCGTCCGGCAGCGGATCATGCTCCTCTGTGGCAAGATTCAGCCGGATTTTTTCACGACTCTTTTCCAGCCATCGGGCCTGTGTGATGTAAAGTTTTAATTCTTTACTGTTACTGAAATACGTAGTATCCATCCAATAGGTCACCATAGATGGAGAATTCTCCTCCCCCGTTGCGGAGATGCCGTTGGTCACTGGGACGAACCGTTCACCCCGCTCGTTTTCCACGTAGAAGTCCAGTCCGGTCAGCCATGCGGTGTTGTCCGGGTCATAGCCCAAATCCAGCCGCAGATGGGTGGGATAGATCTCCGCCTGCTTCAGCGTCAGCGTCTGACTGTCCAGTTGGAAGGTCTTCCCCACCGCCACGGTCTCGCCCTGAGCCGTGAACCAAGGGTCGAAGGTCAGATCGAAAGTAAACACCGCCAGAATTTTCGGGTCGTGGGTTTGCACTTTAAAATATGTGTCCTCCATCGTCTCTTCAGCGGGTTCCATTGCAATTCCATTCTCATCATAAGCGCTCTGGTAGACGTTCAGAGTCAGTGTCAATCCCTCCGGCATGTCCCGGTCCACGAAGTCCACTGTCAGCTGCCGGAGGTCCCCGTTGGGGGTACCGTAGGACCCACTGGAGCTGCTGTACCCGTCGCCGCCATCCGGCAATGTCACCGCACCGTCGGCATCCAGCTGACCGTATTGGTCGGTGTCCAGTGTGTAGAAGACATTCAGCTGCTTCTGGTCCACGATTAGGTACTCCACCCTAGCGGTGATGCCATTTTTGCGCTGCTCCTGTCCCACAGACTGGACGTATTCGTCCTCTACCGCTGCGGAGAGAGACGGCGACCACGTCACCGCCTTTGCCAGCTCTCGCAGCACCGGCACTCCTCCGCAGGCCCGGGCGAAGGGCGGGAACAGGTTCACCAGAAGCATAAACGCCACGAAGCACACCGCCAGACTCCCAGCGGGAATACCCAGAATACGGGTGCGTTTCCGTGAAGCTTTTTTCCTTTTTACCGCCTTTGTTACCGTGTATGCAAGCTGCGACGGAGTCTCCACAAGCGAATCGCGCAGCGCCTTATATTCCTCATTTCGGTTCATATGTTGCCCTCCTCCAGCTCCAGTCTCAACAGCGCCAGCGCCCTACGCTGGCGGGTAACAACGGTGCCCTGAGGGATACCCAGCGTTCGGGCGGTCTCTGCCAGCGTTAGATCCCCAAAGTACCGCAGGACAATTATCTGCCGTAGTTTCCGAGGAAGACGGGCTACCGCCTCCCGCAGGGGCAGCGCGTCATAGTTGAAGTCTTCCCCCGCCTCGGGCAGGTATTCCGCCGGGCGCAGGCGCATCAGCCGCCGCAGCTCCCGACCGCACTCGTTGATGAGGATGCGGGTGAGCCACGTCTCGAAATACTCCGGTTGACGGAGGTGGCGCAAGTTCCGCAGCGCCTGATACACCGCCTCGTCCACGGCCTCCAGCGCCGCGGCTTCCCCGCCCAGATACGCAAAGGCGGCGCGGTACAGCCGCGTCTTCTGCGCCTCCGTCCGCTGGATAAATTCCTGCTGATCCATGCCCTTCCCCCTTTCTGCCTATTAGAGCGTTTATGCGGGCGTTTTGATTTCCCTTCCGTGGGATTTTTTTTAAGCTTGCAGCAGTAAAGAGCCAGGGCGGAAAAACCTTCCGCCCCGGCTCCGGCTGACTCGCTTGTATTCACGCTTTGGGATGGGCCTTATTATACACGTCCTTCAACTGGTTCTTCACCACATGGGTATAAATTTGCGTGGACGAGATGTCCGCATGGCCCAGCATCTCCTGAATGGAGCGGAGGTCCGCGCCGTTTTCCAGCAGGTGAACGGCAAAGGAATGGCGCAGGGTGTGGGGTGTGATGTCCTTTTGGATGCCCGCCTTCTCTTGATAGTATTTGATGATCTTCCAGAAGCCCTGACGGCTCATGCGCTCACCGTTCATGTTGACGAACAGCGCCTGCTCGTCAACATCCGCGATGATCTCGGGCCGGACGTTGATCTCGTAGTCCCGCAGGGCCTTCACAGCGGCGGGATACAAGGGGATAATGCGCTCTCGGCCCCGGCTGGCGCAGCGCAGAAAGCCCGCCGACAGGTTCAGATCATCCACATTCAAATCAATCAGCTCGGTGACGCGGATACCGGTAGCGTACAATAGCTCCAGCATGGCGTGGTCCCGGAAGCCCTTGGCGTCCACGCACTGAGGCTGCTCCAAAAACAATTCAACTTCCTTGCTGGTAAGAATTTCGGGATATTTCCGCTCCACCTTCGCAGCCGTCAGCCCCCTGGCAGGATTCGCGGCTAAGTCGCCGGAGGAAACCATGAATTTATAGAAAGACTTGGCCGAGGCCAGAAACCGCGTTACGGAGGCGGCGGACTTACCCTTTCCGTGCATCCAGTCCATATAGTGCTGGACCATTTCCGGCGCGGCGCGGCGCAGGTCACTGTCCTCCTCCACGTGAAGAAACTCCTGAAACTGGTTCACGTCCCGCAGGTAGGCGGACACCGTGTTGGCGGAGGCGTCCTTTTCAGCAGTCAGGTATTTTTCGTAAAGCGCCAGATACTCCGCTGCCACAGCGTGCATCTCCTTTCCTACCGCCGGTAATAATAATTTCCGTCAGCGCGGTTTTTTCAAATTTTATGTTACCGGAAGATCAACCCCAAGACCCAGCTGAGAAGCTTCGGGGACACCAGTAGCTCCGTCACCACCCCGGCAGCCAGCACTGCGCAGACTGTTCCGAACCGAAGCCACCACGCCCGACCATAGGAGGGCGGTGTGGGCCGCCCACTCTTTTCCAGCGACAGTGCAGCCAGCGCCACAGACTTTTCCAACGCCGGGACCGCCACGGCAAAATAGCACGGCAATGTGATCAGACACCTCAGCCCGAAAACCGCCAGAGCCAAAAGAACGCCGTTTCGGCCAAAGGCCGCCGTGAAGCAGCAGACGGAAAATGAAAGAAAGAAGCCGTATGCTGCCGTGACCGCCGGAAGCAGCGCCGCGCCCACCGAGGCAAAGCCCAGCAGAAACGCCAAAAGCGGATACCGAAAATAGACCACCAGTGCGGAAACCACCGTTTTCGCGGTCATCTCCGGCGGTGACTTCAAGGAAAAATAACCGTTCAGGTACTCCGTCAGTTCTCCGGCGGTGCTCGTGCTCACGCGCGCGGAGAGGACCTGTCCCAAAAACAGGCCCGCCAGAAAACAGGCCGCCAACAGAACCAGACGCAGCCACGGCCCGCGTCCGCTCCGTATCAGGCGGCGTCCAACTACCGACCCCACAAACAAAGCGCCTCACCTCGCGCAATTCTATGCGGTGCGCCGGCAGGTTAGAAGTCAGTTGACGTAAATATCTCTTTTACTAATATATTGCTTTTTCCCCCGGACCGCAAGGGCTTTTACAGGAATTTACCATTTTTGTAAACTATGACAAAATGTTATGTAAATGTAATTATGTAAACACATGAAACTGAGTGGCTTAGAAGCCCTCTCAGTTTCTACCAAACGTCAAGATGTGGGGTCCGCCCTTTGACGGACCCCACTATATCTGCGCAGCCGGACTATTTCGTCTGGCTTTTATACGTTCCAATCATTTTTACAAAAAAATTTGGGTTTAACTATAAATTTGTTGAAAATCACAAGTGAAGCCCTACTACGGACACGTGAGAAAGACGGCGGTCAAGGACGGAGCGGGGCGATCTCTTGAATCCGAGGCCTATTTCAGGACTTCTTCCCCGTCTTCAATCGCCGGGGCGGAGCGGCATGCTGCTTCCGCTTCTTCCCACGCCCGCCGCCCAGCAGTCCGGCCAGTATTCCTCCTGCCAGAGCCGATGCAAGCAGGATCGCGCTCTCCCGGGACCAGACCACGCCATCACAGGCCAGCATCCCGCCTAGCATCAGTATCACCGCAAAAATGCCCGCGGACCCCAGCGCCGCCAACAGCGTCCCTGCATTGGTGTGCCGGATAGCCTGAATTCCTCCGAAACAGGCTGCCACCGCCCCGCTCCCCGCCTGGAACCGAAATGCCGCCGCTTCCGGAATGACGCCCTTGATGGTCAGCAGCGCCAGCAGGCACTGGAACACAATATACAGGGCCAGCGACAGCGCCGCCCCTTCTGGAAACCCCGCCCATCCGGGCGCTTTGCGTTTGGCCATAAAAAATCCTCCCCCGTCACATGCTCTTTTCCAGCATATGACAGGGGAGGGGCGTTTATGAGGGGGCAGTCCCAATTTTGCTGTGCGGCTTTTACACCTCGGGGTCCCAGGACTTCTTCCCACCGTCCTCGGCGGGCTTCTCCTCCTCGGCGGCCTTTTCCTCGACAGCCGGGGCGGCGGGCTCTTCGGGTACCTCATCGGAAGGCTTGACCTTCTGCTTCTTCTGGTCTTTGGGGTCGGTGGACGTCTGCACGCCAGTGGTGGACACAGCCCACTTGGTGATCTCCACGCGGACGCGGTCGTCACTGGTCTCGATGATAATGGTGTCGTCGTTCACCTGCACGATGTTGCCCACGATACCGCCGATGGTGGTGAGCTTGTCGCCTTTCTTCAGACCGCTGCGCAGCTGCTCGGCGGCCTTCTTGCGTTTGTTTTCCGGGCGGATAATCATGAAATAAAATACCGCAACCAGGACAACCAGCATTAAAATTGTCGTAGGATCCATAGGACAAATACTCCTTTGTAAAATCAGAATAGTATTATTATATCCAAAACAGCCAAGATTTGCAAGTCCTTTTTCGGGGCTTATACCCGCTGCTCCAATTTCCCGCTGTATTTCGCCCGGAACTCGTCAAAAGTCCCTGCGTCCAGTGCGTTCCGGAGCTTTTGCATCAGCTCGTTGTAGAACCAGAGGTTGTGCAGCACAGAAAGGCGCAGGGCCAGTACCTCGTCCGCCTTGAAGAGGTGGCGCAGGTATGCCTTGGAAAAGCTCCGGCAGCAGGGACAGCTGCAGCTTTCACTGACAGGAGACGGGTCGGTCTCGTATTTTCGGTTCAGAATATTCACCGTTCCCTCCCATGTGAACAGCTTTCCATGGCGTCCGTTGCGGGAGGGCATCACGCAGTCGAAAAAGTCCACGCCGCGGCTGACGGCCTCAATGATGTTGCTGGGGGTGCCAACGCCCATCAGATATCGGGGCTTGTCCTGCGGCATGTGGGGTTCCACCGCGTCGATGATGTCGTACATCACCTCCGCCGGCTCTCCCACCGCAAGGCCCCCGATGGCATAGCCGTCGCAGTTCAGCTTTGCAATCTCATCCATGTGCCACACACGCAGGTCTGGGAATGTGGCCCCCTGATTGATGCCGAAGAGCATCTGCCCGGGATTCACGGTGTCCGGCAGAGCATTCAACCGCCTGTGTTCCGCGACGCACCGCTCCAGCCATCTCGCCGTCCGCTCACAGGATGCCTTTGCATACTCGTGCGTAGCTGGATTCTCCACGCACTCGTCAAAGGCCATGGCGATGTCGCTGCCCAGATTGGACTGGATCTGCATGGATTCCTCCGGCCCCATAAAAATGCGGTGTCCGTCGATATGGGAGGCGAAGGTAACACCCTCCTCCTTGATTTTTCGCAAAGAGGCCAGTGAAAACACCTGAAACCCGCCGGAATCGGTCAGAATTGGGCCATCCCAGTTCATAAATTGATGGAGTCCGCCCATCGTGCGAACCACTTGATCGCCGGGGCGCAGGTGCAGGTGATAGGTGTTGGAAAGCTCGATCTGACAGCCGATCTCCCTGAGGTCGTGGGCGCTGACGCCGCCTTTGATGGCTCCCTGCGTACCCACGTTCATGAACACCGGGGTCTGAACCACACCGCCGTGGGCACATGAGAATTGGCCCCGCCGCGCGCGGCCCTGATATTTAATGACTTTAAACATGAACGGCTCCTATTTCAGATTTTTGTGAAACGTCCTCAGTTCCGCTTTCTTCTCCAGAGGCAGCATGGATTTTTTCACGCCCTCCACGGCTCCCTCAATGGCTTCCAGCTGGTGGAGGCACGCGCCGGAGTCCACCTGTATGTAGATGCGCATAAACGCGCCATAGGTTCCTGCCCTTCGCAGTTCCTCCGGTGTTTCAATGCCGACTTTTCTCAAATTTTCAGCCAAAACCGGCCCAATATTGGGTAGCTCCGTCAGTTCCATGGAAGCTCCTCCCTCACTATAAATGTCCGATGTATGCGCGGAATTGCATATACATTGCATACTTTTGTATATTCACTGTATATGCAAAATGTAAATATACAGTGATTCAAGTCAATGAATAAACATGGCATCCCCGAAGCTGAAGAACCGATACCGTTCCTTCACCGCCTCGCGGTATGCGGCGAGAATATGCTCCCTCCCCGCCAGCGCGGAGACCAGCATGATAAGGGTGGACTCCGGCAGATGAAAGTTGGTGATAAGAGCGTCGGTCACCTTGAATTGATAGCCGGGATAGATGTAGATGCCGGTCCAGCCGGACTTGGCCTCCATGGTCCCGTCCTCGTTCGCCCAGGACTCCACGGTCCGGCAGGACGTGGTCCCCACGCAGACCACCCGTCCTCCGCCCGCTTTCGTACGGTTGATCAGGTCCGCCACCTCCTGAGAGATGATGCAGTATTCGCTGTGCATCTCGTGGTTGGTGATCTCATCCTCCTTCACGGGGCGGAAGGTGCCAAGGCCCACGTGGAGCGTCACATACCCGATGCTCACACCCTTGGCGGCGATCTTCTCCAGCAGTTCCTTGGTAAAGTGGAGACCTGCCGTCGGAGCGGCGGCGCTTCCCAATTCCCGGGAGTAGACGGTCTGATACCGCTCCCGGTCCTGCAATTCCTCTCGGATATAGGGCGGCAGGGGCATTTTGCCCAGACGCTCCAGAACCTCCAGAAAAATTCCCTCGTAGTGGAACTTCACAAGCCGGTTGCCGCCCTCCACCTCGCTGATGATCTCGCCGGTCAGTTCTCCGTCACCGAAGGATACCTGCGCGCCTGGGCGCATCTTTTTACCCGGGCGGACAAGGCACTCCCAGACGCCCTCCCCCTTGTCTACCAACAGCAACACCTCGCAGGCTCCGCCGCCGGGTAGTCGATGGCCCAAAAGACGGGCGGGCAGAACGCGGGAGTCGTTTAAAATCAGGCAGTCCTTCTCCGTCAGAAAATCCGGCAGCTCGTAAAAATGGTGATGCTCCCAGGCCCCCGTGGTCTTGTCCAGCGTCAGCAGACGGGACGTATCTCGCTTTTCGATGGGCGTCTGGGCAATCAGTTCTTTGGGCAGGTCATAGTAAAAATCGCTGGTCTTCATGAAACCCTCCATGGGTCCGCGTGCTGACGATCTGAAAAAATCTCCGGGCATGAAGGTTTTTCGATGTGACGCGGCTCTGCCGCGCTTTAGGCGGGCGGCGTGCCAACTTGCGATCAATCACCCGATGGTGATATCGGTATAGTAGAAATTCAAAATGTCGCGGTAGGAATACCCCTGTTTTGCCATGGCCAAAGCGCCGTACTGGCTCATTCCCACGTTGTGGCCGTTTCCAGTGCCAGTGATCACAAAGCTGCCGGGAGACGCGGTGGCGGCGGTAGACGCACCGGAGGACGCATTCAGCGCCCCGGTCCCGGAGGAGGTGACGGCATAGGGCGCACTGCCGGTGTAGGAAGCCACCGTTCCGGTTCCGGAGACGGTATAGGCCCCGCTCAAAGAGGAAATCGAACTGCCGGAGCCGTTCACATAGTATCCGGCGGTCATTCCGCTGTCGTCCCCATTGATGCAAAAGCGCATACTCTTCACATTCTTGCCGTAGGTTGTGCTGTAAAACGCCATGCGGCAGGTCTCGCCTTTCACCGTCAGGATCTTCCCTGTTGTATCCACAAAGGTGACTTTGCAAACGTTTCCGGTGGGGGTCCGCTCTGAGACATAGGCGTTTTTCACCGCCCCGATGGAGTACCCGCTTTTTTGCAGAACCCATGTCAGCTCCGAGGGTGAATAAGTCACGGTGTAGCTGTAATTGGGGATGGAGATGGTGGCCTCATAGGGGTCGGCCTTTCCGATCAGATATCCCACCGCTTTCCCCCAGACGTTTTCGGCGTTTTCTGTGGCTCCGCCGTCGGAGGAGTGATACACCGTCTCCGCCAGCGCTCCCTGATACCGGACGCACTCCCCTGCCGTGGCGTCCACGGCGGCGTCGGTGTCCGCGCCGGAGGCGTTGACACCGTTATAGACCTGACAGTCCGTGGTATTGCACATGTCAAAGCCATAGGCGCTCAGATGCTTCGTTGTTACGGAGGCATAGGTTCGGGCGCAGACGGCCTGGGCCTCCAGCGCGGCCATGGGCCAGCCGGTCCCCAGCTCGTAGGGCAGCACGCCCTTCACGTAATCCTCCAGCGACACCACGTTGACCACATACAGTCCCCCGCCGGTGACTCTCGGATACTCGAATCCCCCGGCATACCGATATCCTTTGAACCACGTTGGCCCCCCCACAGGTAGTACGCCAAGCTTGTAAAGTCCCTGACAGTCGAACTCAAAAAGTGCTCCGGAGGACCCGGTGACCGTCACTGCAACAGCGGTGGAGGAATGGCTGCTTCCCCCACCGTTCCTTCGGGCGTAAAACTGCCCGCCGATATAGGCGGGCCAGCCGCCGTTGGCCGCGGCGGCAGAGGACGCCTCATCAAAGGAACTGTAAGGCCCGGACTGGTCAAAGGAACCCAAATCTCCGCCCGGCACCATGGTGATGGCGGTCTGCGTGATGGAGCCCAGCGTGACAAAGCTCCGGCCGTCGTCATAATAGCCAAGATCATAGCCTCCGCTCTGGGTATTTTCCAGTTTGGCGGAGGTGACGGCACCGCTGCCGTACCGCAGGCCCACCTTGACCGTGCCGTTGACGGCAGCGGAGGCGGACACGGTGTTCAGCGCGAGAAATATGACGAGAATTGACAGGATACCCAACAGTTTTTTCATACATCCTCCACAGGGTTTTAACCTTGACGGGACCGAAAAAGTATGCTACCATAATACAAATGTCCGTGCTGTATGAACATACAATTCCGGTTACAATCCACACTTTTTATATTATAGTACACCAAAGCCCTACATTCAACAAGAATTCGACGTTCCACGTCAAATCACATCACACAGGAGGCAAATTTCATGAAACAGTACAAAGTCGGCATCATCGGCTGCACCGGCATGGTGGGCCAGCGCTTCGTCACCCTGCTTGAAAACCATCCCTGGTTCCAGCTCACCGCCGTTGCCGCCAGCGCCCGCAGCGCGGGTAAGACCTATGAGGATGCCGTGTCTCCCCGCTGGGCAATGGAAACCGGGATTCCCGAAGAGGCGAAAAAACTGGTGATTCTGGACGCGGAGGCCGACGCGGAAAAATTGGCGGCTCAGGTGGACTTCTCCTTCTGTGCCGTGGATATGAAGAAAGAGGAGATCCGGGCGCTGGAGGAAAAATACGCGAAGCTGGAATGCCCCATCGTGTCCAACAACTCCGCCAACCGTTGGACGGACGACGTGCCCATGGTGGTGCCGGAGCTGAACGCGGAACACATCAAAATCATCGAGGCCCAGCGCAAGCGCCTTGGCACGAAGCGGGGTTTCATCGCCGTGAAGTCCAACTGCTCCATCCAAAGCTACGTGCCTGCTCTTCATCCCCTGCTGAAATACGGAGTGGAGCGTGCGCTGGTGTGCACCTACCAGGCCATCTCCGGTGCGGGCAAGACCTTCCAGCGCTGGCCGGAGATGGTGGATAACTGCATCCCCTACATCGGCGGCGAGGAGGAGAAATCTGAGCAGGAGCCCATGAAGGTCTGGGGCCACATCGAGGGCGGCAAGATCATCCGGGCGGAGGCCCCCGTCATCACGGCTCAGTGCTTCCGCGTGGCCTGTCAGGACGGACACATGGCCGCAGTGTTCATGAAGTTCAAGGACGGCTGCAAGCCCTCCATCGAGCAGATCAAAAAGGACTGGGCGGAGTTCCGCGGCCCCGCACAGGAACTGGATCTTCCCTCCGCACCCAAGCAGTTCCTGCACTACTTTGAGGAGCCCGACCGGCCCCAGACCCGGCTGGACCGGAATCTGGAACACGGCATGGCCATCTCTCTGGGCCGTCTGCGGGAGGACAGCCAGTACGACTACAAGTTCGTCGGTCTGAGCCACAATACCCTCCGGGGCGCGGCAGGCGGCGGCGTACTGCTGGCGGAGCTTTTGTGCAAGGAAGGGTATATCACCGCAAAGTAATGCAGCTCTAAAGTATAAGCGCCTGTCCGTGATTCGCGGGCAGGCGCTTTTTTATCGCTGGGGCTTCCGGCGGTTCACTGCGCGTTTTCCGCCTTTTGAAGCTCGATATAGTCGTCGTAGGTACAGGCCTTGTCCACAATGCTTCCGTCAGGCTGGAAGTCGATGATCCGGTTTGCCACGGTCTGGACGAATTCGTGGTCGTGGCTGGCGAACAGAACCACGCCCTTGTACTCAATCAGTCCTTTGTTGACGGCGGTGATGGACTCCAGATCCAAATGGTTGGTGGGCTGATCCAGCACCAGCGAGTTGGAACCGAACAGCATGATCCTCGACAGCATACAGCGCACCTTTTCACCGCCGGAGAGGACCTTCACGGGCTTGAATACCTCGTCTCCGGAGAAGAGCATCCGGCCAAGGAAAGACCGCATGAAAGACTCCGTGGTCTCGGAGGTATACTGCCCCAGCCATTCCACCAAATTCAAATTGCAGTCGTTGAAGAAAGCGGAGTTGTCCAGCGGGAAATAGCTGGTGGAGATGGTGGTGCCCCACTTGAAGCTGCCCTCATCCGGTTCCAGTTCCTCCATGATGATCTTGAACAGAGTGGTCTTCGCCAGCTCGTTTTCACCCACAAAGGCGATCTTGTCCCCTTTGTTCACCCGGAAGGAGACATTGTCCAGAAGCTTGCGCCCGTCGATGGTCTTACTCAGACCCTCCACGGTCAAAATCTCCTTGCCCGGCTCCCGGTCCATGGCAAAGCCCACAAAGGGATACCGCCGAGAGGACGCGGGCATTTCTTCCACCGTGAGCTTATCCAGGAGCTTTCGGCGGGAGGTGGCCTGCTTGGACTTGGACTTGTTGGCGGAGAACCGTTGGATGAACAATTGCAGATCCTTGATCTTATCCTCGTTCTTCCGGTTCTGGTCCTTCATCATCTTCTGGACCATCTGGCTGGACTCGTACCAGAACTCGTAGTTACCCACGTACATCTTGATTTTGCCATAGTCCACGTCCACGATGCTGGTGCAGACATTGTTCAGGAAATAACGGTCGTGGCTCACCACGATGATGAGGCCCTCGTACTCCATCAGGAAGTCCTCCAGCCACTCGATGGCCTGAAGGTCCAGATGGTTGGTGGGTTCGTCCAGCAAAATGATGTCCGGCTTTCCGAACAGCGCCTGCGCAAGCAGAACCTTCACCTTTTCCTTGGCAGTGAGGGAGGATATCTGGCTGTACAAAATTTCGTTGGACAGGCCCAGGCCCTGAATCAGGCGGCTGGCGTCGGACTCAGCCTCCCAGCCGTTCATGTCGGAAAACTCAGCCTCCAGTTCACTGGCCTTCACGCCATCCGCATCGGAGAAGTCCTCCTTCTCGTACAGGGCATCCTTCTCCTTCATGATGTCGTACAGGCGCTGGTTGCCCATGATGACGGTATCCAGCACGGTGTACTCATCATACTGAAAGTGGTCCTGCTTCAAAACCGACATCCGCTGGTTCGCGGAGACGATGATCTCGCCGGTGGAGGGTTCCAGATCGCCGGAGAGGATGCGGAGGAATGTGGTCTTTCCCGCGCCGTTGGCGCCGATGATGCCGTAGCAGTTGCCGGGCGTGAATTTCAGATTCACGTCCTTGAACAGCGGCTGGCCGCTGAAATTCAGGCTGACTTCACTGACTGTAATCATTCTTGTTTTCCTTTTTGTCGTTTTTGTATTTCAGCGCGACAGCAGGCGCACAAAAGCACGTCTGCTGTCCGCATGATTGCACACTATGATAGTATAACTCAAATCTGCGCGCGATGAAAGATCTTTTTACCCTTTTTGATAACAATTCCGTCTCCGGAGAAATCGTCCCGGTCAAAGACGTCGGAGACCTCCGGCTTTTTGTCGTTGACCGTCACGCCGCCCTGCTGCACCAGACGCCGGGCCTCACCGTTGGAGGCGCATAGGCCGCAGGCCGTCAGCAGGTTCAAAATACCGATCTTCCCACCGTCGAACTGGGCGTCGGTCAGGACGGTGGCGGGCATGTGCTCCGCTTCGCCCGCGCCGGTAAAGAGGCGCTTTGCCGTTTCCTGCGCCTTTTCCGCTTCGGCCTCGCCGTGGACCAGTTTGGTCAGCTCATAGGCCAAAATTTCCTTGGCCCGGTTGAGCTGGCTGCCCTCCCATTGGTCCATTGCGTCGATCTCCTCCACCGGCAGGAAGGTCAGCATCCGGATGCACTTGAGCACGTCCGCGTCGCCCGTGTTCCTCCAGTACTGATAGAAGTCGAAGGGGCTGGTTTTGGCAGGGTCCAGCCACACCGCGCCGGAGGCGGTCTTGCCCATCTTCTTCCCCTCAGAGTTCAAAAGAAGGGTGATGGTCATGGCGTAGGCATCCTTGCCCAGCTTTTTACGAATCAGCTCTGTGCCGCCCAGCATGTTGCTCCACTGGTCATCGCCGCCGAACTGCATGTTGCAGCCCACTGTCTGGAACATGTGGTAGAAGTCGTAGGACTGCATGATCATATAGTTGAATTCCAGGAAGGAAAGGCCCTTTTCCATCCGCTGCTTATAGCACTCCGCCCGCAGCATGTTGTTCACAGAAAAGCACGAACCCACCTCACGCAAAAGCTCCACGTAGTTCAGTTTCAGGAGCCACTCGGCGTTATTGAGCATCATCGCCTTGTCCTCACCGAATTCAATGAATCGCTCCATCTGCTTTTTGAAGCAGTCGCAGTTGTGCTGAATCATCTCCGGCGTCATCATCTGGCGCATGTCCGTCCGGCCGGAGGGATCGCCAATCATGCCGGTGCCGCCGCCGATCAGGGCGATGGGCCGGTTCCCCGCCATCTGCAGACGCTTCATCAGGCAAAGGGCCATAAAATGGCCCACGTGCAGGCTGTCCGCTGTGGGGTCAAAGCCGATATAGAATACGGCCTTTCCGTTGTTCACCAGCTCCCGGATCTCCTCCTCGTCGGTTACCTGCGCGATCAGGCCCCGAGCCTTCAATTCCTCGTAAATTTCCATTGTCTTATTTCTCCTGTCTTTCTATTGTTCGAATTTGGGACAGGACGCAAAAAAACGCCCTCCGTCCCATGGGGACAGAGGGCGAATCGCTTCGCGGTACCACCTCTGTTCGCGCCGCCCTCGCGGACGGACGCCTTCGGCCGTGCCATCACACGGCAGCGCTGTAACGGGCGCGCCCGGCGCACGCCTACTGGGCCGTTTATGGCCGTTGGGGTGCCGGTTCAGAGGTGTATTCGCCCGCAGTCGCTCTCCCCTTTTCACCGGCCAGGGGCTCTCTTTGCAGCGCCGTGCGGGGTACTGTTCCCCATCATCACTGTATACAGGAGGTACTATATCCGATTTTTTTCTGTTTGTCAAGGGAAAGGTTATTTCCCGTCGCTTTTTTTAAGGCTTAAAAAGGCTCTGCCGATTAGTACTTGCCCAGATCCGCGGAGCCGTCCGCGCTGGCGGTCTTTCCGAACTGGAAGTCGTTGCCCGGCAATATGGCGTTCAGCGCCACACCCGCGATGGCGGCAATGGCAAGTCCCGTCAGCGTCATATGCGCGCCCGCCACGGTGAAGGTCAGCCCGCCGCAGCTGTTGAAGCCAAGGCCCGAGACCAGAATCACCGCCGCGATGATGAGGTTGCGGCTGCGGGTGAAGTCTACCTGATTTTCCACCACGTTCCGCACGCCCACGGCGGAGATCATGCCGTAGAGAATGAAGCTGACGCCGCCGATGACCGCCGCGGGAATGGAGCTGATGACGGCGGCGAATTTGGGACTGAAGGACAGTACCACCGCGTAAATCGCCGCCAGACGCACTACCTTCGGATCGTACACCCGGCTGAGAACCAGCACGCCGGTGTTCTCCCCGTAAGTGGTGTTGGCGGGGCCACCGAACATGCCGGCCAGCGACGTTGCAAGACCGTCGCCCACCAGCGTGCGGTGAAGGCCCGGGTCCTCCAGAAAATTCTCTCCCACCGTGGCGGAGATGGCGGAGATATCGCCCACGTGTTCCATCATGGAGGCGATGGCGATGGGCGCCATGACAAGGATTGCGGACAAGTCGAACTTTGCTAGTACAAAGGGCTGCAGGCCGAAGAAGCCGGCCTCCCCCACGGCGGTGAAGTCTACCTGTCTGGTAAGCAGCGCCACCGCATAGGGGATAGCCACCCCCAGCAAGATGGGAATGATCTTCAGCATGCCCTTTCCCCAAATATTGAATACGATGATGACCGCCATGGCCAACAGCGCCAAAGGCCAGCAGGCGGACGCGTTGGTCACGGCAGAGGGAGCCAGAATCAGGCCGATCAGGATGATGATGGGCCCGGTGACCACCGGTGGGAAATAGCGCATGACCTTGTAAGGTCCTATCACTTTAAAGAGAAGCGCCAGCACCAGATACAAAAGGCCCGCCACCACCACGCCGCCCAGGGCGTAGGGCAGTTTTTCCGCACCGGTCATGTCGGCGTATTTTCCGCTGTTCAAATCCGCCACCGCGGCAAAACCGCCAAGATAAGCGAAGGAAGATCCCAAGAAAGCTGGGACTTTGAATTTTGTGCAGGCGTGGAACAGCAGCGTTCCAAGTCCCGCGAACAGGAGCGTTGTCTGAATGGACAGAGGCAGACCGTATCCCCTGACGATGATGGGCACCAGCACGGTAGCGCCGAACATGGCGAACATATGCTGCAAGCCCAGCAGCAGCATTTTGGGGACACCCAGAGTTCGGGCGTCGCGGACGGGACCGGAATTTTTCTCGTTCATGGCAGGTGTTCTCTCCTTTTTGCGCAAAAAAATACCGGCACAACGGCCGGTTAAACAGGAAAAGCAAAAAAGGCGGTGCCGTAATTCTTCAACATCGTCATGACACTGCCCCCTTTCGCTCTTTTCCGTATGATTATACAGAAGCCGAGGATGAATTGCAAGAGTGGATTCACCTGCGTTTGTAAAAAATAATTCTCTGAATTTAGTGATTATGACGGCGGCCTCCTGATGCCGGGAGGTCGCCTTTGGGCGGGGTTTGCTTTTCAGAAGTTCACGCGGTATATGACCGTTCAATATTCATCACCGCGAAATAGTTGCCGTCCAGCACCTGCACCGCCGCGCAAATCTCAGACCTCACCTGCTCGTCGGCAAGCCGGAATTTGAACGGAACCACCACATCAAAAATCAGGTTCGTGTGAGTTGATCCCGTCACCATGCGGAAGTCGTGAATGGATATCTGGCTGTCGATACGGCTCACCAGCGCCGCCACCTTTTGACGGGTCTCTTTCGTGATCCCGTCGTCCACCACGATGGGGTCCATGTGGATCACCGTCTCGCAGCCAAGCTTTTTCTTCAGCTCCATTTCAATGTTGTCGATCTCGTCGTGGATGTCCAGCACGTTTTCATTGGCGGGGACCTCCGCGTGAAGGGAGATCATCCGGCGGCCGGGGCCGTAATCATGGACAATGAGGTCGTGGATGCCTAGAATGCCCGGATGCGCCATCACGATGTCCCGGATGCCGGCCACAAAATTGGCGGAGGGCGGCTGGCCCAGCAGTGGGTCCAGCGTGTCCCGTCCCGAGCCCAGCCCGGACCAGATAATGAACAGCGCCACCAGAATACCGCACCAGCCGTCAATCATCACCCCGGAAAAACGGCCCGCCAGCGTAGCGATCAGCACCGCTGAGGTGGCCGCGCTGTCGCTGAGACTGTCCATGGCCGTGGCGTGCATGGCGGTGGAGCTGATGCGCTTTCCCACCGTGCGGTTATAGGAGCACATATACAGCTTCACGCAGATGGACGTAATCAGTATCCCGACGCTCACCCACGAGAATTCCACAGGCTCAGGGTGCAGAATTTTCCCAACAGAGGTACGGGCCAGCTCGAAGCCTATCAGAATGATGAACATGGACACCAGCAGTCCGGAGAGGTATTCAATCCGCCCGTGGCCGAAGGGATGCTCGGAGTCCGGCTTCTGCT
>Ga0183100_1000621_pt1 | contig 24893 bp, 13 predicted proteins | sample Biomet2_FD_127789 | JGI IMG/M metagenome (GOLD analysis project Ga0183100, IMG submission 127789) | Microbial communities from bioreactor (seeded with anoxic lake sediment) at LBNL, California, USA - Biofuel metagenome 2 | ecosystem: Engineered > Bioreactor > Anaerobic > Unclassified ...
GATAATTTAGCAGCCTTCACACGACTCACAAAAGTGCGGTGACAACTCTTACAATACCATCTCTGAGAACGATTTGTACTACCATACCTGATGGTCGTTTTTGACCCACAATAAATGCAGATTTTTTTCCATTACTATATAAATAGCACCAAAGTTACTGAAAATAAACTCATTACAATGATTTTACCAACACATTTGGCATATTAGCCAAAAAATTATTTTCTTGGGGTTATGAATACTGATGGAAAGTGTATTTCCAAAAAATACGAGAGAACTATCGTATTTTCTGCAATAAAAAAGGACTTCCTTTTGTTGGAAGTCCAATTGAAAAAAATGGGTCTAATAATTGTGCCAATTAAAAAAACTTCTCTTTGTCACTATTTAAATGATCCATCTGTTATGGTTTATCAAGATTTCTTTGCTGGCCCTTTTTTGCCTTTTTTACATGGCTTGGTACATTTTTTCCCAGCTTTACAATTGCTACACTTGCAATTGGCACATTTTTCTTTTGAGCATTGTGCATCCATTTTACCAGCTTTTTGACAGCATTCTTTTTTGTCTACTTTCTTCTGCTTAGCAGCTTGAGTATTTGCAGTTGCAGAGATACTTACTGTTGCCATCAAAAGGAGGGCACTAAAAATGAACTTTTTCATACGGTGTTGTTTTTAAATTGGTGATCTCTTATTTTCTTCGTCAAAAATAGTGTATTTCTAAATTTGCTACTATAAGTTTTTAGTTATTAAACTCTAATGGTATGTTAATAAATATCAGCTATATAAATATTACAGCGCATCGAGATGCTCCCGGCGTTTGTCTAATTTTGATCATTTCTGAAAAATGAGGTTTGAGAGATATTTTCTGCATTATTTATACTGCTAGAATTTGGCTCAAATTTCCCAAAAAGCTTAGGGTATGCTTCGTTATGATGTCTAATAGAAATCGATTTTTGTTAGGGCCTTGCAAGTTTGTATTTATAAAAACTGTGAGGTCATTCGTTGAAAGTATAAGGTCACTTGTCAAAAATACAACAAATATATTTTCAAACAAGTCAAATATTGGCAAACAGGATAAATAAAAGCTCGGCTAAGTTCTTATAGAGTTGCTCGATATTAAATAAAGGTTCGCACGTGAACTTATTTAGTTTACAAAAGGCTCTGCTTGCAGCGAATATAAAGGAGAATCTAGACTTTTGAGGTTCTTTATTTATAATTTGACTTGAATGGTATTACCCTCTCGGATGATTTCATTTATTACGCGATGGCCTCGGTTGGTTATCACTACGCGAATCTTGTTTCCTGCTATACGGTAAAATAGAATATCAAAGTCACTTTCAAAAGCGCGAATGTGACGCAACGCAGCTTGATTCCAGTCGCTGGGTAAATGAGGTGATAATAAGAAATCATGAAAACCTGTCGGACGGATGCCAAAAAGTCCTTCTATCAAAATACGTGCGTAGAGACCACTTTCAGCAGAAAGATGACGCTGCCCGCCTTCAGGACACGCTTCGATAGCATAAGGTACATGATCGCCCAAGAGGCGTTTCTCTGAATAACGATGTAGAAAATCCAGTGCCTGATCTGATTGTCCTGCGGCAAAGGCACCACGCAGGGCGGAGAGCGTAGAACGATCCCAAAAAGTTTTATCTCCAGCCTGTGTCAAGAGACCATTTTCTGTCCACAAACGGGAAAATAATGCTTGCAGGGTACTCTTGGAATGTTCATAGATTCCGACCGTTAATGGAATGCAAACCCAAGAACGCAATACATTGTTCCCCTTAAAATAGGCATAAGTATCAAAACCTTCGATTTTAGCTGAAAAATAATGATCGATGTTTTTATGAAGTTCTACGGCCTCTTGTTTGTAATCAGCAATTTGTTTTCTCGATTCGCCCATAATCGGAGCTAAAAACGTTGCCGAACAGAGCGCGTCATAATAAAGGCAGGAAACAATAAGATTGGCTTTTCCGGCGGGGAAACGTCCTTCCAACTCATCATGGTCTGATTCGACAACTCCTTCGGCATTCGTTTTGTGACGGCAATATTCTAAGCACCATTTGATTAACGGCCATACTTTTTGAGCTTCATCTCTCGATCCCCGTTCCATTACATATCGGGCTCCACCATAGGCGATCATTGCCGCATCACCTTCATCCCCGGCACCATTCCAAATATCTTTGCCTTCAGCAATAATAGAACTTGGTATAGGATTCCATTCTTTATTCATATAATGAGAATACAGCATGTAGGTATTCAGATTAGCAGCATTGCCATAATGATATCCCATAAAAGGAAAATATGGTCCCAGATACTCTGATTCGTCGTTAGCCCAGATGGCAGCATAGTATGATTCACCTCCCGGGCCATGCATAGGTCCAGATGCTGTTTGATAAATACTTTCACAGGCACGTATTTTGGAAAATGCAAACATCCTATTAATAATGTCATCAGGTGTTTCAAGTACAAGGTTTGTATGCCATTCATCAAGAAGAGATTGACGTTTCAATGCTTCGGCCTGACCATTAAACAGTATAGGAACTTGTCCTGCTTTATAGCCTGCAATACTTGCCGAAAAGGAGAGGGTATCCCCCGGGTTTAAAGAAAAACTACCCGAATGGTCTGTTGCTGCAATAAGCGTGTAACTGCCGTCCACACCTTCGGATGCTTCTGTATGATAAATATTTTCTTGTTTAGGTAATTCCACGGAGATTTTTTTCTGAGAGGTGTTGATCAGTTCATAACGTTCAATCAGAGCCGGTTGGTCAACGGAAGGAAAAAAGTACCGAACGACTGTACAATTTGTAAAACAGCTTTCAACGCGTAACATTCCATTAAGACGTATGCTTTTAACCTTTTCATTGATTAACGAACCGTGATCGATACTGACTTCGTCAAGTGGATTCCATGCAAAACGCCGCATTAAACTGGCATGTGTATCATTGGGTATCGTACGCAGCATGGGCCAAATAATACTTTTATTTAAGGAGAAAGATCCATCCGAGTGGACACCATAACGTAAAACTACGGATAATTGTCGCCCACTCATTTCGATATGGTCTTCATGTGGTAAAATATCGGTTGGGATCCATTCAATACAGCCATCCGACTTCATTTTCCATCGGTTATCAGCGTAGGAGCTACTAAAAAAATATAGAGTAAAGATGGTTAATAGGATTCCTTTTAGATTCATTGTGTTTATCCATATAGATTTATGATCTACAAAAGTACAAAAAAACATTTCAAACATCTTCACATTGGAATGAGGTAATCATAAGTACGACGATTAATAAAATACCTTAGTCTTATTTAGCTTGCAATGCTATTAGTAATCAAAAAAATGATGGAAAAGATGGAAGTATATATGGCGCTAAACGGTTCAGACCGTACAGAAGTACGTTGCAATGTTTTTCTACAAAATGTCATGTGTTACATGCTATTCAAATTAGGCAAGAAACAAAAACATGGAAGTGGAAAATTAAAAACAATCAAAAAGTTGAGTATAAATGCTTCTAATATAAAATAATGACCTCTTCTAAAGAAAACATAGTGATGCAGTTGTATTAATTGTTCGAGAAATGTATGGCTTTTGGGTGTACGCTGGATTCATGTAATAAATGTACTTTAATGAATAAGGTCGCAACTGCTTCTATTTACAAAATTCAAGCCTGAATAGATTTCTTACATGTAAAAATGAACTTTTTCTCTTGAAAAGATACGTTTTTTAAATAGTTGTATTATTTTTGCAGAGAGATTTGACTCGGTTTTTACTAAGGTCTACTACTGATTACCTATTAAGATATATGAAATTAATTTCATTGAAGTTTTTACCTATTAATATATATAACTATGAACACACACAAAATGTTTCTGCCGATCCTAATTTTAATTTCACTTCCTGCATTTGCACAAATAAAAGTGGATACCTTCTATATTGATGGATCTGGAGATTCTCAAGCGGAATTTTCTAAAGAACTATCTTCTGCAAGTCCCAGCAAAAAGCGTATAATATTCCATCGATCAATTGGGCGGAGAGAAGCAAGTTTTCTGGATACGGTATCAATTAGTGAGATAAAATTTCGTTTTAAGCAAACCATAAAAGGGGATACGTTATTTCCTACTTATTCGCCTCGCAATGTCAATGAGAATAATCATTGCAGAAATATTTTCTTTTATGATAAATATCATTGTTTGGGATGGACACTAAATCGTCACATGAGAAAAATTATTTCTCTCAACAACGGGAAAAACGAATTTACAATAGATTTAAATCTAGACGGTCAATTACGTTGGGATGCCACAACATTTCAACCGATAAAATTCGATGGACCAAGCAATACCAATAGTATTAATCGTTTAGAAATTTTTCTATTCCAGCGAGATCTTAATCATCAATATGTAGTGCCCAAGAGTATAAAAAACAGTAATAATCGCCACTATACACTACTATTGTCAATTAATTCAAAAGGCATGCTGCATGTTGAGCCTCTTCTACCTGCAGCTCTGGATGCAACCGATAAAACTTTACTGAGTGCTTTAAATAAAGCTGTTGAAGCCTTCCCTGCATGGAGCTTTCGATATCTCTATACTTCTGATGGACGTTGTTTCCCTGCTCGCATCTATGATGCTTTGTATTTATCGAAAGGTGCCGAATGGAATTTTAAAGATTTGATTTACAATAAAGATGCATACAATTCTTGGTATGAAGAGTATGATGATAAGTAGGAATGACATTCTAATGTTTTTAATACTTTTGCAACCGAGATCTTTAAATTCACTGTAGATGAAATTGAAATTATACGATATTGATCTCAATTCTGTTTCCAGGTAAATTACATTTGGAAGCTTTAATGCCAAAAGAATTAGATAGAACAGACAAAAACTGCTAAGTGCCTTGAATCTATTTTTGAATCCTATCCTATTTCAAGTTGTGTCGATTTACCATTATTTATAGCAGAGAGAGATTATGCAGCGTGCGAGATTCAGTACTACTTCATGCTCTACTGTTACATGTCTTCTGCGAGTTCTGAGCCTGTAAACTGCACTGAAACACGCATGAGATATACCCTATGTTTTGTGTGCTTATTTCTGTTTATCGTGTTTTATCCATAATAAATCATTCGTATGATAACCAATACCTTCAGCAATCTTTAAATATTGATCCTTTATATTATTAGGTATGTATGTCTCGCGTGATAAGATCCATAAATACTTAAGACTGGCTCCTGCAACCAAAGCATATTTATAATCATGATCAATCGCAATTACATTATATCCAGAATAAAAGGGTCCAAAAAAAGATACTTTTAGCATAGCATTATTTTCTTCTCCAACAAATTTTGCTTTACCAATTGCTTGCACCCATTTCTTCTTTTGGATATGATATCCTTTATTATCAACTTTTATTGTTCCATTATCATTTAGGGAATATTCTGCAGTAGTGTTATTCAAATTCCTTTCGTACTTGAAGTCCAATCTTGCTATCTCATACCATTTCCCAAGATATTTTTCTTTACTAAAAGGTTTTACAGCAACTGCACCCTTAGGTATCGAAACACAAGAGTTAAAGCCAAGCATAATAATTGCCATTTTAAATAAATAATTTATTCCTTTCGTTTTCATTATAATAAAATTTAATTGATATTCTAATTGTAATCATAGTAGCATTTATAGGTATGTACGTTACGTTTTGTCTATATGACTTGTGGCTGCTTACGAAGCACTTTTCCCCCCGACATCACATCTACCAGCAATTTCTCGAATATAACGAAAGTCCGCACCATTAATTTTCCTCAGTAGTTTCAAATCTTTAATCAAATACTTCTTGCTAGCTTCAATCTTACAGGGAAGAGTGCCAGCAACGTCTACTTTAATAACTACTTGCTGCGCATAAAGAGTATTGAAACTCAACAACAGAATAGTGATAAGCAATAATGGGTTGAATAATGTTGTTTTTGTATCATTGTAATTAGGTTTTTTATGTAGTGATGTTTTGTTATTCTGGCATCTCCCTTTAAAGAGGTAGGTAATCTAATGCACACCTACTCACAGGTGTACTTGAAATTCAGTTTCAAAGTTAGGTAGATATTGTCAATAATTGCATGATTTTTGCGAAAAAATAAGAACGGCTAAGAATCAAAAGATTATTAGCCGTTCTTTGTACCCAGACCCGGGATCGAACCGGGACGAATTGCTCCACTGGTGTTTGAGACCAGCGCGTCTACCAATTCCGCCATCTGGGCGTTTTCCTTATTATTCGGAAATGCATTGCAAAATTAAGAATTTAATTTCACTTGCCCAAGTAGTTTTAGGAAAATTTTTGTCGAAGTGATTTTTAAACCTGTGACATCTGCTTAAAATCAATTTAAATTCATTCTGACTGATGGTTTTCAATTATAGAATTTACGTCAAGAAATAATGTTGACCAAGATTGCTGAAGATGTTTATAAATTAAGGTAATCAAAAAACGGCTCGATGAAGGTTTTTTAATCATCAAGCCGCTTTTTAATAGATAAATCAAATTTATTGTTGTTCCTTTCTCTTTTGTACGATCGCATCAATAACGGCGACGGCAGTAATGTTTAGAATATCACGAACAGAACTTTCGGTATCTGTAAAGTGAATAGGTTTGTTGAGCCCCATCTGAATAGGACCGATAATCTCCGTGCCTTCTGCAAAATGCTGAAGTATTTGATAGCATCCGTTGGCTGAGCTCAGGTTGGGGAAAATAAGCGTGTTGACTTTCTTTCCTGACAGTTTTGAGAACGGATAATTCTCATCACGAAGGGCAGTGTTAAGCGCAAAGTTTAACTGCATTTCGCCGTCGATAACCATATCAGGAAAATCGTTTTGAAGACGAGAGACGGCTTCGTGAACTACCACAGAACTGCCTTCTTGGTCCGTTCCGAAATTGGAGTGAGACAGCATGGCAATAATAGGATCGTTGTTAAAAAATTTCACAGAGTCGGCGCTGAGGCGTGCAATGTCGTAAAGTGTTTCGGCGTCAGGGTTACGATTGATTAGTGTATCAGCCATATAGAACATGCCGCGTTTCGAGCTTATAATATGCATGGTTGCAAAATGCTTGTACGGTTTACGGATGCCAACTATTTCTTTTGCTACTTTGATAGAGTTTAGACCTTTTGTATAAAGTCCGGTGATGAAAGCGTCGGCATCGCCTGTTTCAACCATCATCATTCCGAAATAATTGCGTCCATACATTTTATCATTGGCAATTTGTAGCGTGCATCCTTCGCGCTGTTTTCGGGTAGCGAGAATGTTTGCATATTCTTCTCGCTTACTTGCCATTTCGTTGTTTCGCAGGTTGACAACTTCAATACCTGTCATGTCCAGATGCAATTCATTGGCCAATTTGTAAATATACTCATCATTACCCAATAAGATAGGATGGCAGATGCCGTTTTCTTTTGCCAATACAGCGGCCTGAAGAACTTTTGGATGAGTTCCTTCTGCAAAAACAACACGCTGTGGATTGCTCCGGGCGGTTTCAAAAAGCGTGCGGCTTAATTTGGATTCCTGCCCCATGACTTCACGCAGGTGTTCTGCGTAAGCATCCCAGTCGGTAATCGTTTTACGAGCTTCACCGCTTTTGATGGCAGCTTTGGCTACAGCTATGGAAACATCGACGATGAGCCGGGGATCAACGGGTTTCGGAATAAAATAGTCTGGACCGAATTGAAGTTGGTTTACATGGTAGATGCGGTTGACAACGTCTGGAACTGGCTGTTTGGTAAGATCGGCAATGGCATGAACAGCAGCAAGCTTCATTTCTTCATTGATGCCTTTCGCTGCCGTGTCAAGAGCGCCTCTAAAGATATAAGGGAATCCAATGACGTTGTTAATCTGGTTAGGATAATCGGAACGCCCCGTGCTCATTAGTACGTCTGGGCGAGCTTCTTTAGCGTCTTCATATGAAATTTCGGGTTGTGGATTGGCCAAGGCAAAAATGATGGGTTTGTCAGCCATGGTCTTTACCATTTCTTTAGAAAGAATGTTGCCTTTGGAAAGACCAATAAAAACGTCTGCTCCTTTCATGGCTTCTTCCAATGTGTGGATATCGTGTCGTTCAGAGGCAAATTCCTTTTTCTGATCTGTAAGTTTTGGGCGGTCAGAAGTGATAACGCCACTGTGGTCAAGCATAAGAATATTTTTCTTGTTGGCACCGAGTTCTACATACAATCGTGCACATGAGATGGCTGCTGCACCAGCTCCGCTAACTACAATCTTGATATCTTCAATTTTTTTGCCTGCAACTTCGCAAGCATTCAATAAACCGGCTGCAGAAATAATGGCTGTGCCATGTTGATCGTCGTGCATGACGGGAATGTCAAGCTCAGCCTTAAGCCTTCGCTCAATTTCAAAGCATTCAGGAGCTTTGATATCTTCAAGGTTAATTCCACCAAAAGTGGGCGCAATTGCTTTTACGGCTTCAATAAATTTGTCGACATCCGTTTCATCGACTTCAATGTCGAACGCATCAATGCCCCCATAAATTTTGAAAAGGAGGCTCTTTCCTTCCATGACTGGTTTCCCACTCATGGCTCCAATATTTCCCAAACCTAGAACTGCCGTTCCGTTTGAAATGACAGCAACAAGGTTGCCTTTATTCGTGTATTTGTATACGTCGTGTGGATTTTCTTGGATTTTCAAACAAGGTACGGCTACACCCGGGGAATAGGCTAGTGAAAGATCTCGTTGGGTACTGTGTGGTTTGGTAGGTACCACTTCAATTTTACCTGGACGTCCATCTTCATGATAGCGTAAGGCTTCTTCATCTGTTATCTTAATCATTATCGGAAAAGTTTTATTATTTATAATTTTTACAATCGCAAATTTACATTTTACTTTACGCTGTAAGAATTTTGTTGCCGACAAAATGTATATCTTGTTTGATATTTCATACATTTTATGGGAAAATGTCAAGATAAGTTTGCAAAATATAATTAGATACTATGTTCCTAATCATTATCTGTTATATTTTTTTTGTTTCCAGAAACAAAAATAGCCTGTTGTATAGAATATAGAAAATACTAAAGTAACTTTGAAGTTATTAAAAAAAATAATACCTTTGCAGAACAATTGTCTTGTAATTGTTATTCTCAAACTAAAAATATCAGATAAGGGATACATGAATAAAGATTATATGAAAAATTTTTTTGGTCTATGTTTGCTGATAATCACAACGATACTCTTTTGTACATCGTGTGTATCTAACAAAGAAATGACATATGTTCAAGGGGTTGATAGTTTGTTTGCAGCTCCTAAAGGAATCGCAAAAGATTATGGATTAATCATACAGCCAGATGATCAATTAGCTATTTCTGTGAGTTCTAAAGATAAAGAACTCATTGAACCTTTTAATAACGGAACGGTTATAAATAGTGGCGCAAGTGGAGGGTCGTATGGTTCACAGGCCAATTTGCAGTCTGGTATGACCTATTTTTATGTAAATAAAGAGGGGACCATAGACTTTCCAATTTTAGGCCGTATTAAAGTGAAAGGTTTAACGATAGATCAGGTTTCTCAAGAAATACAAAAACAGATTCGTGCTTCTTACATTACAGATGCCATGGTGACAACTAAAATTATGAGTTTTAAAATAACTGTTTTAGGAGATGTTGCAAATCCTGGTACACAGAGCTATACTGGCCAACGCTTGACCATGCTTGAGGCTATAGGACGTGCAGGTGATTTGAATAACACAGCTGTAAGAAAAAATGTTTTGATAGTACGAGAAGAAAATGGGAAAAGGGTTACATATAGAGTTGACCTGACAAACCCCGAATCGGTTTTTGGATCGCCTGCATACTATATGCAGCAAAATGATTTGATTTATGTAGAATCAAATAAAGCGGTGAAAGTTAAAGGAAGTACGAGTTATACATATCTTACTGTTTCTGGAACTCTTGTCAGTATGGCAGCTTCTGTTATTTCTCTAATCATAGCCCTCAATAAATAAAAGATTTATGGCCGAACAATATATAGAATCACAACAAAGTTTTCAAACAGAAGAAAAACAAGATTTAGATATTTTTTCTATTTTACAAATAAGTACCTCTGTCTTCCTTAAAAATTGGAAATGGTTTTTTCTGTCTGTCGTTGTCTGTTGCTTATTTGGTGGATTATATACTAAAAAACAGCCCAGTGTTTACAGCCAACATGCAACCTTATTGATCGAAGACAATGATGATAACGGGAATTATTCCCGTAATTCAGCCGTAAACGCCATGAAACAGTTAAATGGTGTTCAAGTGACTGATAATTTAAAAAATGAAATTTATATTTTGCAGTCGCGGCGTTTAATGGATGTAGTTGTTGATCGCCTTCATCTTGATGTCGATTATTCTACAACAGATGGGTTGGAGCCCATTACATTATATAAGAAAAAACCTTTTAACGTAACGTTTCTGTCTCCTTTTTTTGCGCGTGTTTCTTTTGATGTAGATGTGCTTTCAGAGAATACCGTCGAGATCAGAAATATGAAAATTGACGGTAATAAGGTAAATTTTGAACAGAACGTTAATTATGGACAAATTGTTAATACACCTGCTGGCAAAATACATCTGACACCAGAAAGTAAAAGTTCTGATTTTATTGGAAAAGTAGTGCAGGTTTCACGTATGAGTAAGGAGAAAACGGTTTCTCAATTTAATGAAGCGGTAACAGCTGATGAATTTGATAAAGAAGCCAGTTTGATCGTCTTATCTTGTAAGGATACAAATGAAGATCGTGCACAGGCGATTTTGAACGCATTATTGAATGCGTACAAGGAGGACATTATTCAGTCAAAAAATAGTGTTGCTACAAATACTGCGAATTTTATTGAAAAACGTATTAAACTGATAGGTTCTGAACTTAGTGATGTTGAAAATAAATTGGCTCAGTATAAAAAGGCCAATAATATAGTAGACTTTACTGAAAATGCAAAGAGTTTCATAGAGCAAAGTTCGTTATCTCAGCAACAACTGAATGATGTTCAGACCCAATTGAGTGTCGCAAATTATTTGCGAGAATATATACGTGAGAGTGCTAACAATAATAAAAGTCTGATTCCAGACTTGAGTGGTTTGGGAAATACCGGTATGCAATCGCAAATAGGCCAATATAATGACATGGTGTTGCAATACTCACGTTTGTCAGCTAATTCTTCTAGTGCCAACTCTGTTATTCAGGATCAGGAAAAAGCCCTTGAATCTATGCGTCTTTCTATTCGTGCTTCATTAGATAATTATGTGAATTCACTCAAATTACAGGTAAGTAAGGCGCAGTCTGTGGGTAGCGGATTTCAAAATATGATGTCAGGCATTCCTCAAAAAGAAATTAAGGCTCTTGATATTTCGCGTCAGCAGACCATTAAGGAATCGCTCTATACATATTTGTTAAATAAGAGGGAGGAGGTTGCTTTACAGTTGGCTATTAATGAAGCAAACGTTCGCGTTGTTGAATATCCGTATGGTTCACCACAGCCGATATCACCACGTGCAAATATTATTTTATTCATTTCTTTCCTGCTCGGTTTGGTAATTCCGTCTGTTGTTTTCTGGGCAAAGATTCAGATGGATACTTTTGTTCGTTCTCGCAAAGATGTTGAAGAGGCAATGACAGCTCCGATTTTGGGCGAAATTCCACAATGGATAGATGAAACAAACGAACAGAAATTACTCACGAAGAAAGATAATGGAAAGTCTATTTCTGAGGCTTTTCGCGTGTTGCGTTATAATTTAAACTTTGTCAAGAAGGGAAAGGGCGTTTTGATGGTTACTTCTTCTTCTCCTTCTCAAGGGAAAAGCTTTATTTCACGCAATTTATCTGTTATTTTAGGTGTGGCTGGTAAAAAAGTTGTACTGATTGATGCTGATATTCGTAAAAATTCTCTTTCAACTGTAGTTCGTACTCAAGGTGCCGGTTTAACTGCATATTTGAGTGGCTTGTCTACAGATGTGGACGATATTATTGTGAAAGATTTGTCTGAAAACGTGGATTTTATACCTGCAGGTGTTCGTCCGCCAAATCCATCGGAGCTTTTGATGAGTGAGACTCTTGATAAGTTGATAAATGAATTACAGTCGCGTTATGACTATGTCGTGATTGATACAACTCCTGCTATTACGGTGGCTGATGCCGGAATTGTTAATCGTGTGGCTGATCTGACGCTTTATGTTATTCGTATTGGCGTAGAAGACCGCCGCTTCCTCAAACAACTGGAAAAACTCCACAAGTCCAATAAATTCCATAATTTCAACATTATTATTAATGGAACCCCAGTAGAAGGTGGACATGGCTATGGTTATGGCTATGGCTACGGTTATGGCTACGGTTATGGCTATGGTTATGGCTATGGCTACGGTTATGGCAGTGAGAAACAGAGTAAGAAGAATGTTTTTGAGAAATTTTTTCACAAAATAAAAAAATGAAATTAGATTAAGTTATAACTAAGGTGGTGCACGCGGCAAACATTTCTGTGCATCACCTTTTTTAGATTAATACCATGCCTATGAGCCTGTCCTTAAACAATAAGGAGAATTATCGCCGTATATGGTACGTTGCGTATCCTATATTGATCAGTGTCATGATGGAGCAGATCGTGGGTATCACGGATACTGCATTTCTTGGGCGTGTAGGAGAAATAGAGCTGGGAGCTTCTGCTTTAGGTGGCGTTTTCTATATTTCTGTTTTTGTGATCGGAATGGGTTTTTGCCAAGGATCTCAAATCTTAATGGGGAGACGTAATGGAGAAAAAAAATTTGAGCAAATAGGAGTAATATTTTATCACAGTCTTGCTTTCTTGATTTTGCTTGGACTATTTGTATTCTTTGTCGTTTTATTTTTAGCTCCAATTCTTTTGCGAATAATTATCGCAACGCCGCAAATGTGCAAGGCAACGTATGTTTATTTGCAGTGGCGAATATTTGGTGTTTTCTTTGCCTATGTGGCCATTATGTTTAGAGCTTTTTATGTAGCGATAACGGAGACGAAGACGTTAACTTTAAATTCTCTAGTTATGGTTGGTTCTAATATTTTACTGGATTACATATTGATTTTTGGTAAAATGGGAGCTCCTGCGATGGGTATTGCTGGTGCCGCAATTGCATCGGTGATTTCTGAATTTATTTCTATGACGTTTTTTATTATTTATACCAAGTGTAGAATTGATACCCACAAGTATGCCCTTTCTTTCTGCCCACATTTTGTGCTTAATGTTTTTAAGAATATATTAGGTGTTTCTGTATGGACCATGATACAAGATTTTCTCAGTGTAAGTACCTGGTTCTTTTTTTTCCTTACTGTGGAACATTTGGGTGATCGTGAATTAGCTATTTCTAATATTATTCGAAATGTTTCTTCGGTTACTTATATGACTGTTTCGGCATTGAGCATGACTGCGAGTACTTTGGTGAGTAATTTGATTGGTGAGGGTAAAATTTACAAAGTGTTGCCTACCATTTATAATAGTATTAAAATGGGATACTTTATTTTGGTTTTGCCCTGTTTGTTGGCTGCCATTTTTCCTGAATACGTTATACGTGTTTTTACAAGCGATGAAAGTTTGGTTCGGGACGGGTGTGTTTCTCTTTTGGTGATGTTTTCTAGTTATATTATTACAGTTCCATCTCAGATAATTTTTAGAGCTGTTTCTGGAACTGGCGATACTCGCAAGGCATTCCACATTGAAATAATTTCTTTATTAGCGTATATGTTATATATATGTATTGTTATTCTTTATTTGAATGTATCTCTTCCACTTTGCTGGTGTGCTGAATATATATATCAGGGTGTTGTACTCATATGTTCCATGGTATATTTTAAATACGGTACATGGCGAAACCGAAGAATTTAGAATGTTTTTTCTGTTGAATCAGAATGTTACACCTACTTTGAAATCTAGAAAATAACCATGTAAAATCAATTGTTTATTCGAACATCGTTTAATCAGTAAATTCCCTTGTTTAAAATAGTACATGGGAAATTGTCTGATCTTTTATGAAATTAATAACTTTGTGATGATAAAATGTTTTTATTTTAAATCAGAATAAATTAATACTAATGGGAAATGCTAAATTAAAAAACTTCTGTATTTTTGTTCTAGTACTTTTATGTTGTATAAGGATGGAAGGCAAAGTGGTTTATTATTGCGGAGACATCCATAATGTACTTTATCATTTACTTAAGCAGGAAAAACTGAAATTGAAGATAGTTGAAAGTCCTGAAGCTTTAATAGCGAAAGCCCCAATGGGTTCAGGGGAAATAATATTATGTCAATCATATCCTAAGATTGCCCTGAAGATGAGTTCTGAGACATGGAACTTGGCTCGTAAGAAGAATCTCAGACTTTATGTTGAGTATCCAGAAAGTGTACCGGGTATTAAAATTGAAAAAGAGAGTTTTCATGCCTTATTGGAAAGAGGGGTGATAACTTCAGAAAATATGCTTCCACTAAAACAGTTGGAAATATTAGGAGTGAATGATGTCTACACGAGAGTTGCTCTAGTTGAGAACCCTATGATAGTTCTAGCTAAAGTTGCTGGAGTGGATAAAGCAGACTTTGGATTGGCTGATGTGAAAACTTTTCCTTTGTTGATTCGACAAGATGGAATGTTCATTGCCTTGACTAAGTTAAGCAATTTTGAACATGGAAGGTATGAACCACTGGAATCATGGAAAACTGTATGGAGATATATTGTTTCTTTTGTAACAAATGAGCCTTCTTTTACTTTTAAGCATCGATGGTATTCAGAAGTCAGTCCTAGTTTCTGCCGAGAAAAACGTTTGCCAAAAGGGGCTGGTAAAGAAATGGTTAGAAAGGGCTCAGATTGGTTTTTTAAGGGATGTTTCCTGATTGATTCTACTTGGAAAAAATTGCAGGAAGAGAATCAGGGAGACGGGACTATGCCTGTGGCTCTTGAACTTCGACCGGGAACTAGGGTAGGTGACGGAAGCTTGGGTATCTTGGAGGGACATGCGTCGAATATTTACTATAATGGAGAACAAGATTATAGATATTGGTTAAGGGCCGATGTACAAGGCGAATCGGCTTTTGCTTTAGCTTCGAGTGGTGAATTTCTAAAAAATAGAAGAAATAAGCAGGTTGCACAAAGGCTAATGAAATTTGTTTTGCAGGATTCAAAATTTAGAAGAGGAGAGAAAACAGATCCCAAAAGTTCGATGTTTGGCCTGATTGGCTGGGGAGATACACATCCTTATGTAGTATATGCTGATGACAATGCGAGGTGTGTGTTAGGGCTTATCGGGGCTTCATCTTTTTTGAAAGATAATCGGTGGAATAAAGAAATCGTTGAAAATATTTTGGCTATTTTCCGTTTGAGTAGCGAAAATGGTTTTTTTGCTGAAGGAGGGCGTTTGGAAGAATCTGATATTTTGAAAAATGGCTGGGAATATTATGCTGGGCGGCAAACTTTAGTAGATCCACATCCTCACTTTGAATCATGGATGTGGGCATGTTTCTTATGGCTTTATCACCAAACCGGTTATCGTCCACTCTTGGAAAAGGCAGAAAAAGCCATTCGTTTAACGATGCAAGCTTATCCTAATAATTGGAGATGGACGAATGGCATTCAGCAAGAACGGGCAAGAATGATTTTACCCTTGGCTTGGTTGGTCCGTTTGGATGATACATTAGAGCATAGGAAATGGTTGGATAAAGTGGTTTGCCAATTATTAATCAATCAACAGCCTTGTGGAGCTATTCGGGAAGAATTAGGAGACACGGGTTATGGCATGTTCGTGGCTGCAAAGTCTAATAAAGATTATGGCATAGGTGAAGCTCCACTAATTTCCAAAAATGGAGACCCCATAGCCGATATGCTTTATACAAATAATTTTGCGTTTTTCTCCCTTAATGAAGCTGCGCAAGCGACTGGCAATATTCAATATGAAAAAGCTGTAAAGCGATTGTCAGATTTTTTGATGCGGATTCAGTTGAAGAGTAGGATACATCCTCATTTGGACGGAACTTGGTTTCGTGCTTTTGATTACGATCGGTGGGATTTTTGGGCTTCGAATGCAGATCGAGGTTGGGGTGCATGGTCTACACTTACAGGTTGGATTCAAAGTTGGATAGTGGGGACACAAGTGCTTTTGGAGAAAAAAACAAGTTTTTGGGACAAAACTAGTAACGTTGACGTTAAATCATGTACAGATGAGGTCGTGAGAATCATGTTTGGAAAATAGATTTATTCTCTTGCCCAACCACAAGTGGAATGCTTCTGCAGAGGTAAAGAATACAAGACGTTATGAGTTTGACAACAAAGTTTCCATCGCCCGAGCCGTGTTTGAACTATAATAGTTGCTGCTGTTCCTTTCATTTGAAAATGAAATGCGGACTTCTTTAAGGACCGACTGTTTATATCCTTGTTCTGAGTCCTTTCAATGTCTAATTTGAACGGTAATAATACAAACTGTGGGTGAATCTATTCACCCACAGTGAAACATTCGATGTTTTCAGTATTCGAAAAACAATTGGAATGTTGGAAAAGAATTTATCGAACAGTCTTACCTTAATATATAATTAGTTAAGAGTGGATACATTTAGTTAGTCTTTTAGATCGTTTAGTATTGGTGCATTTGTAAAGCAGATAGTAGTTTGTGGTACTTCATTAAGTTGCTCAAAAATGACAATCTGGTTTTCTCCTTTCTGAAGCCAACATCCAGGGACATAAAGTGTTTGTTGAGGACCGATCTGCCAGTATCGACCTAGATTGTGACCGTTAATAAAGACGATACCCTTACCCCAGGAACTCATATTGATAAATGTATCACCTGTTTTATCAAGGGTAAAAGAACCATAATAAATAGTCGGCATGTTTTTTAATGCATCACTAGAGACATCCTGAACATCTTTACATTTGCTTATATCCGGCACTTCATTCATTGGCATAGTGCGCATTTCCCAGTCTCCGGAGATCTCATTACCTGCAATCATCACAGGAGAGATAATTCCTTTGTTGTTATGTACAATTTCAGCTCCATAATTGATGCGTCCCATGTTCTCTACTAAAATTTCAAGGGTGGCGTTGAATGGAATATTAATGTCTATCGAATAAATTTTCTTGCGGCGGTCAAGTACACCAATCTTTTTCTTATTGACATAGACTACTGCATAGTCGCGAAGTCCCAGTATTTCCAACTTGCCATTGATTGGCTGGTTGAAGTGTCTGGAATAACAAACATAACCATTGCATTGTTTTAGCTGTTCGAACGTCATAGGTTGTTCATTTGTGACGGGGGCTTTATTACTTAAAAAATCAAATGAACTGACTGCTTTGGCTAATTTAATAGGTGACGGGGTAATTACTGGTATGCGTGCAGGAATAACTGGTAATTTCTCTTTTATATAACGTTGGATGACCGTGCGGATCGAATCGAACTTTGGTGTTTGCCATCCTGCTTCGTTGATGGGGGCATCATAGTCGTAGCTCGTTAAATCAGGTTGAATATCGTGACTATCATCGTAGTTGGCACCTGATGTGAAACCGAAGTTTGTGCCACCGAATACCATGTAAAAATTAAAGGATACATCATTTTTTAAATATTTCTCCGTTTGTACAGCAACACTATGAGCATCCGATTTGACAAAAGGCTCACCCCAGTGATCTAACCATCCAGGGTAAAACTCCGCTACCATATAAGGACCTTCTCCGTTGTGATATTTATTGACAACTTGTTTTAGATTTTCAATGTTGCCTTCACCGTTAGCTGTTGGCAAAGCACCATCCATAGCACCTCCATTGAAGAGCCAACTGCCATCAGATGTAAATAGAGGAATATCAAACCCTGCTTTGCGAATTTGGTCTTTGATTTTTAACAAATAACTTTTGTGCTCGGCCAGAGGAATTTCTGGGCACTGAGAGACATAACTACCAAATTCGTTTTCGCATTGAAGCATTATGACCGGGCCTCCTTTGGTTGCTAGCAAATCTTTTACTTGTGCATAGAGATGGTTGAAATATTCTTGAGTCAGTTGTAGAAATGGTTCGTTGTCTCTACGGACTTGAAGATTAGGTAAATTTTGTAACCAGTAAGGAAAACCTCCATATTCCCATTCTGCACATGCGTATGGCCCAGGACGTAGGATAACCATCAGTCCCTCTTCGCCTGCAGTTCGTACGAAGGCAGCTAGGTCATGATCTCCTTTGAATGACCATTGTCCTTGTTCTGGTTCGTGAAAATTCCAGAAGACATAGGTGGCAACAGTATTTAGACCCATAGCTCGCATCATCTGAAGGCGATGACGCCAGTATTCATGTGGCACACGCTCATAGTGAAACTCACCCGAACGGATATGAATGACTTTACCATTATGTACAAAATGTCCACCTGTAATTTCAAAAGTATTATTTGTATTTGCTATACCATTTATGGAAAGCAATACACCAAACAATATTACAATAATTCGTTTCATTATTTTATATATAGAAAATTTGTAAATCAGTATTTTCAATCAAAGACCAAGGAATAGAACAACTTAAGTTGTGATATGTTTTTTAGTGCTACAAATGTAGCTATTTCTATTATATCTCATATATAAAGCCCTTCGTTTTTATTTTATATTTGTTGTCTTTTGTTGGTGTGAATACAAGGCGTATATAAAAACAGACTATATTTCTTGACTGAATGGAGAACACCATAGAATAACATGAAAAAGTTGCATATATCGATACCATTTATTTTTAAGATGTTAGAGGCGTCAAAAATTTAATATATAATCAATGCGTGTATAACATATATGCAGTATTCGCAAAATTTCTCGGCATTTACAAGTAGTTTGGTAGAAATGTAGAAACCGGGCAAGGTGCTAAGCCCAGATGCCGTCTTAATTTATAGGATGTGAAAATGCAGTATCATGATTGCAGCTTATTTTGGGATAGAAGATATTGAAGAGTAGAGGTACAACTTGATATATTTCAAACAGAAAATAAAAGCAGAATGTCGTTGTCGTTTGAATGAAAGGTACTGGCAGCCACCATTCATTCCTTTTGCAAAGTCTCAAAGGAGATTTTAAATGGTGTTCTCGTTCTTAGCGCTCAATGGATGATGCCTAGCCTAGAATGATGGAAATACCTCCTGAGCTGTTGCATAAATGTGCCATTTTTCGCAAAAAACGGGCAAAAAGTGCATGTTAAATTCAATACAAATGTACAAATTGGTTCAAAACCGGTGTTTTTTGAGTGTTTCGTCCACGAACGAATTGCATTTTTGCCAAAAAAGGGCCCAAAAAGGCCAAAACGTGCAGACCGTATGAATATGATTTAACACACACGTTTACAGCAGATTAAATGTACTTCCGAGTTTTTATTTACAAAATTTAACGTGCTACGTGTCACTGGCGTCACTGTGGTGTCACTGCTGTAAATAATTCTTCCATAAAGAGCTAAGCATCAAAAGTGACACGTGACGCTTGTTTTCAAAAAATCTCAGGGTGTGTTTTGAGCAGATGTTGAATATAAATGATTGCTAGATGCGGAGGATGTTTTTCAGATGTTTGTATTCGTCAAAACAATGAGGCCATTCGTCGAAAATACAACAAATATATTTTCAGAAAGAATCGTCATTTGTAGAAAGGCCGTCAATATAAATAAAAGTGTAAAGAAAAAGAGATCCGATCAATATAATGATAGAGGCAGGAGATGAAAGGCTAAATTTATAGAAGTCTTCAATACATACTTATAGAAATAGAAATTTTAAAAGCTAAAACGATAACAAAGCATACCACCGTACAATCGAAAATTTGTTAAGCAAGATTGTCGTAGCTGTTGTTTGAAGTGTTATTCTCTTGCATAATGAGATTAAAGAACTGTGATTCGAAAGAAAAAGTTGAGCAGGCAGGTAGAGGTTCAGATATCGTGACAAGGGCAAGATTAGTAGAAAAAGTTAGTATAAAGAGCAGGTGCAGTAGAAAAATGGTATAAGTGTGATAAAAAATATTGTCTTGAAGGTTAGGCGTTTAGGCATTAATGAAGAAAAAAGTGGAAAAAAAGGTTGGGAAAAATTTGGAGTGTAAGGAATAAAGATTGTACTTTTGCACTCGCTTTCGGGACAGAAACCTGGAACGAAAGAAAAAAGAGTTCTTTGAAAAGATTACATAAGAAACAACGAAAGAAGTACAAGAGCGATATGGATCACTGTAAAAAGTGAGTAAATATCGGGTAGAAACAACAAACCGTCGAGAGCTGGAAATTGAGAGATGGAAGGCAGTAGAAAATTCTTAAAAATTCTGGAAATTCATCTTGAGCGAAAAAAGTATCGAAAGATACAAAGAGAAAATTTTTTACAATGAAGAGTTTGATCCTGGCTCAGGATGAACGCTAGCTACAGGCTTAACACATGCAAGTAGAGGGGCAGCATTAGAGAAGCTTCGGCTTATTGAGATGGCGACCTGCGAATGGGTGAGTAACACGTATCCAACCTGGCTGTTACTGGAGGATAGCCTCCCGAAAGGGAAAGTAATACTCCATAGTATGATTGCAAGACATCTTGTGATGATTAAAGGTTACGGTAACAGATGGGGATGCGTCCCATTAGGCAGTTGGCGGGGTAACGGCCCACCAAACCGACGATGGGTAGGGGTTCTGAGAGGAAGGTCCCCCACATTGGAACTGAGACACGGTCCAAACTCCTACGGGAGGCAGCAGTGAGGAATATTGGTCAATGGACGAGAGTCTGAACCAGCCAAGTAGCGTGCAGGAAGACGGCCCTATGGGTTGTAAACTGCTTTTATATGGGAATAAAAGATGATACGTGTATCATATTGCAAGTACCATAAGAAAAAGGATCGGCTAATTCCGTGCCAGCAGCCGCGGTAATACGGAAGATCCAAGCGTTATCCGGATTTATTGGGTTTAAAGGGAGCGTAGGCGGAAGTTCAAGTCAGTTGTGAAAGTCTGTGGCTTAACCATAGAATTGCAGTTGAAACTGAATTTCTTGAGTGTAGATAAGGATGGTGGAATTTGTGGTGTAGCGGTGAAATGCTTAGATATCACGAAGAACTCCAATTGCGAAGGCAGCCATCCGGGCTACAACTGACGCTGAGGCTCGAAAGTGCGGGAATCAAACAGGATTAGATACCCTGGTAGTCCGCACCGTAAACGATGGATACTCGTGGTTGGCGATAGACAGTCAGTCACCAAGCGAAAGCGTTAAGTATCCCACCTGGGGAGTACGCCGGCAACGGTGAAACTCAAAGGAATTGACGGGGGCCCGCACAAGCGGAGGAACATGTGGTTTAATTCGATGATACGCGAGGAACCTTACCCGGGCTTGAATTGCACAGGACGGTAGCAGAGACGCTACTTTCTTCGGACCTGTGTGAAGGTGCTGCATGGTTGTCGTCAGCTCGTGCCGTGAGGTGTCGGCTTAAGTGCCATAACGAGCGCAACCCTTATTTACGGTTGCCATCAGGTAAAGCTGGGCACTCCGTAGACACTGCCATCGTAAGATGTGAGGAAGGTGGGGATGACGTCAAATCAGCACGGCCCTTACGTCCGGGGCTACACACGTGTTACAATGGATGGTACAGAAGGCAGCAACCTGGCAACAGGAAGCCAATCCCGAAAGCCATTCTCAGTTCGGACTGGAGTCTGCAACTCGACTCCACGAAGCTGGATTCGCTAGTAATCGCGCATCAGCCATGGCGCGGTGAATACGTTCCCGGGCCTTGTACACACCGCCCGTCAAGCCATGAAAGCCGAAGGTGCCTGAAGTCCGTAACCGCAAGGGGCGGCCTAGGGTAAATTTGGTAATTGGGGCTAAGTCGTAACAAGGTAGCCGTACCGGAAGGTGCGGCTGGAACACCTCCTTTCTGGAGAGATGAAAAGAAAGAAAAGAGAGAAGATAAGGAGCGTTGTATCTACAACCTCTTGTACACTCGTTGTTTTTTAAGAAATAGAGAAATAAGGAAGCCGAGCCCTTTCACTGAAAAGCGAAGGGCAAAGGTGAATCGCCAGTCCTATAGCTCAGTTGGTTAGAGCGCCACACTGATAATGTGGAGGTCGGCAGTTCAACTCTGCCTGGGACTACAAGTGCGAGTAAACTTCAGAAATCGGAGTCGTTTGAAAGGGCGAATCCGAAGAAATGGGGGATTAGCTCAGCTGGCTAGAGCACCTGCTTTGCAAGCAGGGGGTCAACGGTTCGAATCCGTTATTCTCCACAGTTGCGCGAAAAAGAAAATTGCGCGAATCGATCATTGACATACTGACACAAGCAAAAGAGTAAAGAAAACGAGACAAATTAAGTACAGCTAAAAGTATATCCACCGAGATGAATGCCGCGAGGCAAACGTCAGGCGGCGAAAAAAGTAAAAAAGGGCGTACGGAGGATGCCTTGGCTCTTACAAGCGAAGAAGGACGTGATAAGCTGCGAAAAGCTATGGGTAGGTGCAAATAACCATTGATCCATAGATCTCCGAATGGGACAACCCGCCAGGTTGAAGGCCTGGCATCAGACATAGTCTGAGGCATACGCAGGGAACTGAAACATCTTAGTACCTGTAGGAAAAGAAAATAAAAAATGATTCCCCTAGTAGTGGCGAGCGAACGGGGAAAAGCCCAAACCTATACTGTTTAGGCAGCATAGGGGTAGAAGGACCGCAATATCGCAAGAAGAAACATGAGTAGAATGACCCGGACCGGTCAGCCATAGGAGGTGAAAGCCCCGTATACGAAGTGTTTAGAAGCGTAGCGTAATCCTGAGTAGCGCGTGACACGAGAAATCTTGCGTGAACCCGCCGGGACCATCCGGTAAGGCTAAATATATAGTAAGAGACCGATAGTGAACAAGTACCGTGAGGGAAAGGTGAAAAGCACCTCGAATAGAGGAGTGAAATAGTTCCTGAAACCGTACGCCTACAAGCGGTCGGAGCCGATAAAATCGGTGACGGCGTGCCTTTTGCATAATGAACCTACGAGTTGCCGTCGTTGGCAAGGTTAAGGGCCGTTAGACCCGAAGCCGAAGCGAAAGCGAGTCTGAAATGGGCGCCATAGTCAGCGGAGGCAGACGCGAAACCAAGTGATCTACCCTTGTCCAGGATGAAGTCCGGGTAACACCGGATGGAGGTCCGCACCAATAAGCGTTGAAAAGCTTCTGGATGAGGTGAGGGTAGGAGTGAAAGGCCAATCAAACTTGGAGATAGCTCGTACTCCCCGAAATGCATTTAGGTGCAGCCTTGCAAATGATATAAAGAGGTAGAGCGACTGATTGGATGCGAGGGCTTCACCGCCTATCAAGTCCAGATAAACTCCGAATGCTTTATATTGAATTGCAGGAGTAAGGGTATGGGTGCTAAGGTCCATATCCGAAAGGAGAACAATCCAGATCATCAGCTAAGGCCCCGAAATACGGATTAAGTTAATCTAACGAAGTGCGATCCCTGTGACAGCTAGGATGTTGGCTTGGAAGCAGCCATTCATTCAAAGAGTGCGTAACAGCTCACTAGTCGAGGGATTGTGCGTGGATAATAATCGGGTATGAAATCCGTTGCCGAAGCTATGGGATGGCGAGAGCCATCGGTAGGGGAGCATTGCATATGCGAAGAAGCAGATTCATAAGGATTTGTGGAGCGTATGGAAAAGCAGATGTAGGTATAAGTAACGATAAAGGGGGTGTGATGCCCCCTCGCCGAAAGACTAAGGTTTCCTGAACAACGTTAATCGATTCAGGGTAAGTCGGGACCTAAGGTTAAGCCGAAAGGCGAGATCGATGGAAGAAAAGTTTAATATTACTTTACTGGCTGTTCGCGTGAAGTGGAGACGAAGAAGTGAAACCTCCGCGGTGTGACGGAAAACACCGTTAAAGGGCGTACCCGTTGACAAATGTAGGCAAATCCGCATTTGGAGGGGAACCTGAAAGTATGTAAAGCCTTCGGGCGGAACAATAGAGAGGGTAAACAGGCTTCCAAGAAAATCTGCTAAACAGCAACGAACAGGCACCCGTACCGTAAACGGACACACGTAGTTGGGTAGAATATACTAAGGCGCTTGGGAGATTCATGGTTAAGGAACTAGGCAAATTGACCCTGTAACTTTGGAATAAAGGGTCCCGTCGCAAGACGGGCGCAGAGAATAGGTCCAGGCAACTGTTTAACAAAAACACAGGACTGTGCAAAATAAAGAGATGAAGTATACAGTCTGACACCTGCCCGGTGCCGGAAGGTTAAGAGGAGATGTCATCGCAAGAGAAGCATTGAATTGAAGCCCCGGTAAACGGCGGCCGTAACTATAACGGTCCTAAGGTAGCGAAATTCCTTGTCGGGTAAGTTCCGACCTGCACGAATGGTGTAATGATCCGGACACTGTCTCAACCATGATCCCAGTGAAATTGTAGTATCGGTGAAGATGCCGATTACCCGCGATGGGACGAAAAGACCCCGTGAACCTTTACTATAGCTTAACGTTGTAACCGGGCAATTGATGTGTAGGATAGGCCGGAGGCTATGAAGCTGGTACGCAAGTATTGGTGGAGCCGCTGTTGAAATACGGCCCTTTGGCTGTTTGGTTACTAACTCTCGAAGAGAGGACCGCGTTTGGTGGGTAGTTTGACTGGGGTGGTCGCCTCCAAAAGCGTAACGGAGGCTTCTAAAGGTACCCTCAGACCGATTGGTAACCGGTCGCAGAGTGTAATGGCAGAAGGGTGCTTGACTGGGAGGCCGACAAGCCGATCAGGAAGGAAACTTGAGCATAGTGATCCGGTGGTTCCGAATGGAAGGGCCATCGCTCAAAGGATAAAAGGTACTCCGGGGATAACAGGCTGATCCCTCCCAAGAGCTCATATCGACGGAGTGGTTTGGCACCTCGATGTCGGCTCGTCACATCCTGGGGCTGGAGAAGGTCCCAAGGGTTGGGCTGTTCGCCCATTAAAGTGGCACGCGAG
>Ga0183100_1000622_pt1 | contig 24886 bp, 24 predicted proteins | sample Biomet2_FD_127789 | JGI IMG/M metagenome (GOLD analysis project Ga0183100, IMG submission 127789) | Microbial communities from bioreactor (seeded with anoxic lake sediment) at LBNL, California, USA - Biofuel metagenome 2 | ecosystem: Engineered > Bioreactor > Anaerobic > Unclassified ...
CGTGGTCCGGGGCCGGCTAGACGAGGGGGACGCGGTGTTGTTGGCTGGGCTGCAAGGACTCGAACCTTGATTAACGGAGTCAGAATCCGTCGTCCTGCCAATTGAACGACAGCCCAACGCGAGAAACGTGTATATGTGAAACTGCCGGGTAGTGTCAACAGAAAATCTGAAAAAAATGTTTTAGCCTGCATTTTTATGCTATGCCTCCAATCTTCAACGAGGTTTTGGGAGGCGGCACATGTGCAGGCACGTGAATGGAAGGGCGAGGAGGTGGTGCGCTTTTTTTGCTTTACCCGCTGGCGAAACAGCTCTGGGACCTGCTTACTGATTGTTAAACTTTGGACTTAAGCTTGACAATATCTTGCATAAAGGTATGTTTTTCCACGTGCGCCAATGGTCGGCAGACCAGAGAATTGGTGCTGCAAGTATCGGTTTCCAGCTGTTTCCGCGGCAAGACGCCTCATGAAGACTGCTCTGTTCTTTATGGAACAAGGTGGTCTGTGCGGCGTAGGTGCGGCTGGAGTTTGTTTGTTTAGCTTAACCTGTACGGAGGAGTTTGGGTATGGCATCAACAAAAGCCTATAATGAAGACAAAGTAGCCCTGCTTATCGGCTGCTTCATCTTCTTGCTGGCGCTGGGCAAGTTCGCTGGCCTGGATCTGCTGGGCTGGGGCCTCAAAATGGGCATGTGGGTTAACAGCCCGCTTGATTGCTGGAAATCGGCATCCAAAGGCATGTTGCCTGGCGTGGGGGCTTTGATCGCCAGCTATGTGTTCATTGCCGCCGTCATGTCTGTGGGCATCAAGCTCATGAAGGGCAACATCGGCAAGTTCCTTTACGGTTTTACCTGCATTTTCTTCATCGCCATCGCCTGCTACACTGTTGGCGCCAACGCCTACATTGCAGCCAACCCCACGGAAATCGCCAAGCAGGGCATCACCTGGTCGCTTGGTTTGAGCACCGAGGCTGGCCTTATTGTGGCCCTGGTCATGGGTATTCTGCTGGGCAACCTTACGCCCGGTTTTGCTGAATCCCTGCGCGAAGCCTGCCGCCCCGAACTTTTCGTCAAGATCGCCATCGTTATTCTTGGTGCCGAACTTGGCGTGAAGGCCGCCGACGCCGCTGGTTTTGCCGGTCACGTTATTTTCCGAGGCCTGTGCGCCATTGTTGAAGCTTATTTGCTGTACTGGTCCGTTGTTTACTACGTGGCTCGTAAGTACTTCAAGTTCAATAAGGAATGGGCCGCTCCCCTTGCTTCGGGCATTTCCATTTGCGGCGTCTCGGCGGCCATTGCCACCGGCGGCGCCATCCGCGCCCGGCCTGTGGTGCCGATCATGGTTTCCTCGCTGGTCGTGGTGTTCACCTGCATCGAAATGCTGATCCTGCCCTTTATCGCGCAGCACTTCCTGTACACCGAACCCATGGTGGCCGGTGGCTGGATGGGCCTTGCTGTTAAGTCTGACGGCGGCGCTATCGCCAGCGGCGCCATCACTGAATCCCTGATTCTTTCCAAGATGGCTGGCCTTGGCACCAAGTGGGAGCCAGGCTGGGTCGTGATGGTGACCACCACCGTCAAAATCTTCATCGATATGTTCATCGGCGTGTGGGCTCTGGTCCTCGCCTACATCTGGACTGCCAAGTTCGACAAAACCCGTGGCGAGCGCACCATGACCTGGAGCGACGTTATGGATCGTTTCCCCCGCTTCGTACTGGGGTACCTTGGCACCTTCCTGATCCTGCTGTTCTTCTGCCTGTCTTCGCCTGAACTGCACAAGCTCGGCAAGTCCATGGCTGGCGCCCTCAACGGCTTCCGCGTCATGTTCTTCCTGCTGACCTTCTTCAGCATCGGTCTGGTGTCCAACTTCCGCAAGCTGAAGGAAGAAGGCATTGGCCGTCTGGCAGTTGTGTACATTGTGTGCCTGTTCGGCTTCATCATCTGGGTGGGCCTGTTCATTTCTTATGCCTTCTTCCACGGCATGACCCCGCCTGTGATGGCTGGCTAGTCCAATATACGGAGTAAGTTATGGAAACGAAAACGGAAGTTAAGCTTCACGAAGAAATCGAGAAGATGGAATACGAACCGCTGGATCCCGTTGAACTCAAGCTCGTTCACTGGAGCTGGGGCATCGGCGTGGTTCTGCTGGTTGTGCTCTTTGTCATCAGCAAGTTTGTCATGACCACGCACTAGACGTGCCTGACGCCCATTGATATGAACGCCGGGGAGGGTTTCCTCCCCGGCGCTCTTGTGTGCTGCGACTGTAACGAGCTTGCAGCCCTTGCAAGGTACAAATGAATACGCCCGGCTGTCACGGCCAAGGTTGCGCGCCATTGGCATGCAACGGGTGGGGCGTGACAACGTCCACCCCGCATGACCAAGTCTGCGGCGCATGACTGCCCCTTGCTCCGGACTTGATAACCGTTCGTCCGGTATTGCCGACGAAACTGTGCGAAGGATAAGGCTATGCCGCATTATCATCTGCGCTTTATGAAAGGCCCCAATTATACGCTGAATCTGGAATTTGAGGCTGTTGTGGAGGCCCCTTCCTTTGAGGAAGCCTTAAAGCCCCACACCGACTGGCCCATAACCGAAAGTTATGACCACGCCACGGCCACGGCCTGGAACCCCGGCACCTGCATGTATTATCAGGAAATGTGGGAAGCGGCCCTGCTGCCCGAAGGTGAAAGCAAGTAATGCCCCAGCGCTACATAGTCAGCGCCTGTCTGGCAGGAGAACGTTGCCGCTATGATGGCGGCGACAATACCTGCGCGTTTGTGGTGCGGCTGGTCGAAGAGGGCAGGGCAGTGCCTGCCTGCCCTGAGATCCTGGGCGGGCTTGAAACGCCGCGCAGCCCCTGCGAACGGTCGGGCAACCGCGTTGTGAACCGTGACGGCCAGGACGTGACGGATGCTTTTGAACGTGGCGCGGCCCTTGCTATGGAACTTGCCCGCAAGAATGCCTGCACAGCCGCAATTATAAAGAGCCGCTCGCCATCCTGCGGATTTGACCGTATTTATGATGGCAGCTTTAGCCATACATTTTGTGCGGGGGATGGCGTGTGGGCAGAAATGCTGCGCGCCGAGGGCTTTGCCCTGTTCAGCGAACTCTCGCTCCCTGACGAATCCTGACCAGCATCAGACAAAAGCTGACAGTGCAACAAAGCCGGGCGCGAGTCGGAAATTTCCGATAGCGCGCCCGGCTTGTTTTATTGTAAGGCAGATATCTGGCTGGCGGGTCGCTGACGACATTGCGTCAAAAAAACACAAAATGTCCGTTGCAGCGAGTTTTCTCAGGCAACAGGCTGCGCGGTGGCGATGCCGCGCTCTGCAAGCGCAGCAACAACCTTGGTGCAAAATTCCGGCAGCAGTTTTTCGGCTTCCGGGGTCAGCCCAACCTGCATGGTGTGGTAGTCAAAAGGCTGCAGGCCAAAAACAACGGCCTGCACATCGTGCCCGGCCATGCTGCACGTGATCAGAGTATCCAGAAGGTCTGTCTGGTGCATGGAATCGCGGAAGCTCAGGCTTTTACGCAGGTCTTCGCCTTCCAGCATATAGATGGTGCCGGGTTTTTCCGGCCCGAGCACCACGTCAAGAACCACCAGCGTATCGCAATCCATCAGCGTGGACATAAGCAAAAGGCCTTGCGTGCCGCCGTCTTCAAGGCGAACATTTTCCGGCCATGTGTATTTGGCCTGCAAATATTCCACGGCGCGTACGCCGAAGCCTTCGTCTGTCAGCAATATATTGCCGACGCCCATAATCATTATTCTTTTTTGTTCCACGTTGGCGCTCTCATGTGGGGGTTGCTGCCAGTGTGCGCACGGCGTCCCATGTGGATGCAATGCTGCATATCTGTGCAGTATGCCAAAATATTTTTCTCTGGTCTATGCTGTTCGCGCAACTGTATTGCAGGCTGTATGCGGGAAAGTTCTGCTGCTGTGCCGCAAAAATAAAAAAGGGCGGGGAATGCCCGCCCTTTTCAAAGCCAATTTACCGCAAGTTCAATGCGCTGTTACAGCACCTTGAACTTGTGCACTTCGTTGGTTTCTCCATCGATAACATGCACGGCGCATGCGATGCAGGGGTCGAAGGAGTGGATGGTGCGCAGGATTTCAACCGGGCGCTTGGGATCGGCCACAGGGGTGCCGATAAGCGCATGCTCGGCAGCACCCATGACGCCCTTGGCGTCCCGCGGTCCGAGGTTCCAGGTGGTGGGCACCACGAGCTGGAAGTTGCCGATCTTGCCTTCTTCAATGCGGATCCAGTGCGAAAGACCGCCACGGGGGGCATCCAGGAAGCCCACGCCCTTGGCATTGGCAGGAACAGCATAATCTTCGACGATCTGCTTGTCCTTGGCAATGTTGTTTTCGTACTCGTTGAGCCAGTTTTCGGTCTGCTGGGCGATAACCAAGGTCTGGATGCCACGGGCAGCAGTACGGCCCAGAGTGGAGAACAGGGCTTCGGGGCCAACGTTCAGGGCCTTCAGCACGCCGTCAACCGCAGGCTTGATGGTCTTGTGGTTCTGACCGTAGGCCACCAGCACCTGAGCGAGAGGGCCGGTTTCCATGGACTGACCCGCGTAGCGGGGAGCCTTGAGCCAGGAATAACGGTCGGTGTCGCCCATCTTGGTGAAGAAGGGTTTGGTTTCGCCTTCGTAGGGGGTGCGGGCCTTGTCGCCTTCGTACCAGCTGTGGCGCACGTGTTCTTCGATCTTGGAAGGATCAAAGGGCTGCACCGAGCCGATTTTGCGGTCATAGATGACGCCGGGCTTGTACCAGCGGCTGTTGAGGTCGCGTTCGCCGCCAGCAGCGGGGAATTCGCCAAACGCCATGAAGTTGTCAGTGCCGCCCAGAGCCGCCCAGTCCTTGTACTGACCGGCAACCATGAGCAGGTCGGGAATGTAGACCTGTTCAATGAAGGTGCGGGCCTTCTTGTACAATTCGCGGAATTCCTTGATGCGCTGGGGCGACAAGGCTTCGTAGCAGGTCACGCCGCCAGCCACGGTGAACTGGGTGTGCGGGTTTTTGGCGCCGAACACGGCCATGCCCTTGGCAATTTCCACCTGGGCGCGCAGGGCTTCCAGATAGTGGGCGGTGGCGACCAGGTTGGCTTCCGGCTCCAGGTAGTAGCTCGGGTGGCCGCCCAGGAAGTAGGCGTTGGTGAAGGGGCCAAGCTGGCCGCTTTCGATAAAGGTCTTCAGTTTGGCCTGCACGGCGGCAAAGTCTTCTGCCTTGGCCGGACGCGGCGAAATGGACTGGGCCAGCTTGGCTGCCTTGGCCGGGTCGGCCTGCAGGGCGTTGGCCACGTCCACAAAGTCGAGGGCGTGCAGGTGATAGAAATGCACCACGTGGTCATGCATGAACTGCATGGCCATAACGAGGTTGCGGATATAGGTGGCGTTGGCCGGAATGGGCTTGTTGATGGCGTCTTCAAGCGCGCGGGTGGAAGCAAGGGCGTGCGTGTAGGTGCAGACGCCGCAGGTGCGCTGGGTGAAGTGCTGGGCGTCGCGCGGATCGCGGCCCTTCAGGATGACTTCAAGGCCACGGTAAAGTGTGCCGCAGCTACGGGCGTCCTTGATTTTGCCGCCTTCAACTTCAACTTCAATACGCAGATGCCCTTCGATGCGGGTCAGCGGGTCCACCACAATGGGCCCGGTGTAGCTGCTCTGGGGCGTTTGTTTGATCTGGCTCATGATTCCCCCTAGTTCTGGTAGAACGGCGACATTTCGTCCCAGAAACCGGGTTCGCTGCAACCAATGCAGGGATGCCCGGCAGCCACCGGCCAGTTGGTCTCATTGAAGAGAACCTTGGGACAGTTGTTGTACGTCTGCGGGCCTTTGCAGCCCACTTCGTAAAGGCACCAGCCCTTGCGCGCTTCTTCCGAATTGAAGGAAGGCGCAAATTCGCCGGCGTCGAAGTGCTTGCGGCGTTCGCAAAGGTCATGCACGCTCTGACCAAAGAACATGAGCGGGCGGCCCAGTTCGTCCAGTTCAATCTTCTGGCCCTGCAAGAAGGCCACAAGTGCGCCGACCATATTGAGGGGGTTGGGGGGGCAGCCGGGAATATTGATGCCCTTGACGCCCAGGCTGGCAAAGCATTCGTTCACGCCCTTGGCGCCGGTGGGGTTCGGCTTGGCAGCCTGAACGCCGCCGTAGCAGGCACAGGTGCCGATGTTGACCACGGCCTTGGCCTTGGGCAGAATTTCTTTGCAGATGTCGTACATGGTATGGCCGCCAATGTAGCCATACTTGTTGTCCATACCCGTAGGAATGGCGCCTTCGACCATACAGACAAAGCCATTGGGGTTTTCCACGGCGGCATGCAGGGCCTGTTCGGCGGCTTCGCCAGCGGCGGCCATGATGGTTTCGTGGTAGTCAAGAGAGATGGTGTCAAGAATGACGGCATCAATAAAGGGTTTGTAAGTGCGCAGCAGCGCTTCGGAACAGCCCGTGCATTCAGCGGCGTGCAAATACACCACCGAAGGACGACGCCCGGTCAGCGCAGCGGCCACCTCGGAGGCGAATGAGGGGCCAAAGCCCATCGTCACCGCCACCGCCGTGCAGAATTTCATGAAGTCACGGCGGCTTATGCCCTGGCGCTCTAAACGCTCTTCTCCGCCTTTTTTGCCCAGACCCACGGCAATACGCATAATAGCCTCCTGGCAAAAGTGAGTGAAAGGCTTTGCTCGGCCCCGCCACAGGGCCCGCTTGCGGCGCAACAAAATCGCGCCAACTCCGCATCAAGACAGCGGCGCTACAACGTACGAAAGGCCGCTCTTTTTGCGGCGCTGTCAGCAAACAAAAATCAGAAACTCGGGCGGTGCGTCACAGAGCGTATTGTCATGGCTATCCCCAGAATGCCTCACGCCACAGGGCGACCACCTGCTTCTTAGAATCCTATACTTCTACATGCAAACGGTCAATAGGAAGGAACTTTTTTTGCTTTCTCTTCATCAGCCGTACAGGAAATTTCTTGGGCTGGCTTGGTGGTTGCCTCGCCCCTTTGCTTGCGCTACGGTGCCTGAATCGCACGGCATTGCAGCCGGAAACATGCGACAATTTCCAACACAAGCACAGCAGAGGACGGCATGAAAACGGAATCTCTTTGTCTGCACGCGGGCTATGAACCGGGCAATGGCGAACCCCGCGTTCTGCCCATAGTGCAGAGCACTACCTTTAAGTACGCCACCACCGCCGAAGTGGCGAAACTTTTTGATCTTGCCGAAGCGGGCTTTTTTTATTCTCGCCTTGGCAATCCCACGGTTGACGCCGTGGAGCAGAAAATCGCCGCTCTTGAAGGCGGCGTTGGCGCGCTGTGCACCTCGTCCGGTCAGGCGGCAAGCATGCTCTCCCTGCTCAATGTGGCCCAGAGCGGCGACCATGTGGTGAGCGCCGCCAGCATTTACGGCGGCACGTTCAACCTCTTTGCCGTTACTCTTAAAAAGCTGGGCATTGAAGTCACCTTTGTGGATCAGACCGCCTCCGAGGCCGAGCTGGAAAAGGCCTTCCGGCCCAACACGCGCGCCGTGTTTGGCGAAACGCTCTCCAACCCCTCCATGGATGTGCTGGATATTGAGCGCTTTGCCAATCTGGCCCACAGACACAGGCTGCCCCTGATCATCGACAATACCTTTGCCACTCCCGTGCTTTGCCGCCCCTTTGAATTCGGGGCCGACATAGTAGTCCATTCCACCACCAAATATATGGATGGCCACGCCCTTCAGGTGGGCGGCGTCATCGTGGACAGCGGCAATTTTGACTGGGCCTCCGGCAAGTTCCCCGAATTTACCGAGCCCGATCCTTCCTACCACGGCCTCGTCTACTCCCAGGCCTTTGGCAAGGCCGCCTACATCGTCAAGGCGCGCGTGCAGCTCATGCGCGATATGGGCTGCTGCCAGAGCCCTCAGGGCGCGTTCTACATCAATCAGGGTCTCGAAACCCTGCCCCTGCGCATGGAACGCCACTGCCGCAATGCCGAAGCCGTCGCCGCCTATCTGGAAAAGCATCCCGCCGTGGAATCCGTCAATTATCCGCGCCTGCCCGGCCACCCGCAAAAAGCCCTGGCCGACAAGTACATGCCCAAAGGGTGCAGCGGCGTCATCTCCCTCTCCCTCAAAGGTGGACGGGAAGCCGGCGCGCGCTTTATTGACAGCCTTAAAATGATCTCCCTCCAGGTTCACGTGGCCGACATCCGCACCTGCGTTCTCCATCCCGCCAGCTCCACCCACCGCCAGCTGACCGATGATCAACTGCGCGAAGCCGGTATCACCCCCGGCATGGTGCGCCTCTCCGTGGGCGTTGAGCATGTGGATGATATTATCGCCGATCTGGAGCAAGCTCTGGGGCGCTAGGGTCTTTTTGACCGCTGACAAGAAAGGCGGATTTTCTGTTTGGGTCATGCACGTGTCTATGTGCGCTCCCCGCGCAGAGAATCCGCCTTACGCGCTAAGGTCTTTTTGGCTGCTGACTGCGTCAGGCGGGCTTTCTGTTTGGGTCATGCACGCCTATGTGCACTCCCCGCACAGAAAGCCCGCCTTTCTTGTCAACAGCCAAAAATTCTCTTAGCGCGGGGAACTGTGCAGGGCGGGAAGCAGTCTGCGCATGGCTGCTGTAGACTGCGTCAGACGGATTTTCTGCTTGGGGCATGTACGTCTGTGGCCCCCCCCCCGCGTGGCCGCATTCATGTCTGCATCATTTTATATATCCCTTGTTTGATACTAAGCGGCAATGAGTGGCGCAATGGCGTACCAAAAATAAAAAGGTTGTGGAAATCGGCCAGATATCCGGCCAGTTTTCCACAACCTTTTCACGATAAAACTGTTTTGAAGCTTTGAGATTTTTTTTCTAGCGTCTGTAGCCCATGGCCCGCCGGATTTTCTTTGGGTCACCGCCGCCGTCAAAGCCTGCTTCGATCAGTCGCGTTGCCATGGCATCCCGGGCATTACGGCTTGTGCCGCCCATAACCACGGCCAGGATGCGGGTATTGCCGCGCTGGGCCGTAACAATAAGATTGTAGCCCGAGGCCACCGTCCAGCCCGTTTTCAGGCCATTGACGCCCCGCACAGAGCCGAGCAGGGCGTTTGTATTGGCCATTTGTCTGTTCCTGTGAGTAAAAACGCGTGTGCTGTGAAATTTTTGCGCGCCGGGGTGCGCACGAAGATAGGCGCGGGTAAGGCTGGCAATATCGCGAGGGGTGGAGCGTTGCCCTGCGGCGGGCAGGCCCGTGGGATTTTTGAATTCCGTGCGGCTCAGGCCCAGCCCTTTGGCTTTTTGATTCATGGCGCGCACAAATTGCCGCTCGTTGCCAGCCACACGCAGGGCGAGCGCCGTAATGGCGTCATTGCCGGATGCAACGGCAGCGCCGGTGAGCAGTTGCCTGACCGCCACGCGCTCCCCGTTGCGGAGGTGCATGGACGAGCCGCCCACGGTGGACGCGGCAGGAGTGATGCGGATTTTTTCGTCAAGGCTCAGCCTTTTGGCGCTGACGGCATCCATGGTCAGGAACATGGACATCACCTTGGTGAGCGACGCAGGCGGGATGGACATATCGGCATTTTTTTCAAAAAGCACCTTGCCCGTATCCATGTTGACCAAAATGGCCGCGCGCACGCCCCTGGCTGCAAGGGCTTCCGTTGCTCCTGCAAGCAGAGTGGCGCATATGGCGCAAAAAAGAATGCTGAATACCGCCATGCGGCGCAAGCAGTCCATAGCTGTCGGTTCAAACCCAGCACTGCGGGGTTTGTCGTCTTGCTGTAGTCTGCCGGGCTGTGGCCTGCCGAGCTGATCGTCGGGAGCAAACCTGCCAAAACCGGAATGTATGGTGTCTATCTTATCCATCGTGCCTATAGGTGCGGTTGCCTTCTTCCACTGCCTGAATGGCAAAAGCCAGCAGTACAGGGCCCACAATAAGGCCTACCGGCCCAAAGCTCGCCAGACCACAAAGTATGGCGATGATCAACACAAAGAACGGGGCCTTGATGCCCTGCTGCAAAAAGAGCGGCCGCAGGATGTTATCCACGCCAGCCACCACCACAACTCCCCAAAGGGCCAGGCCCACTGCGGCCATGCTGTTGCCCGTGAACCAGAGCGAAAGGCAAAGCGGCACCCACACTATGGCCGTGCCAATGGCGGGAATGGGGGCCACGAGCGTGGCAAGCAGCCCCCAGAATGCTGGCTGGCGTACCCCTGCGAAAGCAAAGGCGATGCCGCACAAAATGCCTTGCGCCGCAGCCACCAGCACAACACCCAGCAGAATGCCCCGCAATGCCCGGTGGATGGCAGCCGTAAAGCGGCAGAGCATTGCTTGCGGTATATGGAATATCCTGCCGGAAATTTTGCGGATATGGCGGGCATAGGCGGTAAAGATCACCGTGAGCGTAAAGAACAGAAAGCTTGTCCACAGCACTGTCATGGTGCCGCCGAGAAAATCCATGCTTCGGCTCAAAAGCAGGCTCATGGCATCGCCGAAAAAAGCATCCAGTTTTTGCAGAAAATCGCTGACCATTTTTTCTGCGCGCGGGTATTCTGCAAGGTTTAGCCGCCATTGCTGAATATTGGCCACCCATTCGGGCGGCAACTGAAAGTTGTTGGCTTGCAGCTCGCGCAGGCGCGCAAAACCAGCCGCCGCCTGCGGCGTCACCAGCAGGGCGAACATGGCAATGGGAACTAGTATGGAAGAGAGGAGGGTGGTTATGTACGCATAAAGGGGCAGGCTGCTTGAAAGACTAAGCCGGAATTTACGCCAGCGGGGGCCGCTCCGGGTTTTTTCAAGGCGTTTGCGCCACATCCGGCCCTTCATTTGTAGTGTCCGGTAGAGCGGCAGCGAAAGGCATGACAGACAGGCAGCCATAAATATGGTCACCGGATTGTGCCAGAGCAGCATATACAGCGCGAGCGCGGCCAAGAGGTAAAGCAGACGCGGCAGCGTTAGAGTCATAGTAGGCCTTGGGTTATGTGGGCGCGGCTTTTTAACCAGCGCCGGAACGTTGGAACGCGCAAGAGTAGCAAAAGCGGGCGGGGTCTGCCAAGAGGCGTAAAGGTATAAATACGCCCGCGCGGGTCTGGGCTGGCAGCCGTACGTCATATGCCCGTGCGCCATCACGGCGCTACGGCCCGACCGGAAAGTTTTTGTCAGGCGCGCCCCGCCGCCCTGCGGTTGTGCAGAGAGGCCGGAGCGCGCCATAAGGTCGCACTGCGTTATGTTTGCGCGTTAACGCGCTGCGGAAAATACGTCTGGGATAAAACCGTTGCCGCGAAGCCAGAAAGGCGCGGCGTCGGCTGGTGGAGACCAGGGCAGCAGCCCAGGCCTAGTTCAGCACGTTGCTGCCTTTAAAGCTGATGTTGATCACTTCGTAGGTAACGCGGCCACGCGGGATATCCACGGTCACTTCATCGCCTACTTCGCGGCCCAGCAGGGCCTGACCCACAGGGGAAAGAAACGAGATGGAACCCTTGGCGGGGTCGGCCTCGTCGGGGCCGAGAATGGTGAAGGAGCGTGCTTCGCCGCTGTCCACATCCTCAACCTCAACCGTAGAACCAAAGATGACCTTGTCCCCCTTCAGGGAATCAAGATCAACGACCTGATAGAGCGCCATGCGCGATTCAATGTACTTGATGCGGGCTTCAGCCATGCCCTGACGTTCACGCGCAGCGTCGTACCCGGCGTTTTCTCGCAGGTCGCCTTCTTCACGGGCTTCTTTAATGGCCTGGATGATGGCGGGCCGTTCGCTCTTGAGGCGGGCCAGTTCGTCTTCCAGCTTTTTGTAGCCTTGCACGGAAATGGGGATGCTTGTCATGGTTGCCATAATCTGACCTCACAAACGAAAAAAAAGCGCCGCTGCCCAGGCAGCGGAGCAAGCAATGGGGGGTATTTTCCGAAAAAAAGGCTGCACGGGCCGCAGTGGACTGTGCGCTAAACCCGGCTGTGTAACCGGGTGATTATCCGTAACAGCAAGTACACCCTACCTACTGGGCGCAAAACGGTCAAGCCCCGAAGCGCGCGGGCTGGAGAAGACCTGCCCAGCCTCTGCATAATGTCATGTAATCGACATGAGGTTCAGGCTTGCGCGGCAGTGAGCCAGCGTATATGTTGGAGTTGCGCCCAACGCGGCAGGAGCTTGCGCCAGCACGGCAGAGCTGCGTAAAACGCTTGGTTTGAGCGGCATATAACAACTGTATGAACAACGGCAGACTATGAAAAAATATTTGCGTTATCTTGGGTCGGTGCTTGTCACGGCGGTGTTTTTTCTGGCTGTGTACCTTTTGTACCATAAGCTTAAAAGTTACAGCATAGCCCAGATTCGCGAAAGCATAAGCCAGATATCGCACGGGCGGATTCTCTGCTCGTTGCTGCTGATGGTGATCAATTACATCATACTTGTGGGCTACGATTGGCTGGCGCTCAAAGCCATCCACAAAACCCTGCCGTTGCCCCGCGTGGGGCTTGTTTCATTTGTGGGGCAGGCTGTGAGCTACAACTTTGGCGCGCTGCTGGGCGGCACCAGCGTGCGTTACCGTTTTTATTCGGCCTGGGGTTTTTCGCTGGCAGAGATTGTGCGCTTGGTGCTGATGCTGGCGGTCACATTCTGGGTGGGCGCTCTGGGGCTGTGCGGGTTGATTTTTATCATAAGCCCGCCTGTCATCCCTGACGACCTGCTGGCAAAAATGCCCATGACAGACGTGCGCATTCTGGGCGTAGTGCTGCTGCTTATTGCCTGCTCCTACCTGATCTTGTGCTGTACCGTGCGCAAGCCCGTGCATCTGTTTGGCAAGGAATTTGTCTTTCCTCCGCCGCACATTGCCTTTGCCCAGGCTCTTGTGGCCGGGGTGGACATTATCGCTGCAGCGGGTTGCATGTACGTGCTGCTGCCCGGCAACATGGGCATATCGTTTCTTGATTTTCTGCCAAGCTACCTCATGGCCCAGGTGGCTGTGGTGCTCACGCACATCCCCGGCGGGGTTGGCGTTTTTGAGCTTGTCATACTGCACCTTACCCACACCACGCAGGCGCAGGCCGTATTTGCGGCGGTGCTGCTGTTCCGCATCATTTACTTTATCATTCCGCTGCTGGCAGCCGCATTGCTGCTGGCCGTTTACGAGGTGCGCCAGCGCAGCGACATGCTGCGCGAAACAGGCCGCTGGCTTTCCGTACTTTCGCACTCCATTTCTGCCTATATGGTTTTTGCAGCGGGCGTGATTCTGCTTGTCTGCGCCATGCTGCCGCCAGGCAAGCACATGCTGCACGCCCTGCGCAGCATGATTCCTTACGAGGCGCTGGCTGTGGGGCATTTTCTCACGGCAATTTCGGGCGCCATGCTGCTCTTTGTTTCATACGGGCTTGAGCGGCGGCAGTCGCGCGGGTTCCAGCTGGCGGTGCTGTGTCTTTGCCTGGGGATTGCGGGAGCTCTGCTCAACGGTTTTTCGTGGATCACCGCATCCATGGTCAGTATTGTGCTGTTGACTGTGTGCATGGCCCGGCGGCGTTTTTACCGTTCGTCCTTTTTCTGGGAAGAACCCATCCCCGGCTACTGGCTGTTCGGTGCACTGGGTGTGCTGGCCTTGATGGCCTTTATTGCATGGGCGCTTTATCACCCCTCGTGGAATAAAGCCGCTGCCTGGGGTTTTGACCGCCCGCATATGGCCGCGCAAACATTGCTTGATTTTCTTGGCATTGCCGTGGGGCTGGCAGCTGGCTGGCTGTGGCGCGTCGCCTTGCGATTGCGCGCCCGGCGGCAAAAGGCCGCGCATCACGGGTAGCGCGCTGAACGCATATCATTATTGCAGTGTGTTTTATTAAAGAAGAGGCCTTCCGTGCTGACGGAGGGCCTCTTCTTTTGTAGGCGGGGGTGCTGTATTTGCTGATCTGGCGGGTAGGGGCGCGCCCGTCTGCACGAATCTGATTGCGCGGGGCATGTCTGCGCCTTGCGGCGCGGACTAGACGGATGATGCAGAAAGAGTGGTCGGCCACACTGAGCGCGCGCTGCGCATGGCTTCTGGCAGCATTTCAATCAGTTCGCCAATCTGGGTGCCGGGATTGGGCGCGCAGAGTTGCGCCAGCAGGCGCGCCATGCGGGCCGCCGCCGTGCAGGCCTCGTCCATTGCCGCGCCGCCGCACAAAAACGCCGTTGCAAGCCCTGTCACCAGATCGCCCGTGCCGCCAATGCATTCCATGGCCGGAACAGAGGGCGCGTCCACCGTGTCGATTACGCGGCCATCCACAACAATGTAATCTTTTGATCCCTTGATAATCAGATTTTTTGGGCAGTTGCCATGCTCAAGAGCGCGTTGCAAAAGCGGCGGCACGTCATCCTCGCGAGCCAGCAGAAAACCCCGCGTATAAAAGGGGTGGGGGGCTTTTTCATCTGCCAGAAAGGCCAGCTCGCCCAGATCCGGCGTAAAAAGATCATAGGCATCGGCATAGCCGCTCATTTTCGCCACATACATAAAGCCCGCATCTGCAACCATTATTGGCGGCACGGCAAGGGCCTGAGCGGCCATGAGCACCCGGTTGTGCCAATCCTGATCAGGGAAAAGATAGTGAAAGGTCAGCCCTGCTGGGGCAATGCCTGTCAGATTCTGTTCCAGCCATGCGTAAATGGCGCGGCTGCCCGCGCCGGAACCCGGGTCGCCTGCGAGCAACAGACGCGGCGGCGCAATGCCCAGCTCCCGGCAGGCAAGAATGGCTGTGGCGGCAAGGGCCGCAGTCCCCCGCTGAACGGGCACTGCCTGACCATCCGGCAGGTGGAGCAAACCGCCAGCAACCGTGCTTTCGCCCTCAAGGCCAGCAGGGCAGAGGGCAAAATCAGGGTCGGGCAGGGTTCCTGCTATGCACCACATGCGACTTGCCTCCGCAGTTCTTCAAAGGCCTTTTGCAGGCTGTAGCAGCAGAGGGTCTGCCCCATGGTCAGGGGGTCCGGGGCTTCATCAAGGCGCAGGCCGCACAGCCGGTGCGCCACCCACGGCACATCAGGGCAGCCGCCGCCTGAAATATTCACAATGCGTCCGTCAGCAGCATCAAGGGTAATTTTCATATTGGCGGCGCGTACCATCAGCCAGCGGTCATCCAGATGTTTTATCTGAAACAAGGACACAGGCTCCAGCAGCACATCGTGGGCGCTGACCACCTGACTGGGCGCAAGCCCTTCCCGTTCCAGAACATCCAGAACGCGCGCCTGGCTCACCAGCTCAAAAACCACCACCATGTCGCAACCTGTGCGCAGTTCCGGCGGCGGCCCCTTTACTTCCACATCCAGCCCGGCCTTGCGCAGCAGGCGCTCGGCGCGGATGACCTCGCCAGTGTGGTCAAAAACCAGCAAGCCCCTATCGTTGCAGCCGCGTTTGCCGCCGCTGCCAGAATCCATATCCGAACCTTTGCCGCCGGGAGAAAACAGGCCGCGCAGTTTTTGCGCAAAGCCATGCAGCAGGCTGGTCTGAGAACTGTTCTGCGTCATGATTTCCCCTGAAAATTCTGGCTCGCTGGATCCGCTACAGCACTCATGACGAGAACTAAGGAATGGCAGATTTCAGCCATCACGGGCTGATATGGGCGACAGTGGCGGCTCGGGAGTTTTTGCTCACCCGCGCCGCCAGTCCCCCAATCCGAACGCTAATCCTTGCGGATGTCTATGCGCGTTATGCCTTCGCCTTCTTCAGTCGTGCTGACGGCAAATCCCCGGTTGCGGGCAGCGCGGCTGACATTTTCAAGGCTGGCGTCGTTATCCACCAATACGCTGAAAGGGCCGTGTTCATCGGCTTTGGCAGCAGTAAGAAACATGAGTACGGGCTGCGGGCAGGAAAGCCCCCGGGTGTCGATGGTGGTAGACATTACGCGCCTCTCTTGCAGTTGAAAAATCCGATGCACAGGCAGATGGCAAGACCGGCAAGGGTGGCTGCCATGCCGTGAGGGCCGACCCCTGCGGGGCTGGAGGCCAAGCCGAAGTTATGGGCAACAGCGGTGCCAACGATCAGGCCAACGGCAAAAACGGCGGCATCGTTGTCGCCTTCGCCAGCCATAAAGAGCTGACGGCCAGGGCAGCCGCCCGCAAGGGCAAAGGCCAGACCGGCAGTAGCCATGCCGAGGAAGTTCCAGAGATTGTCTGGCTGGGCGATGGGCTGGTTTTCAAAGCCGGGCTTGAACGCGCCAAAGTACAGGTTCAGAACAAGGGCCGCACCCAGCATGGCCAGAAAGCCCAGCGCCAGATGCCATTGCTTGAACAGCATCACGTCGCGCAGGGCCCCCATGGTGCAGAAGCGGCTGCGCTGGGCCAGAAAGCCCACGATCAGGCCCACGCCAATGGAGAGTATAAAGGGTGCATGTTGCGCGCCGGGACCTTTGACGGAATAGAAAAGCACACCGCTCTGCGGCTGTTCTGCCACCTGCGGATTGAGCAGATACAGGGCCACGAAGGAAAGCATGATGCCGGGCAGCACCAGACCGGAAATTTTGCTCTGGCCCTGGCTGCGCCCCAGCGAAAAGCCCATGCGAAAAAATATGGTGCCAATGCCCACGCCGCAGATCAGGCCCGCAAGGCCAAAGAGCGCAAAGGCGTCGCCGCCCGCAAGGCGCAGGATAACGCGCCAGGGGCAACCCAGAAAGACCAGCGCGCCAATACCCGCTATGCCCCCAAGCAAAAAGCGGGTGATGGGGGCCGAGCCGCCACGTGGCTTGTACTCGCCAAAGGCCAGCGCCGCGCCAAATGCGCCCAGCACCATACCCATGATTTCGGGCCGCAGATATTGCACGACGGCAGCACGGTGAAAGCCCAAAGCGCCCGCGATATCACGGTTAAAGCAGACCACGCAGATGCCCATGTTGCCGGGATTGCCCATTTGCTGGAGCAACACGGCAAGCGCGCCGAACACAAGCCCGGTGGCAATGATGCCTGTTGTGGTGGAGAAAAAATTGAAGCCTGGTTTCATGAAATCCTCCTTTTTGGGCCACAGGCCCGTGGCGAAGCCGATGTATGAAACGGCAGCGCGAACGGAGGATTTGTCGGGTCAGTGGTGCAGGGTAGGGAAACCATGCGCCAGCCGCAAACCGGACCGCCGTTCGCGTAAGCTCCACAACGTGAAGCTCCGTGCTGTGCGTCAGGTTTTGCGCTTGGGCATGGTTTCCTCTGCTCTGTATCTGCTGCCGCAGCCCGGTGGGGAGCGGCACGTCAGCGTGGTGAATGAATTTCTGTTCCTGTGCTCTGTCTAGGGTCTGTTAACGCTCTGGCAATGCTTTTTCTGGGATGGGCATTTCGCAAGGCCGTGTCAGCCTTTTCGCGTCTGCTTTACGATGCGGTGGTCAGATTTACGCTGTCTTCACCATCGCGCTCGGCCAGCATGACGTCCACGTGTTCCTGCCTGCTGGTATTGATGACGCGGCCCACATAGTCCGCATGGATGGGCAGTTCGCGGTGACCACGGTCGATGAGGGCCAGCAGTTCCACGCAGCGCGGGCGGCCGTAGTCGAGCAGGGCCTCAAGAGCGGCGCGGATGGTGCGCCCGGTGTAGAGCACATCGTCAATCAGAATGATAACCTTTTCGTCCACGCTTTCGGTAATGCGGGACTGCCCGATGCTGGGCTTGCCCACAAGGCTTGTCCAGTCATCGCGGTACAGATTGATATCCAGGGTTCCCAGGGGCATGACGCGGTCAAGCCGCGCCTGCAGCAGGGCGGCTATACGCCGGGCCAGGTCTGCGCCGCGCCGTTCAATGCCCACCAGCATTACATCCTGGCACGCAGCGTGGCGTTCGAGTATCTGCGAGGCGAGGCGTTCAAGTACGCGCGCCATTTCGTCTTTTTCCAGTAGCCGGGTCGTGGACATGGTTCCTCCAAAGGTGGATATGCCCGTCATTCTAGCCGTTTTCGCCTTTAAAGAAAAGCCCTGCGGCAATTGACAAGCCCCACGCATGACCTTAGTTAGTAAAACACTCGAATCATGGAGGACGTATGATCGAATTGACCGACAGCGCCCGTAAGGAACTGGATTCGTTCTTTACCGGCAAGAAAAAGGAACCCATCCGGGTCTACATGACCGCAGGTTGAGGCGGCCCGCGCCTTGCCCTGGCTCTGGATGAGCCTAACGACCAGGATCAAACCGAGGAACAGGCCGGCTACACCTTCTGCATTAACAGTGCCCTTCTGACAGAAGTGCAGGGTGTAAAAATTGATTTAACCTACATGGGCTTTGCGGTTGAACCCGTAGTGCCCTTCGCTTCTGAAGGCAACGGCGGTGGTTGCAGCAGCTGCTCAAGCGGCTGCGGCAGTAACGCGTAAGGCGGGGTGGTTTCCCGCTGGCCGGACGAAGCAGGCCAGCCTGTTTTTCGTTACTCTACCATATAATACATATCGAGCGTATCGAAAAACACCGGAGGAACCATGCTTGAACTGACCGAAAGCGCCCAGAAGGAACTGGCGGCCTTTTTTGAAGGTAAAGAAAAAAGCACCATTCGCGTTTACCTCGCCCCCGGCGGGTGCAGCGGGCCGCATCTGGCCCTTGCCTTGGACGCCGCGACGGATGAAGATATGAGCGAAGATCAGGGCGGATTCACCTTCTGCATCAACAAGGAGCTTCTTGCTCAGGTTGAAGGCGTGAAGATTGATCTTTCCTACGCGGGCTTCACAGTTGAACCCACGGTGCCCCTGCCCCAGACGGGCGGTGGATGCAGCGGCTGCTCCGGCGGCTGCGGCCACTAGAAGCAAATGACTTGCAAACCGGACGGCAGCAAAAAACTGTCGTCCGGTTTGACCATGTTGACAAAGTCAGCATGGTCGGAAATCAGGAGCAGGCTGCGGCTTTGCCGCGCCGTTAAGCGACAGATTTCCGTGTATTTCCGCCCGGCGGCTTTGCCGACGGTGGCGGCGCAAAACCCGTGAACGGGTTTTGTCATCAGTACAGTGCGGCAGCAGAAAGCTGCTGTCCGGTTTATCGTCGGGGCGGCGCAGGCTGCCCCTTGTGCTGTTATATAACCCCCCACAGGTTCATGGACACTTTTGGCGCATTGCTCTCAAGCAACGACAGGCAGATATATCTGGAACGTAGCGGCATGGTCACGCGCTGCCGCCTTGCCTGCGAGGCTCTGGACAAAGGGCGCAGCGTGGCCCTTGTGGCCCGCACCCGCGAAGAATTTCACGCGGCCCGCTCCCTTGCGGCCCTTTTTTCTCCCGAAATTTCTCTGGCGGATCCGGCAGTTGTGCGCCCTGCGTGGCAGTGGCCCTGCCTGGGGCTGCCTGCCCTGAGCCAATGGCAGGACAAACCCTCATGGGCTGCCCGGCTTGCCGCGCTGTATTCCCTCACCCTTGGCAAGCCGCGTGTGCTGGTGGTCAGTGTTGAAAGCCTGCTGCTGCGCTACATGCCGGTCAATTTTTTCCACACGCGCACGCTGGAGCTTGGCAAGGGCAGCGATTACGCCCCCGAGCTGCTGCTGGAGCAGGCGGTGGAGTGGGGGTACGAGCGCGTTGCCATGGTCACGCGCCCCGGCGAAATGGCCCGGCGCGGCGACATCCTTGATCTGTACCCCTCTGGCTATGCCCGGCCTGTAAGGCTGGAATTTTTTGGCGACACGCTGGAGGAAATGCGCTTTTTTGACGCGGAGACCCAACGCTCCTTGCAGGGCTGCGATGAACTGACCCTGCTGCCTGTTAGCCCGCTGGCCTTTGATGCGCGCGAGACAGAGGCTACGCGCAAGCGCTTTGACCGCATGTTTGCCGAAGGCCGCATTGGCGAAAACGACTGTTATTCCTTTAAAAAATCGCTGGATGCTGGCGGTGCGGGCCTACTGCCCGGTTGCGCCGTGGAAGCTCCCAGCCTGCTGGAAGACTGGCTGCCGCGGGACTGCCTGTGGCTGCTGCCCGGCGAGGCCGACAGCGGCGAGGCCCTGCGGGATGGCCGCCTTGCACTCAAGGAACGGCTGGAGGCCGAGGACGCGCCCCTGCCCCAACCAGCGGCGCTGGCCCTGCGCAAAAGCTCGCAGCCCGCGCCGTGGAACACCTTTCAGCGCGTGTACGCCGAACCTCTGGTCATGGGCGTGGAAGAACGCGGTCTGGATTTTGCGGAAAGAACCCTGCATTCCTTCAGCGATCTTTTTCCTCTTGCTGGCGCGCAGGATCGCCCCTGGCAGCATCTGGCCGCCGCTCTCAAAGAGTGGCAGGGCGCGCGCAGACAGGTGGTGCTGAGCTTTTCATCTGGCCGCAGCCGAGCCAAGTTTCTGAAACTGGCAGAGCAGGACGGCATCCTTCCTGCGCAGCGTTACGCGCCCGATCAGCGCGGCCTTTTCGCTCTTGTTTCGCCCTTCCGTCAGGGCGCGGATCTGGCGTGGGACAACTCCCTGGTTCTGGGCGAGGATATCCTTTACCCCAAGGCGGAAAAAACACCCCGCGTTTCTTCGCGCGTCTTCAAGGGGCTGGATTCCTTTGACGATCTCAAGGCTGGCGATCTGCTGGTGCACCGCGATTACGGCATTGGCCGTTTTGCCGGTCTGCATCACATGGACGTCAACGCCGTTGCCAACGATTTTCTGCTCATCGAATACTCCGGGCGCGACAAGCTCTATGTGCCTGCCGACCGCATGGGGCTTATCCAGCGGTTCAAGGGTTCGGAAGGCGTAGAGCCCGCTCTGGACCGGCTGGGCGGCACGGGCTGGACTTCGGGCAAGGAGAAGGCCCGCAAGGCTATTGAAAAGATCGCCGCCGACCTTGTGGAAATGTATGCCTACCGCAAGGTGACCAAGGGCTTCCGCTATGACCCTCCGGGCGAGCTGTACCACGAATTTGAGGCGACCTTTGGTTTTGAGGAAACGCCCGATCAGGCCAAGGCCATTCAGGACGTGCTGGACGACATGGACAAATCCCAGCCCATGGACAGGCTCGTGTGCGGCGACGTGGGCTTCGGCAAGACGGAAGTTGCCCTGCGTGCAGCCTTCCGCGCCGCTTCCGAGGGGCGGCAGGTGGTGCTGCTTTGCCCCACCACGGTGCTTGCCGAACAGCATTATCAGACCTTTCGCGCGCGTCTGGCGGGCTTTCCCGTCAATGTGGGGCTGCTCAGCCGTTTTGTGACGCGCCCAAGGCAAAAGGAAGTGCTCAAGGCTGCCGCCACCGGGCAGGTGGACATTCTCATCGGCACCCACCGCGTGCTTTCAAGCGATGTCAAACTGCCCAATCTTGCCTTACTGATTCTGGACGAAGAACAGCGTTTTGGCGTGCGCCACAAGGAAAAACTCAAGGCCCTCAAAAAGAACGTGGATGTGCTCACCCTGACGGCCACGCCCATTCCGCGCACTTTGCAGCTTTCCATGTCCGGCATACGTGAGCTTTCCATCATTGAAACCGCGCCGCAGGATCGCAAGCCTGTGGCTTCGGCCGTGCTGCGGCGGGATGATTCCGTGCTGCGCAAGGTGCTTGAGCGGGAGATTGAGCGCGAAGGGCAGGTGTTCTGGGTTTACAACCGCGTGCAGGGGCTGGAGCGGGTGGCCGAATACGTGCGCACCCTTGTGCCCAAGGCCCGGGTGGGCATGGCGCACGGGCAGATGTCTGAAACCGAGCTTGAAGATACCATGCACAAATTCTGGCATGGCGAGCTTGATGTGCTGGTATGCACCTCCATTGTTGAATCCGGGCTGGATTTTCCCCGCGCCAATACACTGGTGGTGGATCGGGCCCAGATGTTCGGCCTTGGGCAGCTCTACCAGCTGCGGGGCCGCGTGGGCCGCAGCGACAGGCAGGCCTACGCCTTTTTTGTGGTGCCGGATGCGGAGCGCCTTACCTCCATTGCGGAGGAACGCCTGCGCATCATCATGGATATGGATTACCTGGGGGCCGGTTTTCAGGTCGCCATGGAAGACCTGCGCCTGCGCGGCGCGGGCAATATCCTCGGCGAAGTGCAGTCGGGCCACATGTGCCGCGTGGGCCTTGACCTGTACCTTGAAATGCTTGAGGAGGCCGTTGGCCGCCTCAAGGGTACGCCAGAGGCGCAGACCGTGGAGACGGAACTTACTTTGGGCTTGCCTGCGCATATTCCCGCATCGTACATTGAGGACGGGCGCGAAAGACTGCGCTGCTACAAAACGCTCACATCCGCCACTGGCGGCGCTGCGCGTGAAGAAGCGGCCCTCGGCATACGCGACAGGTTTGGCCCCTTCCCCGAAGAACTGCGCAATTTTCTTGCCGTGCTGGACTTCAAGCAGTTCCTCACCGAGTTGCAGGTGCAAAAGGCCGATGTGCACATCAACCATGTGCGGCTTGTCTGGCCGGACGGGCAGACCGCCGTGCAGCCCGAGCGCATTGTAGCCCTTACGGCTTCCATGAAGGACGCGCGCATGCTGCCGCCTGCGGGGCTGCACCTGCCGATGCCGTCTGGTGTTTCGTTCCCCGAGGGGCTGGACAGGTTGCGTACCGCCCTTGAGGGTATCCGTGTTAAAGCCGGGGCATAGGTGCTGGTTTGCGGCTGTGTCTGTTTTTCAGGTCATAAAACTGGTCTGAATATATGGGAAAAATGGTGGACGGATTCATGCAGCCCCTCATAGCTTTGGCGCGTTTTTTCCAGATCGGCGCTCGGTCTGCCCGGCTGGCCCGCCCACTAGGCGTGGCGCTGGCCTGTTGTTTTTGCCTGTTGCTGGCGGCCTGTTTTGAAACCCGCCTCCCCGACGGCGTGGTGGCTACCGTCAACGGCGAGCCCATCAGCCTGCGCAGATTGCAGACCCTGCTCGACAGCCGTTCTCCCTCCCTTGGGGCCATGCGCACTCCTTCACTGGAAAATATGCGGCGCGAATACGGCGAAGGGCTGGGCACACTGATCATTTACGCTCTGGTGCGGCAGGATTTGCAGCGGCTCCAGATGTCGGTCAGCCCTGCCATGCTGGAAACAGCCGTGGCAGAAGTAAGGAATGATTACGGCGGCGCTGACGGGCTGGAAAAATATCTGGCCGAAGAATCAATTGACTCTTCAGAATGGCGGGCTTTGCTGCTTGACCATCTTTCCATGCTCACATTTGAAAAGCGGGTTCTTGCAGCGGGCATCCGTGTTTCTCTGCCCGAACTGCGCGACTACTACCAGACCCACGAAGACGATTTTCAGATGCCGGAAACCCTGCGCGTGTGCCTGATTTCTGGCGAATCGCGCAAGGACGTGGAAGGCTTTTGCGCTGTGTTTCCCGGTGGCATAAATGAAGCGCGCGGCAAAGTGCAGCTCCAGTGCCAGAATGTGCGGCCAACCGATCTGCCCCAGGGATGGCGCAAGGCCGCTGCCGGTCTGAAGCCGGGCCAGTGCGCGCCCGCGCGGCTGGAGGAAGGCCTGTGGCGCAGCCTTGGCCTGATTGAAAGCCGCCCGCCAGCGCACATCAGTCTGGCGGAGGCCTATCCGCTGGTGGAAGGCATCCTGCGGGAGCAGAAGATGTCCGAGGCTTTTGAGCGCTGGCTTGAAAAGGCTCTGGCCGATTCCGTCATCATGGTGGGCAAGGAGCTTGTCCCCGATCTGCTAGCGCCCCCGGCGGCCCACTCTGGCGGGCAGAGCAGCGATGCTCCGGCCGTGCCGGATGTTTCTGGCGCTGCGGAGGACATTAAGGCGCCGCCCCCAGGCAAGGATGATGTTTACGAGGGCGATGTGCTTGAAGGTTCCCACGATCCCAAGGCCAATGGAGCATTGGAAAATCAGGGGCATAATCCCGAAGCGGCCCCTGCTTCAAAAGCCTCGGGCGACCAGCAGCGCAAGCGCGACAACGGCGGCTCCGCGCGGCGGCGTTGAGGATTTGCATGCAACACGCCCCGGCTGCTGGCTGCCTGATGGCTGCACTTGCGGCAGTTGCATTGCATGTTGCGCTGGATTGGGATATAATTTTACAGATAAAGCGCGGAATTTTTGCGCGCAAGCAGGGAGTTTAACGTGAGAAAAACGCTTATTTTGGCGCTGGTTATCTGTTTTATGACCGCTTTTGGCGCTCAGGCCGCACAGATCAACAAGGTGGCGGCCGTGGTGAACGGTCAGGTTATCACCATGTTCGATCTGCAGAAAAACGCTGTTCCTGATCTTATGCGGGCGCGCATCAATCCCAACGATCCCGCCCAGGCCAAGGCCGTGGACGCCGTGTTGCGCAAGGCGCTGGACGGCATGATCATGGACATTCTGGTTGCGCAGGAAGCCAAGCGTCTCAAGGTTTCCATTTCTTCTTCTGAAATTGACAGCGAAATCACCAAGATCATGAAGGGGAACAACCTCACCAAGAAGCAGTTTGAAGAACGCCTGGCCCAGCAAAAGACCAGTGTCAGCGAACTGCGTGGAAATATTGAAAAAGGCTTGATTCGTCAGCGTGTTATGGCAATGGAAGTGGGCCGCCGGGTTGTTGTGACCCCGGATGAAATCAAGGCCTACTATGATGCGCACAAGGACACCATGTACGACCGCTCAGGCCTGCACATGGCCCTTCTGGTGTATCATCCCAATGCCAACGCTGCGGCTTTGGCTGCGCAGATCAAGTCTGGCGCGGTTTCGTTTGAGGAAGTGGTGCGCAAGTATTCCATCGCTCCCAACAAGGAAAACGGCGGCGACATGGGCGCAGTGGAGTGGGACAAGCTCAACCCCGAGTGGGAGGCCCGCCTCACCAGCATGAAACCCGGCGATGTAACGGATATTTTCGAGCTTCAGGGCCGCAAGGCGCAGGTGCGCCTGTACCGTCCTGGTGGCGGCGAAATCAAGATGCTCACCTTTGAGCAGGCCAAGCCGATGATCGACGGCATCCTGCGCCAGCCCAAGGCTATGGAGCGTTTTGAGGACTACACCAACCAGCTTCGCAGCCGGGCCGTTATTGATATCAGAATGTAGCGGGGCCGCCACGGGTGGTTCCGGCTTTTTGCTGGCAACCGCCGCCCCCGCGGGGCGGCCAGACCATTATCGAGGCGTTTCCTTGGATTCAAACA
>Ga0183100_1000625_pt1 | contig 24811 bp, 15 predicted proteins | sample Biomet2_FD_127789 | JGI IMG/M metagenome (GOLD analysis project Ga0183100, IMG submission 127789) | Microbial communities from bioreactor (seeded with anoxic lake sediment) at LBNL, California, USA - Biofuel metagenome 2 | ecosystem: Engineered > Bioreactor > Anaerobic > Unclassified ...
TTATTTTTTTTGAAAATAAAAAAAATAAAATAAATAGAATTATGATATATGATTTATGATTTAAGAATAAAACATTTTTTTTGTAGTTATTCATAAATCTTAAATCTTGAATCTTAAATCTAATTTCATGTTTCTTCATCACTTTGTTTGTCGACTTCATCTTTGAGTTTTTCGGAAGAATTAAGTAGTGATTTGGCGGAGTCTTTGATGTATTTGATTTGATCTTTTTGAGTGGGTTGTAGGGGGGTAGATAGTAATTCAGAACAATTATCGATAATTTGACAGATACCGGTTTTAAATTTTAGACTGAGCCACATTAAAACATTGGTTTCGTCAATCGAGATATTATCTTCGGCTCGGTTTTTTTCTAAATATTGTTTGCCGATAAACCAGGATAAGGGGGTGATAAGAAGAAGTGAAAGAAGGGGGATAAGTGAGGTGAGGGAATCAAGAGACTGAGAGAGTAATAAAATTAAAATTAAAGAAAGGCCAAGAGTAATGGATGGTGGGTTTTGAAAGGCGACAGTAAAAAGTAAAAAATAAATAAGAAAAAAGAAAGGAGAATTAAAACCTTGGGTATAGAAAACAGTTAAACAAATAATAAAAGCAATTAGGTGAAGAGAAAAATGTTTTTTAAAAAGAGAAATGAAAATAAAAATTATAGCAATAACAGCAATGATTTGAGGAATGAATTCTGAATAAGAAGAAACAGAAATTAGATAGGCAGTGAGAGAAGAAAATAGAAATAATAAAATACTAAATAATTGGGTCATTAATATAGTATAGAATAGTTTATGAACTTGGGAAAGTTAGCTAAGTTTAAATGGATTGATGGACTGTTGTTTTTGGGAATTTTATTAGTGATTGCCGGAATTGGAATGAATTTTAAAGATAGTTTTTGGGAAAAGGCAGAAGTTAAATTGACCACTAAAAATGTTTCTCCGACAGTAACTGTTGTAGTACAAAGTAATAGTAAAGTAATGATTGATGTAGCTGGAGAGGTGATAAAACCAGGAGTTTATGAATTGAATAACGGAGATAGAGTGAACGATGCGTTGGTGGCGGCTGGGGGATTGTCGGCAAAAGCAGATCGAGATTGGGTGGAGAAGAATTTAAATAAGGCAGAAAAGCTGGTTGATGGACAAAAGATTTTTATACCTAAAGTTGGGGAAATTTTGGGAGATAGTGTGGCTAGTAGAGACGTTTTGCAAAACGTCTCTACAAATACTGGGACTAAAATAGTCCGAATTAATACAGCGACACTTGAGCAGTTGGATACTTTAAGCGGAGTTGGTCCATCGATTGCTCAAAAAATAATTGATTATCGAACGGCAAATGGGGGATTTAAAGATATAAATGAATTGAAACTGGTGAGTGGAATTGGGGATAAATTATTTGAAAAGATTAAGGATGATGTGGCACTGTAAATTTTTTCTTTTAAATTCTTGTTATGAATTTTTTGCCTCAGTCAATGTGGTCGCCCACGTTGAAATTCGTCAAAAAATTATAACTGCGAATTTAAAATAAAACATTATCAAGTCAAAAATTATGTTTTTTAATAAAGATATCTCCCTTTTAGCGGCGAAGCCGAGAGGGATTTTGATTTGGGGAGGGTTGTGTCTATTGGGTCTTCTGATGTACAAGTTTATAAATAGGGATAGTTTGATTGGGGTGGTGTATCGTAGTTTGCCGGGGACGGAGGCGGGGTTGTTGAATGGAATGTTGTGGGGAGATAAGAGTGGTTTTAGTAAAGATTTTTATAATGAGTTAAAAAACAGCGGATTAGTTCATTTGGTGGTGGTAAGCGGCAGTAATATGATTTTGGTGTTTAAAGGAATGGTAGAAAATTTAGCTAAATTAGTGGGGCGAAAAAAGGCTATTGGATTGGGTTTTTTGGTGGCGTTATTTTATTTAGAAATTGTAGGCTGGGAAATACCAATAGTTAGAGCTTTAATTTTAATTTCGGTGATGTATTGGGCTCAACTTTTGGGACGAAAATATAATTTAGTCAGAGGGCTGATATTGAGTGTATTAATAATAGTATTGGCTTGGCCGGGGTCAGTAACAGAAGTTAGTTTTTGGTTAAGTTTTTTGGCGTTTATTGGAGTAGTAACAAGCCCGTGGAAAGGAATTTTGAAGTCTAGTTTTTGGGTGAGTTTGTGGATTAGCCCGGTGATGGCAATTAGTTTTGATAAAATAAATTTGATTGGGCCAATTAGTAATTTATTAGTGTTGATTACAGTAGAAACGATTACTATTATTGGATTTTTAGGATCGATAATTGGAACTATTTTGCCTATTTTTGGGAAAATAATTTTGTGGTCCATTTGGCCATTGTTAAAATATTTTGTGGTGGTGGCCGAATTGATAGGAAGTTGGAAATGGGTGAATTTGGCAGTGAATTTTAACTATGTGATATTGTTAGGGTGGTATATGATATTGATTTGGTTGAAGATAAAATTTAATTCGACAACGATTTTTTATCGGGCTTGCAACCATCGTAATATCCACTCAGAGGCGGCGCCCTCTAAAAAACATTGTCTGCATTAAATTTTTTTGAAAAATGATGAAAATTATAACTATGAATTTAAAATTAAAGTTGCCCTTTTTAAGGGAAATGTCCCGGAGGGACAAAGGGTTTAGAGGGATTTAATGAAGCGATTAATTTTATTTATCAGCTTGGTTTCTTTGATCGGAGTGTTTTATGCGACGTTGCCGAATACTAAACCGATGGTGGTGGTGTGTGATGTGGGGCAAGGGGATGCAATTTTGGCGACGTACAAAAATACGCAGATATTGTTTGATGTGGGTCCGGATAATAAAAAAGTGTTGAAATGTTTAGAGAATCATATGCCGTTTTGGGACAAGACAATTGAGGTGGTAGTTTTGAGTCATGGGGATAGTGATCATGTGGGTGGTTTAAATGATGTGATTAAAACATATAAAGTTAAGAATTTTTTCAGCAATGGATATTTGAATAAAGAGATTGAACAAAAGATTTACTCTAAAAAAATAAGCCAAAGTGATGTAATTAGTATTAGTTTATTTAGTTTTGATGTGGTGTGGCCGGACCAAAAATTAGAAAAAGAGGTTGATGGTAATGAAAATTCAGTAGCAGGAATATTGTCGATAAAAAATAGTAGTTGGACGATGTTTTTGAGTGGGGATATGGAAATGGAAGCGGAGCAAAAATTAATTTGGAGAGAGGTTTTAAATAAACCAGTGACGGTTTTAAAGGTGAGTCACCATGGATCGAAAACGGCGACTAGTCAAGAGTTATTAGAAATATTAAAACCCAAAACAGCAGTAATTAGTGTGGGGAAGAATAATCGGTTTGGACATCCAACAAAGGAAGTGTTAGAAAGGCTCAAAAATAATGGAGCAGAAATTAAAAGGGCAGATGAAATTGGAGAGATATTTTTTGAAATAAATTGATTTTTTTTAAATATAAAGTGCATGTAATAGAAGTATAAGAATATGTGGATAACTTAGATATTATAGAATAAGTACTATATATAGACTATGTGGATAAAATAGACAATATAGATTTACTACTTGATATGGAAGTTGTGGATAATGTAGACTGTATTTGTGGATAAGTGGATGAGCAAAATTTATCGGTTGAGTTTAAGCCAATTAAAAGCGTTGGCAGTATTGGCGGCGAGTAAGAATGGAATAATAGAAGCAGATGATTCGGTAAAGATAGTTGGATTAACGGGAAAGAATTTAGGTGGAGTATTTTCAGCTTTATCAAGACAAAAAATTGGCAAAGAAAATTTAATTTTGCCTTGGGGTAGAGCTGAAAGTGGCAGAGGATTAAGATGGAAACTTAATACTAATGTAGTTGATCCAAAGAAATTGGAAAAAATAATCAAGGAGGTGTTGGGGTGAAAAGGAAGATAATCATTGGTTGGTGTTTGTTGATATTTGTGATGAGTTCGGCGATTCTGGGTTATCAAAAAATTAAAGAAATTAGGGCAAGCGAAAAAACGATTACTTCACGAGTTGATTTTGAAAAAGGTGAATTTGATCAAACCGAGGCAGTGTCTAAAGAAGGGGAATTAAAATTAAATCCAGCAGGATCATGGGGGCCAAGTTCTTGGGCGACACCAAATTGGGGTTTTAGTAGTGGATCAGCTTTAGTATCTGATGATAGATATACCTATGTAATGGGATATACAGATTTGTATTTTGCCAGATACGATTCGTCAGGGAATAAATGGAAACAATTAGCTAATACTCCGTTTGATGCTGGGGGAGGATCAGATTTAGTGGTTTTAGGGAATTATATTTATGCAATTTTTGGAGATAGAAGTAAACAAAGATATTTTGCTCGTTACTCTAAATCGGCTGATAGCTGGGAAATACTTCCTGAAACTTTGGATAAAATGGCTAGTGGAGCAAGTTTAACAACAGATGGCACTTACATTTATTGCACTAGAGGAAATTGGACCAGTGATTTTTGGAAATATAATCCAGCAACAAAAGTGTGGACACCATTAATGAGTACTCCATCAGCAATTCAGCAAGGTTCAAATATGGTTTATAAAGATGGAAATATTTATATGACTCGGGGATATTATGTAGAAATGTATCGGTACAATATTGCCGAGGATAATTGGTTTACTTTGGGGTCGTCACCGGTAAATTTTTATGAAACTCACAATATAGATTTGGTGGGTAATTATATGTATGTGACTCAAGATAATGGAACTCAAGGATTTTATAAATATAAGTTGCCGGATTTATCAATTGTGGGTGGAGTGGATATTACAAATGGAGGGACGGGTTATGTGGCGGGTGCTTTTAGTGTGGATAATACTGGCACTGGAGGAAGCGGATTGGCAGGAACTTATACTGTTAATAGTTCGGGTGTAATTAATGGAGTAACTATTACGAGTACGGGGACTGGTTATACCTCTTTGCCAACAATTACTCCACGAAAAGCAATTTATTCAATTGGAATTACTAACGGAGGGACGGGCTATGTGGCGGGTGCTTTTAGTGTAGATAACACTGGAACCGGTGGAAGTGGGTTTGCGGGAACTTATACTGTTAATGGTTCGGGAGCAATTACTGGAATCACAATTACTAATAATGGTGATGGTTATACTTCTTTACCAACAGTTACTCCACGAAAAGCAATTTATTCTGTGGGAATAACTAGCGGTGGTTCGGGTTATACTGCGGGTAATTTAATTGTCGACAATACGGGAACTGGTGGCTCAGGTTTTTCGGGAACTTATACTGTGAGTTCTGGAAGAATTACTTCAATTACAATTACTAATAATGGTGATGGCTATAACTTTCCGCCAACAATTTCTCCTCAACCGGGAGGTAGTGGAGCAGTTTTAGCGGCACGTTTGGGGAGTGGAGCTATTTTAGGAGGAATGCGTTTGGGTGGGGGAATCTTGTGGACGGCCAAAAGAAGTGATCCTGGGACTTGGGAAAAATTAACTGATTTGCCTCAGGTAACTAGATATGTGGGTAGTGTTTATAGTAAATATGAAAATTTATTATATGTGTTTAGAGGTAATGGATATTACGATTTTTGGAAATACAATTTGACCACAGGAACTTTTGTAGAACCAAAAGAACATCCAATTGGTCTTGGTAGTGGAGGAGATTTAATTTATAACAATGGTTACTTATATACACCAAGAGGATCAAATACAGCTGAATTTTACCGATATGATTTGACTAATAATGCTTGGACGAGAATGACAGATTTGCCTAATCGTGGGACAGATCCATCACCACAAGTGACATTAAATGATGCTAATAGAGGGGTAAGTGTAGGCAATTATATTTATTTTATGAGAGGAGCTTCAGGGGCAACAGGAACTTCACAACAAACTTTTGTGAGATATAACGTAACCACAAATGCTTGGGAATATTTGGCCGATACACCATTAACTACTAGTGATGGAGCATCGTTGGTTTATCCGGGAAGTGGGGACTATATTTATACCACCAGAGGGATGATGACTAGGACTTTTTGGAAATATAGCATTAGTGGAAATACTTGGACAACGTCAACAAATTTATTGGATAATTCTGAAGCAGGAAACAATAGTACGATGATTAGTAATGGAACTGATATATATTTAATGCCTGGTTATGGACAAACAACAATGTCGAAATTTAGTATTGGAACAACAACGTGGTCTCAATTGACTGGACAAATACCATTTAGTCCCTATTGGGGGAGTGATATGACTTATTATAATGGGAAAATTTATGCCCAAGCAGGAGTTTATAAAAAAGATTTTTGGGAATATACCATATCAACAAATACATGGAGACGATTACAAGATATGCAAGGTTATGGTCCTTTAGATTATGGCCCTTATAATGGTGGCTCTTTGGAAGTAGATAATAACGGAAATTTATGGTCGATGTTGGGTAATGGAGTGAGAACTTTACAAAAATATATAACTTCAAATCAAAATTATGTGGCTTCGGGGAGCTGGACATCAGAAATAATGGATTTAGTTTATGTTAGTTCTTGGGGAAAATTTGAAGCGGATTATACAACTCCTAACAATTCAACAATTAGTTTTTTGGCCAGAACTAGTAGCGATAGAGAAAATTGGACTGATTGGACGAATATTAATAATAATGAAAATTTGCCATTGACAGTAAATAGATATGTTCAATTTAAGGTAAATTTGGGGGTAGGGACGAGTAATACTTCAACTCCGGTTTTGAATTCTTTAAAAATAAATTATGTGGGAGATTTGACAGCGCCAACTAATCCGACAGTATTTAATGGTTATTCACAACAAGTTTCAGGGGTGGGAATATCTCAAAACGTATCATATAAATATTTTGCGCCATATTTTAATTGGAGTGGTGCAGGAGATGGGAATGGATCGGGAGTTGATGGTTATTATGTTTATTTTGGAGAAAATTCGGCAGCAGACCCCGTAGCAGAAGGAAATTATCAGAGTATTTCTAATTACACTGTTAATAAGGAAATGACTAATGGTGAGGAATATTATTTGAGAATAAGGACTAAAGATAAAGGAGGAAATATATCGGAGGCGACAACAGGGTTTACATATGTTTTTGGAGGAGTTGACCCGCAAAGATTTGAAGTAACTATAGGTGATAGTTCAGGGGTAGGAACGACCCAAAATATTGAAATTGGAAGTAGCAGAATTGCTTTGGCTCATAATAATGGGTTTTGGTATGATGAGGTTTTTAGAGGGGACCCATTACCTTATTATGGTTCCAACTTGGCTTATGTTGAGTCAACTAATAAAATGTATTTATTACCGGGCAGGGATACTCGAGAATTTTGGGAATATGATGTGCCGACAAATGTGTGGTTAAAAATAGGAGATACTTCAACACCGAATACTGTTAGCAACTGGGGGGCGGCATTAACTGAAGGACCAAGTGGTTATTTATATGCTTTAAGAGGAAAATACACGAGATCTTTTTGGCGATATGACATTGGAAGTAGTTTATGGTCAGATGAAGCAGCGGCTGATTTTCCGATGACAACTGGAGCAGGAACTAATTTGGTTTTTGATGGTAATAAATATATTTATGCTATTAGATCAAATAGTTCAGATGCTTTTTATCGTTATGATACTACTTTGGATACTTGGGAAAAAATGGCAAGTACTGATTTTGGGGCAATTGAAAATCAAGCTAATAATTTAGCTAGTTCTGGATCTGATTTAGCTTATGATGGAAAGGATACTATCTATGTGACTAAAGGCAACGGTACTAATGGTTTTGCGGCTTATAGTATCGAAAATGATTATTGGACAGTGATGTCGAATTTACCAGAAATGGCTAGTACTTATTCTAGAATTGTTTACGAAAGTGGAACAAATAGTATTTATTATATGTCAGGATATACGAATTTTTATCGATTCGATATTGATACTCAAACTTGGACCCAACTTGAAGATTTAATTTATCCTTTAAATCCTGGATCGTGTCTAAAAACAGTGGGGACTAAATTATATATGATGCGTGGGGCTTGGGATTATATTACAGGGATATTTGATACTATTAGTCAAACTTGGAATACGCCTCAAAATGGTTTGTTTGGTAATTTATGGAAAGGACAGGAAGCCAGAACTGAAACTTGGGGAACGGCAATGGTCAAAGGTGAGGGACAAAATTATTATATGCAAAGAGGAAATTTTGATGACACTTTTGTAAAATACAACGCTGATAGCGGAGAAGTAACAAAATTGCAAAATGCACCATATGGAAATTATCATATGGGAAAGATGGTCTATTTGTCGGATAAAAATAAAATTTTGATGACAGGTGATTATTATTATCGAAAATTATTTACTTACGATATTACAAGTAATCTTTGGACAGAAAATGTGGGGGATACGATGCCTTGGGATGATTATAGTGGACATAGTATGGTTTACGATGGAAGTAAATATGTGTATGCAACTAGAGGTTGGGGGTCTAGTGAAGTTTGGAAATATGATACTAATGCAACGGAAGGAAGTCGATGGAGTCGGACGACTAATGCTCCAGGAACTTTAGATTGGGGAGCGTATCTAGTTAAAAAAGATAATTATATTTATACCTTAAAAGGTGGGGCCAGTAATCCAAATCCTCTTTATCGAATGGATGTGGGAACAACGGCTTGGACCACATTATCTTCAATGCCAGGGAGGGTTTATCAAGGTGGATGGTTGGTTGATGGAAATGATGGATATTTATATGCCACTCGGGGGGAAAGTACAAGTGAACTTTATAAATATAATCTTGCCACTGGAGTTTGGAGTAGTCAATTAACACCGAAAGGTCCGATTTTTGGACCGGGAGCGGAAGCAGTATCTAATGGAAGCGATCGAATTTTTGTTTTGCCAGGATCAGTAAGTTACGGTACTAGAAACACAGGTTTATATACCTATATTACTAAAACAAATAATACAGCTTATGAAAAACAAGGAACATATATTTCGCCAGTTCATGATTTGAGTAAAGTCTATCGGTTTGCTAATATTTCAGTCGGTAATTCGACGGCGCCAAATTTTTCTTTTGCGGTTTATACCAAAACATCGGCAGATAATATTACTTGGTCTGATTGGGAGTTGGCATCGTCGACTAGAGAAATAACTTCAACTAAAATGTTTCAAATAAATTCTCCTAAAAGTCGATATATTCAATTAAAATTTGAACTTTTATCAAAAGATGGTGTTTATTCTGGATATATTTCTGATTATTCAATTAATTATTTTCAAGACTCAGATGAGCCAAATAATCCGACTAATTTAATAGCTTATAGCGGAGTTGGAAGTACGACTAGTTTAACTAGTGGGAATTGGTACAACTATAATAAACCAGTATTTGATTGGCCTGATAAAGAAACAAATGGTGGTTCATCTGATGGTGTTAGCGGAGCGGGAGTAAAAGGATATTATGTTTATTTTGGAATAGGAGCAACAGCTGATCCAAAAATATCAGGAAGCTTGGTGACACTTTCAGAATATACGGCACCGGAAATGGTGTCAGGGAACACTTATTATTTAAAAATTAAAGCAGTTGACGATGCCGACAATGTAAACGAGAATACTTGGGATGCTTTTGTTTATAAATATGATAAAGTAAAACCGGTTAATTCAACTACAATTGTGGTTGATCCACCGGGTTATTCGACCACTAATAGTTATACTTTTACTTGGAATGAGGCAAATGATACAAGCTCAGCAATTAAAGATTATTGTTATAAAACTGGGGCGGTGGGATCAACAGAAGTGTGTACTACAGAAAAAGTAATTTCGGCAATACCATCATATCAGGCAGGGAGTAATACTTTTTATGTTAGAGCCAGAGATAATGCCAACAATTTTGCTAATGATTACATAACTTCAACTTATTACTATAGTGCCAATGCTCCTTCTGGACCGCAAAATTTAAAAGTAACTCCAGAGAATAATACTGTAAACGAATTTGCATTTAGTTGGGAGCCACCATCGTTTTATTTTGGAGCTCAAAGTGGATTGAAATATTATTATTCGATTAATGCCATGCCGACTGAAGATAATGTTAATAGTGTTGGCTTGGTAAATACTTATTTGTCGACAGGTCAGTATGCAACTCAAAAAGGAGTAAATAGTTTTTATGTAGTGGCTAAAGATGAAGCTGGAAATATTGATTATAATTTATATAGTAAAATTGATTTTACAGCAGCAACTTCGGCTCCAGGGATTCCAAAAAATGTAGATATTTCCGATGTTTCGGTAAAAGAAACAAGTAATTGGCGGTTGGCTTTGGCTTGGGAAAGCCCAGAGGCGAGTGGTTCGGGAATTTCAAATTATAAAATTTATCGGTCAAAAACTACTGGGGCAAATTGTTCGGCAAATATGGAAGATTTTAAACTAGTTTCATCAACTACTAGTGAATCATTTGTAGATACTAATTTAACTCAAATTAAACATTATTATTGTGTTGAAGCGTGTGACTCAACCAATCAATGTAGTGCTCCATCGGCGACAGTGGTGTTGCTGCCAGATGGTAAGTGGCGAGTAGCTCCAACTTTAATTGGAGAATCATCAATTGTGGCAAAAACAAAATCAGCAGTAGTGTCGTGGTCAACAAGCAGAACTTCTAGCTCATTTGTAAAATATGGTAAATCTAGTGGTAATTATGGTGATGAAGTGGGAACATCAGAGCAAGTGGCGGCTCATACTATTAGTTTGACAGGATTAGATCCAGGAACAACTTATTATTATAAAGCTTTGTGGACAGATGAAGATGGAAATACCGGAGAATCAGAAGAAGAAAGTTTTACCACCAATCCAGCACCGACAATATCGACAGTGAAAATTAGTGATGTAAGTTTATATTCAGCTTATATAACTTTTACAATTAAAAGTGCCGTTAAAGCGACTATTCAATATGGGAAAACTACTAGTTATGGAGATTCGTTGGATATATCGACATCGACAACTGAAAATCAAACTTCGATGAAGTTAGAGAATTTAGAACAAGGGACAAAGTACCATTTAAGAATTCAAGCTTTTGATGAAGAAAATAATATTTTTACTAGTGATGATTATTTGTTTGAAACTTTACCATTACCAAAACTATCAGATATTAAAGTGCAACAAGTTAAAGGAATGCCAACAGCAACATTGAGACTTTTGTGGAAATCAAACACAGATGTAAGTTCGATTGTGACTTATTATCAAGTGGGTAAACCAGAAACTGCTAAAGATCAAATAAAATTAACCTTAAGTAAAAATCATGAAATTGTTTTAACAGGTTTGATGGATGATACAGAATATGTAGTGGGAATTAAAGGTAAAGACAAAATGGGAAATGGAGCAGAAACGGCGGTAAAACAATTTAAAACATCAGCTGATATGAGACCGCCAACAATTAGTAATATTTCGACGGAAACAGTGGTGAACGGTTTAGGGGATGAGGCAAAAGCTCAAATAGTAATTTATTGGGATACAGATGAGCCAGCTACTTCGCAAATAGAATATGGTCAAGGAACTGGTAGTGATTATCCAAATAAAACTCAAAAAGATAGTAACTTAACCTTAAATCACAGCGTCACCATATCTGATCTTAAACCATCGCAAGTGTATCATTTAAGAATATTAACTGAAGATAAAACAAATAATCTAAGTCAATCTTATGATAATGTGGTGATAACACCGAAAGAGACGAGTTCGGCTTTGAATTTAGTTATCGATAATCTCTCTAAGAGTTTTGGTTTTATTGGTAATATAGGAGGATTAAAATGACGAAAAATAATGAAGTAATATTATCTACTGAAAATGTGAAGATGGATTTTAATGTGGGAGGCCAAATAATTCCAGTTTTAAAAGGGATAAGTTTGAATATTAATCATGGTGATTTTGCTGTGATTTTTGGACCATCAGGGTGTGGTAAATCAACTTTACTTCATTGTATTTTAGGAATGGAGAAACCAACATCGGGTAAAGTAATAATTGATGGATCGGATATTACGACAATGATAGAAGATGAGATTGTTCAATTTAGAAAAACTCGAATTGGAATTGTGTTTCAACAATCGATTTGGATTAAATCATTAAATGTGATTGAAAATGTAAGTTTTCCAAATATTTTGAAAGGAATGAAAATTGAAGAAGCCCAAAGATTAGCCTTGGAGTCTTTGAAAGAAGTAAAACTTGAGGCATGGGCTGACCACCACCCAAGTTCATTATCTTCGGGTCAACAACAAAGAGTTAGTTTGGCTCGGGCTTTAACTTTGGATCCATTAATAATTGTAGCTGACGAACCAACAGGAAATTTGGATACTGTGGCAGGTGATGAGTTAATTGGGTTGTTGGATAGTTTAAATAAAGAAAAAGGAAAAACTATTATAATGGTGACTCACGATTTGGAGTATATGAAATTTGCCAATAAATTATTTCATATAATAGATGGAATTTTAGTGGAACAATTTGATAATAAAGAAGCAATTAAAATGTCAAAAACTTTGAAAACTAAAAAAGGGATTAGAACTAAAACAACTGTTTTTGATAAAGATTATTTAAAAACAAAAGATAAAAGATGAAAGATAAACTAAAAAATATTTTTGATTTTAAAAAAAGATGGCAAGGCTTAAAAAAGATGTTGGTTTTTGTTTGGGATAATATTATCTTTTTGGCAGTGTTGTTGGTTTATGTAATAAGAGGTTTTTTCAAATGGTTGGCTAATTTTAAATTAACTAAAAAAATATTGGCTGTGATTAGAATTGATTTATTGATCAAAAAATTGACAGATCTAATGTATTGGATGGATCGAAATGAAGATGGTGGAGTAACTAGAAGTTATTTAATTGAATTGGCTTTTAGAAATATGAAAGCCAAAAAAAATCGAGCCATTGTGACTATTGGTGGGGTAGCCTTGGGGGTTGGGGCGATTGTTTTGTTAGTGTCAATTGGATATGGATTGGAAAAATTAGTGATTGGTAGAGTGGCAAAATTAGATGAATTAAAGATGGCTGATGTGACTTTGGGTAAAGCGGCTTCGATAAAATTGAATGATGAGGCGATAGAAAAAATAAAAGCGATTGAAAATGTAGAAGATATTATTCCAGTAGTGTCAATGGTGTCAAAAGTTAAATTTAATAATTCGGTTTTAGATGTAATGTCTTTTGGAGTCGATGAAAAATATATAAAAGTGGTTAATCCAAAATTTGTAGCTGGAGATAAATTTAAAGATAAAGACACTAATTTTGTGTACGATTTTGAAAAAGGAGAAAAAATTTTGGGAGTGGAACAAGAAATTAATAGAATTGATAGTGTTAAAAAACCAGAAGAGGGGATTTTTGAATTTAATTTGAAAGAGGGAGAAAGAGTTTTTGTCTCAGAAGAATGCAATAGTGATAGTGAACCTTTGGGTTATGTAATTAGAAGTGAAGGTGGTTATATTGGCGAATATGTTTGGGGTGAATCATATTTTGATTTAAATAATAAAATTATTAATTTGGATGAGAAAAATAATAAGGAATATTCAAAGTGGATTAGAGCTAAAATGCCTTTGTGGACATTAGGTGATAATGATTTAATGATTCCTAAATTAGATAAAAATGGCGATCAATTGTGGAGCGTGGGTTGTTTTAAGCCGGAAAATATTATAGTTAATGATCAAACTGATGATAGATATAAAAAAATAAATTTAGATTCTTTTTTAATGTCGGGAAGTGTTTTGGGTGAAGCCACAGAATCAGCTAATTTAGCTAATTTGGATGAAACTGAAACAGCTTCGACTTCAGCGGAATTGTTTGGGGGAGAGATAACCACTGATTCATCTGGAGTGGAGTGGGTAGAGTTTAAAAATAAAGGGGAAGATATAAATAAATTGAAAGAAGTGGCGTTTTCAGGAATTATTTCGGGAGAAGCTTATATTAGCACGGGGATGTTGAAACTTTTAAATATGGATAAAAATGAAGCTTTAGGAAAAAATTTTAGTGTGTCTTACATTATTCCTGATGGAGACATAAAAGGAATGAGTGGGCGATTACAATCAAAAGAAGAAAATTATAAAGTCAAAGGAGTCGTGGAAGATGATAATAGTAGTTTCTATTATTATCAGATTGCTGATGCAAAAAGACTAGGGATAACAGTTTATTCTCAATTAAAAGTGTTAACCAATACAAAAGATAATTTATCAGAGGTAAGAAAAAAAATTGAATTCTTAGGTTTTAAAACTGACAGTACAGCTGATACGGTAGCCCAAATAGAAAGTTTATTTAAAACATTAAGATTTATATTAGCAGCATTGGGAACAATTGCTTTGGCGGTAGCGTCATTAGGAATGTTTAATACCATGACGGTATCTTTATTGGAAAGAACTAGAGAAGTGGGAGTAATGAAAGCTATGGGAATGTTGTCCAACGAAGTAAGAGAATTATTTTTGGCAGAATCAATGATTATGGGAGTTGGGGGTGGAGTATTTGGAATTCTTTTGGGTTTTTCTTTAGGTAAAATATTATCATTGATTTTGACTTCAATTTCAGTGGTTAAAGGTCAAGGAATGATAAATATTGCTTATATACCATGGTTTTTTACCGTCTTTATTTTGACGGTATCTTTCATTGTAGGAATGGCAACTGGTTGGTATCCCTCAAAAAGGGCGAGACAAATATCGGCTCTAAATGCTTTGAGATACGAATAGCTTTATTGAGAGTTATTATTGAGATATTGGAAAACTTTATTAGAAATAGTTTTAATGGTTTGACTGGCTTTGGAAATATCATTGCCACGAGTCATGACACACAAGAGATATGGCTTTTTGGGAAGATAAATAATGCCACAATCATGAAGTTGAGTCTCACCGGTATCAGAAAATTTTCTCTCACCGAATTTGTGGGCAATGGAAATATTTTGGGGAACTCCGGCGACAAGACCATCTTTATATTGGCTTTGGCTTAAAAGTGACAAAGCTTTTTCTGACATGTCTTGATTAAGATATGAAGCATTAAAAAGAATCCGATAAAAGGAAGCATAATCCTTGACGGTAATAATATCTCCATTAGGACTGGTAAAGGCTTTGGAAATATCAATATCAAGATCCTGGAAAATTTTACCAAAGTCATCTGGGTTCAAATTTCCAGAGAGGGTGTTGTAGGCATCGTTATCGGAATAAATAATCATCTTTTCTAGAAGATCTTCAACAGTATATTTTTTATCTGGGGCCAAAGAAATTGATGGTTTTATGTTTTGAATATTATCTCCAGAGCTAGTGGTGATAACAGGTACTATTTCTTTTTTGAGAATATCGGGGTTAGTCTCGGCTTGTTTGAGATAAGCAATAAGAACAGGGACTTTAATTAAACTGGCTGGAGAAAAATATTCTTTTTCATTAATACCTAACCATGGACCGTTGTTGAGATCTCGAAAATAAATTGAAGCAAAACTTATGTTCTTGTTGTAGGTTTCATCTTTTATAATAGTTTCGATACTCTTTTTAAGAGTGGTAAGGTTGTTATTTTGTTCTATGTCGGTGTTACATTCCAGAATAGGATTAATATATTTGTAGTTAAAATTTTTACGGATAATTTCGTCACTATCGTCACGGTGATTATAATTAATTTTAACTGAACTAAAGTATCCTAAAAAGAAAACTGCGATCAGACTTACAACCCATGAAGATAAAACAACTTTTGGGGATGACATATGAAGTATTATCATAATAACACAAATAAAATGGTAAAATATGGTCATTAAATTTATGAATGATTTTAAATTAATAGAAACTAAATGGCAGAAATACTGGGCCGCCGACGCCAAGGCTATGGCGGCTAAAGATGATTCTAAAAAACCTAAAAAGTATATATTGGTAGAGTTTCCATATCCAAGTGGAAGTGGGCTTCATGTAGGTCATGCTTTTAGTTTTACTGGGGGTGATGTGTATGCTCGATTTAACCGAATGATGGGATATAACGTACTTTTTCCTATGGGCTGGGATGCTTTTGGATTGCCAACAGAAAATTACGCTATTAAAATGAAGCGCAAACCGCAGGAAATTACCAAAGAAAACACTGATCATTTTAGGGAACAAATGAAACGCTTGGCTTATTCTTTTGATTGGGCCAGAGAAGTAAACACCACTGATCCAAATTATTATAGATGGACTCAATGGATTTTTATTCAACTTTTTAAAAAAGGTTTGGCTTACAAAAAAGAGATGCCGATTAATTGGTGTCCTAGCTGTAAAATTGGTTTATCTAATGAAGAAGTGGTTGATGGTAAATGTGAGCGATGCGGGGCTGAAGTGAGCCGACGTAATGTATCTCAATGGGTAGTCAAGATAACAAACTATGCAGATAAATTAATTGAAGGGTTAAAAGAAACTGATTTTATTGAAAAAGTAAAACAACAACAGATTAATTGGATAGGAAAGTCGGAAGGAGCACATATTAAGTTTTCAATTTTCAATTTTCAATTTTCAAACGATAAGAAAAATTATTTGGAGGTGTTTACTACTAGACCAGACACACTTTTTGGAGCCACATTTATGGTAATCGCTCCAGAACATGAATTAGTAAGGAAGTTGATTAGTGAAGTAGCTAGTAGTAATACAAGAAAAGAAGAAATTGAAGATTATGTTAAGAATGCGAGAAAAAAGTCTGATATGGAGAGAACGGAGCTAAATAAAGAAAAAACAGGGGTTTTTAGTGGTTTATATGCCATAAATCCGGTTAACAATAAACAGATTCCAATTTGGATAAGTGATTTCGTTTTGGCTTCGTATGGAACTGGAGCGATTATGTCAGTGCCGGCACATGATGAAAGAGATTTTGCTTTTGCTAAAAAGTTTGGGTTGGAAATAATAAGTGTTTATGATGAGAAAACGAATAAAGTAATTAATTCTGAATTTTTAAATGGACTAGAAAAAAAAGAAGCTATTGAAAAAATGAATGAATGGATTAAGGAAAAAGAAATTGGGGAAGCAACAGCATCGTATCATTTACGAGATTGGATTTTTAGCCGACAACATTATTGGGGAGAACCAATACCAATGATTAAATGTGATAAATGTGGTTGGGTGCCAGTGCCGGATAAAGACTTACCAATAGTGCTGCCAGAAGTGGAGGCTTATGAACCAACTGATGATGGGAAAAGTCCGTTGTCAAAAATTGATAGTTTTGTGAAGTGTAAATGTCCGATTTGTGGTGGTGATGCAGAAAGAGAAACCGATACCATGCCGAATTGGGCGGGGAGTGATTGGTACTATCTCGCTTATTGCTTCGCTAATAAGCTAAATGATCAATTTTCAAAATCCAATTTTCAAAATGATAAAACAGGTTTAGATGATATAGATAATGATATATTTAGTGCTAGTAAAAAAGAACTAGAATATTGGGCGCCGGTGGATGTTTATATTGGTGGAGATGAACACAATGTGCTTCATTTGCTTTATTCTCGATTTATTTATAAATTTTTGTGGGATCTGGGTGTTTTACCAAAGGAAAATCCAGAGCCATATTATAAAAGAATTTCTCATGGGGTAATTTTAGGCCCAGATAATCAGCGAATGAGTAAATCAAAAGGGAATGTGATTGTGCCAGAAGTGGTGGCGGATAAATATGGAGTGGATGTGGTGAGAATGTATTTGATGTTTATGGGGCCGTTTGATTCGACTATGGCTTGGAATGAAAAGACTTTAATGGGAGTGAAAAGGTTTTTAGATAGATTTCAACAATTTATCAATTCTCAATTTTCAATTTTCAATCAGAATGAAAGTAAGAATGTTAGCAACAGAGAAGTAAAGGTGATAATTAACAAGCTAATTAAAGGAGTTACAGAGGATCTATCTAGTTTTAAATACAATACAGCGATAGCGAAGATGATGGAGGCGTTAAATAAATTTTCAAATTCTAATTTTCAATTTTCAATTGAGGAATTAAAAACTTTAATTAAATTAATTGCGCCATTGGCGCCGTATATGGCTGAGGAGTTGTGGTCTCTTATAGTAGAGACGCACGATCGCGCGTCTCTACAGGCAGGGTATAGGTCGGTGCATTTGGAATCGTGGCCGGAAGTGGATGAGAAATATTTAGTAGAAGAAACAACTGTGGTGGTAGTGGCTATAAATGGAAAAGTTAGAAGTCAACTAAAAATAGAGACAAAGGATATAAATAATAAAGAAATGATTTTGGATATGGCGAAGAAAGATGAATCTATTATTAAATGGCTGAATGGTAATGAGGTAGTTAAAGAAATTTATGTGCCAGGCAAGATGGTCAACCTGGTGGTAAAAATATAAGTGAATGCTACAATGATATATTGGTTTAACTTGACTGATATAGTCAAAGATACATCTTCAATTAAAAGGATGTAGTTAGTTAAATTAGTTCTTTTAGATAGTACTTAGTATATCAAGCAGAGGTGTAGAACAACTGCTAGTTGATATAAAGTTACTTGAAAGACCGAACAAATCATGAAAACAAACATTTTTAAACTTAAAAACGGAATTAGGGTAGCAATTGTGCCGGTGCCAGGTTTAAATTCGGTGACAACAGAGGTGTTTTTTAAAATAGGATCGAAATATGAATTAAAGAATGAATTTGGAATAAGTCATTTTTTGGAACATATGGCTTTTAAAGGAACAAAAAAAAGACCGTTAGCTTCGGATATAAATAAAGAAATTGACAGTAAAGGAGCGGGTTATAATGCATCGACTGATTACGAAGTAACTTCTTACTATATAACAACTACAAAAGAAAATATTTCTTGGGCAATAGAATTATTGTCAGATATGTTAACTAATTCTGTTTTTGATAAGGATGAAGTTCTAAAAGAAAGAGGTGTAATTATGGAAGAGATTAGAATGTATCAAGACAACCCAATGATGGGTTTGCCAGGAGAATTGACTAAATTTTTGTATGGTAAATCTGATATTGGTTGCTGGGATGTTGCAGGAGATGTAGAAGATATAAAAGGAGTAACTCGAGAAAAGGTTTTAAATTATCGAAATAAATTGATTAACCCCGAGAATATAGTAGTGGTGTTGGCGGGAAACGTTGATTCTACGGCTTTTGGTGAGGTGGAAAAATATTTTTCAGGATTTAGCTTAGGAATTGGAAATGTTTTGCCAAAAGTGAAAATAATTTTAAATACTGAAAAGAGAAAGGAAATTATTCGACCTGTTGAACAAGGACATTTTGCTATGGCGGTACCAGGAATAGTTAGAAATGACAAAAGAAAATATGCCTTTAGAATTTTAGATCTAGTTCTAAACGGAAATTCTTCTTCAAGACTTTATCAAAAAATACGTGAAGACCAGGGTTTGGCATATTATGTGGAGCCAGTGGGTGAGAGTTTTGTAGAAGCAGGTTATTGGGGAGTCCAGTCAGGGGTAAAAATGAAGATGATTGATGAGGCGATGAATATTGTTAGAAATGAAATGGCAGAGATTCAAAATAATTTGAAAGAGGATGAAGTCCAAAGAGCTAAAGATTATTTACTAGGGAGAACTAAGTTGGCGATGGACAGAACTAGCTATTGGGCTAGTCTAGTTGGGGAAAGGTTATTGTTGGATGGTGAAGTAGTAGATTTAGAAAAAGAATTAGAGAAATATAAGAAAGTAAGCATGAATGAAGTTCTGGATTTAGCTAAGGATATCTTTAAAGTAAATGAGATTCGTGAAATTGTGATCAAAAATAAGTAAATTTTAGCTTTGGATGTTATTACAGGACAATATAAGAACGTTTTAGCAATTAGATAGTTATTCTGCTAATGATTAGTTGTCTCGTTTTTTGCTGGTGAATAAGGTGAATTAGTGACAATTAGGTTATCTTGTTTAAACCCAGTTTCAAACTGAATATCTGCGTATTTTAGAAAAATATGGGTTTTAAAAAATGAGAGGGGTGATTTTAAATGATATACTTAAAAGTTCATTTTTTAATGGTCAGATTTTACTAATGGGAGTGTAGTAGAGGAGTATGTTTTAGAAGATGGAAGTGGTTTTTAGTTAGGTATTTTATAGTATATGCGGTAATTAAAGTATTGTTTCGCTTTGATTGATGTATTTAAGTAAGTTTTCTTTAGATCTATCTTGCGGTTATTGATTAGTTAACAATCTAGGCATAATCATATCGGAGAATATACGGAATATATCTATTTTGTGCGGTTAATAACTATGTTATGAACTTGTGAAATGCGGTTAAACTACTTTCATGGCTATAAAAATAAGAGAAAAGAGGGTTTTTGATGACAATTAAAGAGAAAAACCTGAAAAAATATAAAAACAGGCTTGGTAACAATTAACGGTGAATTTTTTAGGTATTAAAAATATATTATTAGAGGATAGATTATTTTTAGTGTTTTAAGGTGATTTTTTGGTTTTTAAAATATGACTCTAAATGTAGTGTATTGATAGTAATTAGTATTGATTGATATATTTTCTTGATGATTAATTATCAAACTAGACATTAGTCTGCTAATTTCGATTGAAGCTTAAAATTAAGCCAGATTAAGGGTGGAAAGATACTTTTAATTGATTTTTAAGGGTTTGATTGGTTTTGAGAGGGGGATTAGAATTAGATGTATGGTTGACATATTAACCTTATATTTATAAGGATAATATTTTTGTGTCCCCACCAGGAATCGAACCTGGATTTGCTGCTTAGGAGGCGGCCGTTCTATCCATTGAACTATGAGGACATATTAGCTAGTTAGTAATTAGTAAATTAGCTATTTAGCATAAATTTAACTAATTAGTCGGGGATACTGGATTCGAACCAGCAACCTCAGCGTCCCGAACGCTGCGCGCTAGCCAATTGCGCTAATCCCCGAAGGTACACTATTATATCTTAATTTTGTTTTAAAGAGGTTTTGGGAGGATTATGTTGGATAATTTCTTGTTGACTGGGGGGTAAAAAACTTTATACTGATTGTATATGACAGATCATGATAGAAATATGCGAACTTTGATTGTTTGTTTTGTGTTGGCGATGGTGGCTTTGGTTCCACTAAGAATGGTAGAAGTTAGGAATATCGTTGGAGGTGAAGTGAGAGTTTTGGGGGAGACGGAAGAGTTGGTGGTGGATGATAATCAATACGAGGAAACTTATGAAGTGAATGAAGAGAGTGGGGAATATGGATATGGTGAAGAAGTGATAGAGTCGGATTCTGATTCAGAAGTTGAAGAGATTGTTTTGCCTGATGTTGGTGGTTTGAACTAAAGGCTATTTATTTTATAGAAATGGCGTAAAGGTTACTTGGTGCGGACGGATATGGTTTGGTGAGGATGATGATTTTACTGCCGTCGTTCCAAACAGCAACACAGTTAGCATCAAAATTTTCGGCAAAAATAGTTTGTTTGTTGGTACCATCATAATCAACTACTTTAAGATTTTGGTCTTGAACAAAAACTAAATTGTTGGAATTGGCTAACCAAGAGATTTGACTAATCTTATCTTTTGATCCGATTAAGAAATTAGTATCATCTTTGATATCGTAAACATAATAGCTACCAGCTTTTACTTGTCGTTGTTGTGTTTGAGTACTTTGGGCTGGGGGTGGAGTGATTAAATTAGATTTAATTTCTTCGTCTTTTTGTGAAAGGTAAAGGATTTTATCATCATCGCTAGAGAATTGAATGTATTGGGCTGAATCAGTGGCAATTAGTTGATGAATTTCTTTTGGAACTCTTTCTAACTTGGTATTAATGATTAAAGATGTTTGAGTTTGCCATTCGGTTTTAATATCTTTAAGTTCAGTAGTGATGTCAGCTAATTTCTGAGAAGAAATGGGGGTATCTAAAGATAATAAATAATTAATTTTTGTTTTGGGATTGCTAGCTAAAATTTGACGTGAATTTGGGGAAAAAGTGTAGATAAATTCAGACCAATTTATAATAGTAGTATTGGGTGAAAGTTGACGAGAATCACTTCGGAGGAGAGAAATTGGAAGTCCAGACGATTCCATTAGATAAAGGCCATTATCTTTGGTGGCTGAGGCTGAAGCTACCACATAAACTATTTTGGAGTTGTCGGCGTTGATACTGGGATTAATAGCTCCGGTTAAAGTTACTGGTTTGAGGTTGGGGACAGAACTAAAAAGTTGGATGTCGGCTTGATAAACAGTTTCTTTTTTAATAGTAATATTTTTCTCCCAAGGTAAAAAGCCATCTTTGTTTATTTTTAATTTATATTCTCCTGGTGAAAGATTAATAGTGTCGTCGGTGGCAGTAATAAGTTTGTCATCGATATAAACAGAGGCTCCTTTTGGTCGGGAAACGGCAGAAATAATTCCAGTAGGGCTGAGCGTGAAACCATTTTTTATAGAAAATTGATAACCTCTGGCGAGAAGAGAAATAATATAAGTGGAAAGGAGGATAAAAAAAGCGACAGAGGAGAAAATAATCATACTGTGTCGGGTAGGGTTAGAAGTCATGAGTATATTATAGCTTAATTGGGGGTTTTTGATTAGAATTAGAGTATGAAGTTTTTAAAGAAGTTAGGGATTGATCTTGGGACGGCCAACAGTATTGTGTGGGAAGTGGGGAAAGGGATAGTTCTGGACGAACCAACAATTGTGGCGGTAGGAGTGGAAGACAGAAAAGTGTTGGCGGTGGGAAATGAGGCAAAAAAAATGTTGGGGAAGACTCCTGAATATATTGAAGTAATTAGACCGTTGGAGGATGGAGTGATTGCTGATTATGAGGTAACTGAGGCAATGTTGAGATATTTTATGAAGCAGGTAATGGGAAATAATTGGTTTATTGGGCCGGAAGTGATGGTGTGTGTGCCGGCAGGGGTAACTCAAGTGGAGCAAAAAGCGGTTTTAGATGCAACTTTATCGGCTGGAGCGAGAAAAGCTTATCTAATTGATAAACCACTAGCGGCAGCAATTGGAGCAAAAATTCCGGTGTCGGAGTCTTTTGGGAATATGATTGTGGATATTGGGGGTGGTTCAGCAGAGGCGGCGGTGATTTCTTTGGGAGGGGTGGTGACACATCAAAGTGTTCGTTTGGGAGGAAATAAATTAGATGAAGTAATTATGGATTTTTTAAAAAAGAAATTTAATTTAATAATTGGGGAACAAACAGCTGAGTTAATCAAAACAAAATTGGGTTCGGCAATAAAACCGAAAAAAGTAGAAGTGTTGGAGATTAATGGTCGAGATTCAATTTACGGTTTGCCAAAAAATATGACAGTGGATAGCGATATGGTCTATGAAGCAATTAAACCAGTGTTGGAATTAATCATAAGAATTATTAGAGATACATTAGAAATTACTCCGCCAGAGTTGGTGTCGGATATTGTTGATCGAGGGATAGTTTTAAGTGGGGGAACAGTTCAATTGAAAAATTTTAATACTTTTGTAACCAGAGAAATTGGAGTGTCGGCCCATGTGGCATTGGACCCTCAATTTTGTGTAATTAGGGGAATTGGAATGGCATTGGAAAATTTGGAAGTATATCGTCGAGCGATTAGATGATACAGTTAACTTTATAATCCTATAAAGTTAAAATTTTTAATTTTTAATTTTAAATTTTTAATTAAAAACGAGACTTATAATTGGAGATTTTTAATTTTGTGATAAAAATAATTCTTTTTAATGATTTTGGCTAATTTGTCAGTATATTTGTGAGTAAATAAATTGTTCTAAAAATAAAATATGGCGGGAAGATGATTTTTGATAAATTATCTTATATTTTATTAAGGAAAAGGGAGGTGATATAGTTAGTGTGGATTAGTTATTTATATTTAATATAAGATAGTTTTTGAAGAGTTTTTGACTTAATTTTAAATGTTTTTTAATGTTAAAATTGATTAATGAAAAAAGGTGAGTTGAAAAAACAGCCAAGAGAGGGTAAAAACGAAAGAAAAGGAGTTGGTGATGATAGTGGTTTATCCCCAAAGATGTGGAAAATATTTGATATTCCGCTTTTTAGCGGAGATAGACGTCGAGTGCTAAGTATTTTAGAGCAAAAAATCGACTCAGGCACGAAAAAATACTGGGTGGCAACGGTTAATCCAGAATTTGTAATGGCGGCCGAAAAAGATAAGAGTTTTAAGCAAATTTTGAGCAAAACTAATTTAAATGTGATGGATGGAATAGGACTCATCTGGGCGATGGAACTAGAAAAAAGATTTAAGATTGATGATTTAGGATTTATGAATAAAACAAGAAAATTTTTGTTGGCTTTTAAAGTGGGGGTGGAGGTGTTGAGGGGGAAGTATAAAAATCAGGTGGCGTCGGGGGCAGATTTGATTTTGGAGTTGGCAAAAATGGCTAAAGAGAAAAATAAAAAGATTTTTTTATTAGGGGGATGGGGTGATCGCGCAGAAAAAACTGCACGAAATTTTCAATTTTCAAATTCCAATTTACAATGCGATTGGAGTGCGGGAGAGCCGGAAGTGGCTAATAGTGAAGTAGTCAAGAAGATTAATAGTTTTAAACCGGATATTTTGTTGGTGGCGTATGGGATGAAGAAGCAGGAATTTTGGATTGATGATAACTTAAAGAATTTAGATGTGGGATTAGTGGTGGGAGTAGGCAGAAGTTTTGATTATTATAGTGGTGAACTAAAACGAGCACCAAATTGGATAAGAAAAATGGGGATGGAATGGTTATATTCTTTGATTAAAGAACCGGCTAGGTTAAAAAGACAATTAGTTTTGCCAAAGTTTATCTGGAAGGTGTTGAAGTAAATTCGTTTAAATACGTCATTGCGAGGAGCAGATATACAAATAGCGACGTGGCAATCTGGTTGGAATTGTAACTTTAGCCTAAATTCCCATGAGATTGCTTCGCAGAGCCTCGCAATGACGTAATATTTTTTATTTAAAATTGGCCGAGGAATTTGATTTCTGGTTCCAGGA
>Ga0183100_1000626_pt1 | contig 24696 bp, 23 predicted proteins | sample Biomet2_FD_127789 | JGI IMG/M metagenome (GOLD analysis project Ga0183100, IMG submission 127789) | Microbial communities from bioreactor (seeded with anoxic lake sediment) at LBNL, California, USA - Biofuel metagenome 2 | ecosystem: Engineered > Bioreactor > Anaerobic > Unclassified ...
CGGCACGGACGTGGGGCCCCCGGCAAGGGCGGGCGCCAGCAGCGGCGGCGCATGCAGCGGGGAGTTCGTCTTCCGCTACACTCCGCTTGAGGCCGCCGCCCGGCATGAGGAGCCGGCGCTGGCCCAGTGACCATTTACCGCCTCTTCGACGAGCCGGTGTTCCCCGACCCGGCCGAGGCTGACCCGGACGGCCTGCTGGCGATAGGCGGCGATCTGTCGCCGCGCAGGCTCGTTTCGGCCTACGCCAACGGCATCTTCCCCTGGTATTCCGTCGGCTCGCCCATTCTCTGGTGGTCGCCGGACCCACGCCTTGTGCTCTTCCCTTCCGAACTCCACGTGCCCCATAGCCTGCGGCGCACCCTTAATGCCGGACGCTTCCGCTTCAGCCTCGATGAAGCTTTCGGCCAGGTCATTCGCGCATGTGCGCAAACCGCCCGGCCCGAGCAGGACGGCACTTGGCTGGTGCCGGAAATGATCCTGGCCTATGAGGAGCTGCACGCCATGGGCCTGGCCCACAGCGCGGAGGCTTGGCAGGGGGATAGCTTGGTGGGGGGACTATACGGCGTGGCGCTTGGCGCGGTGTTTTTCGGCGAGTCCATGTTCCATGCCAAGCCCGATGCGAGCAAGGCGCTTTTCGCCATGCTGGTGCCCTGGCTGGCCGCGCGCGGTTGCCAGCTCATCGACTGCCAGCAGACCACAGCGCATTTGCTGCGCTTCGGCGCGCGGGAGGTGCCTCGGCGCGACTTCCTCGGCCTGGTGGCGCGGGGGCTTTGCGTCAAGGCCCTCACCGCGCCCTGGCGCATGGAGACGCGGGGAGACGATCCCGGTGCCCCAGGCACGCCGGACGAACCGAAAGGCCGCACGGCCAGCACCTAATCCTTGCAGGCGCGGACAACTTCTGCGGCAATGGCCGTAAGCGGCAAAACCTTATGCACTCCGCCATGTTTGATGGCCTCGGCAGGCATGCCGAAAACCACGCACGAGGCCTCGTCCTGGGCGATGGTGTAGGCCCCGGCGTCGAACATTTCCCGCATGCCCTTGGCTCCATCGTCGCCCATGCCGGTCATGATGACCCCGACGGCGTTCTTGCCAGCGTACCGCGCGCCCGAACGGAACAGCACATCGACGCTGGGCCGGTGGCGGGAGACGAGCGGGCCGTCTTTCACCTCCACATGGTAGCGCGTGCCGCTGCGCTTGAGCAGCATGTGCTTGCTGCCCGGGGCGATAAGCGCCTGGCCGCGCAAAAGCGTGTCGTTGTCCTGCGCCTCCTTCACGTTGATGCGGCACACACCGTCCAGCCGCTTGGCAAAGGCTGCGGTGAAATGCTCGGGCATGTGCTGCACCACGGCAATGGCCGGGCAATCCATGGGCAATGCCGAAAGAAAAGTCAGCAAGGCCTCCGTCCCGCCTGTGGAAGCACCGACCAGCGCCACTTTCTCCGTGGTGCGTAAATTGAAGTTACCCGGCTGGGCTTTGGCGAGCATAACATCGGCATCAAGCTTGGGTGCAACTTTGAGGGGCGAACCGGCGTTCACCACGCGGACCTTGGATTGAGCCGCAGCGCGCACGGCATCGACAATGCGGATGCGCGACTCCTCCAAAAACTGTTTGGTGCCCAGTTTGGGCTTGGTGATGATCTCCACCGCGCCATACTCAAGCGCGCGAAAGGTCGTTTCGTCGCCATCAAGTGCAAGCGACGAGCAGATGACCACGGGTATTGGGTGCTGGGACATGAGCTTGCGCAGAAAGGTCAAGCCGTCCATGCGGGGCATTTCAATATCCAGGGTTATGACGTCCGGCACCTGTTCGCGCATCTTCTCTGCGGCGGCGAGCGGATCGCCCACGGCGGCCATGACCATGATATCCGGTGCGGATTGCAGGATATCGACAAGGGTCTGGCGCACAAGAGCGGAATCATCGACAACAAGAACTCGGATGGGCTTGCCCACTGGAGCGCTCCTCTAATACGCCTATTCGACTATACACGTTTATATACGGTCGGTGCCACTGGCTCAAGCGGCAAATCCATGCCGGCCAGGCTCTCGGAATGGCCTATGAACAAATATCCGCCTACGGCAAGCTTGCGGCAAAAACGCGAAAAAAGCATCTCTTGCGTCTGCCGGTCGAAATAGATGACCACGTTGCGGCAAAAAATGATGTCCAGTTGACCGTCAAAAGAGAATTCCTCCATGAAATTGAGCCGCCGAAAGCGCACATGCCCGCGCGCCTCTGGTCCTATGCGCACCAGCCCTCGCGTGCGGTCCTTGCTGCGCAGCAAGTAGCGCTTGCAGTAATCTGGCGGAATGTGCCCAATCTTCGATTCCGGGTAGGTGGCGCGCACAGCCATGCGCAACACCTGTGTGCTGATGTCGGTCGCAAGAATATTAAAGTTGAGACCGCCGTTGAGCCGCCCGTATTCACTGAGCACCATGGCCAGAGTGTAGGGTTCTTCGCCGGAAGAACAACCCGCGCTCCACACGTGCACACCGCGCGCTGCCACGCCCCGCGCGGTGAGCGCCGGCAGCACTACGCCGGTAAGCTGCTCAAAGTGTTTGGGTTCGCGGAAAAAATCCGTGGTGTTCGTGGTGACAACGTCCACCAGGTTCACCAACTCCTCATCCATGCCGCGCGGGCTGAAGAGATACTCGCAGTACTCCTCGTGTGTGGCTATGCCCAGCTCGCGTAAGCGTTTTTGCAAACGCGCCTCCAAGAGCGTTTTCTTGGATGCTGGCATCTTGATGCCCAGCTCGGCCTTGATGAACTCGCTGAACCGCTCAAATATTTTGTTATCCATATGCGTCAGGCTCGAGCCCTCTGTCGGGGGCTGAATCCTGGTGCGGGCGGGGCGTTCTGCGGGCATTGGGCACGCTTCTCCCAAATCAAACGGAGTTTTCGGAAACGACGGAACGCACGAGGCGCGGCACGTCGAGGATAAGCGCCAAGCTGCCGTCGCCCTTGATTGTGGCGCCGGAGATGCCCTCCACATCGCGGTAGACGCGCCCAAGCGACTTGATGACAGTCTGGTGTTCGCCAATAACATGGTCGACAACGATGCCGATACGACGGCCCTCGATGCCGGTAATGACTATCTGCTCAATTTCCGGGGCATCCCCCTCGATGTCGAACCAGCGACGCAGGCTGATATAGGGCACCAGCTCACCGCGAAGGTTGATGATGCGCTTGCGGCCGCTGGGGTCCACGTCTTGCTGATGCAGCTCCACGCACTCCTCCACCAGCGAAAGGGGGATGACGAAGAAACCGTCTCCAACCTGCACTTGCAAGCCCTCAATGATGGCGAGGGTAAGGGGCAGGCGGATGGTGATGGTCGTGCCGTGGCCATGTTCGCTCTTAATCTCGATAGCCCCGCGCAATGAGTCGATTGCGCGGTGGACCACATCCATGCCGACACCGCGCCCGGAAATGCTGGTGACTTTGGCCGCTGTGGAAAAACCAGGTAAAAAAATGAGTTTAAGGGCTTCCTGGTCAGAAATCTCGGCATCATGGGCGAGAAGCCCCTTTTCCACAGCTTTTTTACGGATAACGTCCGGGTCCATGCCCTTGCCGTCGTCGGTGATGCGGATGAGCACCTCGGACCCAGAGTGTTCCGCCTCAAGCAAGATAAGTCCCTGCGGGCGTTTACCTGCGGCTTGGCGCTCCGCGGGCATGTCGATGCCATGATCGATGCTGTTTCGCAGAAGGTGCACCAGCGGGTCGCCCAGGCGCTCCAACACTGTTTTGTCGAGTTCGGTCTCCTCTCCGCGCGTCACCAGCTCAATATCTTTGCCAAGCTCGGAGGATAGGTCGCGCACGAGGCGACGGAATTTGCTGAAGGCCGAGCCGATGGGCAGCATGCGAATGCCCAGGGTGCTGTCGCGCAGATCGGCGCTCAGCCGCTCCAACTGCTCCGCCAGCGAGGTAAGGATCGGATCGCTCCGTTCGGAGACAATTTGCGAAATCTGGGCCTGGACGATGACCAGCTCTCCGACGAGATCGACGAGGGTGTCGAGCTTATCCGCGGAAACGCGCAGACTGTTGCCGGAATCCTTCAAAGAGCCCTTTGTGGTGGAGGCCTCCTTGGGCGGATTTTTGGGCGAGTCCTTCACCTGCCCACTTCCTGTTGCGCTCGCTCGCGACGGGGATGCGCCGGGCGCTGGCGGCGGTGCTGCGGGCAGGATTGCCGGTGGTTCGGCGCTCGCCTTGGCGCTGGCCTCGGCGATAACGGGGCCCGCTTCGGCCGTGTTCTCGGAAGCAGCCTCCGGCTCAGAAACCGGCATTTGCGCTGCGCTGGCCGAAGGTGCGGCCTGTTTGTCCGTCAGGCCGTCGGACTGAGGCCAAACATCGGACTCGTGGAAACGGCCTTCGGCGTCAGCCTGGGCGATATCCACATCGAGGTCGATATCGGTGAAAAAGAACAGGTCATGAATGGCGGAGAGTCCGGCCGTGGTGTCGAGCAACACCTCCCACGCCAAGTACAAGGTCTGCGTGTCCAGCGCGTCGAGTCCGGGCAGACGGCTCGCGTCCACGCGCACTTCACAGCTGCCCAGGGCCCGCAGATCCTCAAACAGCGGATCGAGACTCAGCTCTTTATCCACCTTAGGCTCGCGCGGACGGATGCGGATGCGGTAGGACACGGGCTCCACGGCGGCCACAAGGTCTGTGTCTACGGCCGCCGGGTCGGCGGCGGCAACGCCATTGACCAAGTCGCGCACATCGTCCTGGATGGCCTCGCCGCGTTCGGGGCTGCCGTTGCCTTCCTCGTCCACGCCGTTAAGCAGGCCGAGAATATGGTCGCGCGCGGCAAAGGTCGTGGTGATGAGTTCGCTGCTCACCTCAAGCCCGCCAGTACGCACTTTGTCAAAGACGTTTTCAATGGAGTGGGTGAAATTGGCGATGTCGTCGAAGCCGAACATGGCGCCCGAGCCCTTGATGGTGTGCAAGGCGCGAAACACCTGATTCACCAAGTCAAGGTCGTGGGGGCTATTCTCCAGTTCGAGCAAAGTCGCGTCAAGTTCCGCTAAGAGGTCGAGAGCCTCTTCTCGGAAAATGGCACGGCTTTCGTCATCTGACATCACATGCGGCTCCAACCGGCGGCCATCGCCGCCTCGGCTTGCTGGTCAACTACCTGAAAGAGCGCGACGCCAGCGAGGCGCACGCGCGCGGGCCATTTACCCAACTCTATTAACTCTAGCTCCCCCCCAGGAAAAAGGCAATGTGCCGTGGAAACAGTCGCACCACGCCACTGATCTATCGCCGCTGGGGGCAAGCTAGTCAAGCACATCGAACTTTGCGAACTTCATGACGAATGAGGCGCGGCCTTGGGTTGCGGAACGCAACTGCGTTGAAAAGCCGAACATCTGCCCCAGCGAGGCGAAGGCCTGCACGAGCTTGGTTCCGCCACGATCATGAATGTTTTCTATCTTGGCCCCCTTGGCGCCAAGCAGTCCCACCACTTCACCCACAAAGGCATCTGGCGCGCTGGCCTCCACCCACATGATGGGCTCCAGCAGCATGGGAGAAGCGGCGGCAAGCGCCTTTTTGAGCGTCATGGCCGCGGCCATGCGGTAACCGGCGGCGCTGGACTCGCCATCGCGCCGGGGCATATCGAGAATGCGTACGCGCACGTCCTGCACGGGGTAGCCGCCCACAACGCCGCAGTTCAATCCGTCGCCCACGCCCTCCTCCACGGCCTCGGTCCACGCGGCGGGGTACAGCGCGCGGTCCAGCTCAAACTGCACCACACGGCCTGCGCCGCGCGGTAAAGGCTCCACCGCCAGACGCACTGCGCCGTAGTGCGGCACCTCGGCCAGCTCGCGCTGAAATTCCTCCAGCGCCTCCCCCCGGGCGCGCACGGTTTCCTGATAGACCACCTGCGGCTTGCCCGTGCGCGGGCTCAAGCCATGCTCACGCGCCATGCGCTCCAGAAGCACTTCAAGGTGCAGCTCGCCCATGCCTGAAAGAATGACCTGTCCGGTATCCTCGTCGCGCGTCACGGCAAGCGTCGGATCCTCCAGCAAATAGCGCTGCAACACTTCGTCGAGCTTGTCGGATTCCTCGACGTTTCTCGGCTCTATGGCCAACGAGATCACCGGCTTGTAGTCGGCAATCTGCTCAAGGAGGATAGGCTCATCCTTGCGGGCCAGCGTATCGCCCGTGCGGCCGAAACGCAGGCCAGCCGCGGCGACAATCTCTCCGGCGCGAGCCACTTCTATCTTTTCCCGCCGGTCGGCGTGCAGACGGAATAATCGGGCCACGCGCTCCTCGGAACCGTGGGTGACATTGAACACCGTCTCGCCCTCGGCCAAATGCCCGGAGTACACGCGCAAAAAAGACTGCTTGCGGCCAGACTCCATGACGACTTTGAAAACCAGCGCGGCCAGCGGCGCCTCGGGGTCTGGATCGAAACTCTTGGGCAGATTTGTGGCCGGGTCCACTCCGGTCTGCCTCGGCACATCCAGCGGCCCGGGCAAATAGGCGCACACGGCATCCATCAAGGGTTGCACGCCCGCATTTTTGAGGGCCGAGCCAACGAACACCGGCACCAGCCTCAGTCCGATTGTGGCGCTGCGTATGGCCGCGTCTATAACCTCCGGGGCGATGTCCTCGCCACCCAGATATGCGTTCATAACCGTCTCGTCCGCGTCGGCCAGGGTCTCCAGCATGGCTTCACGCAACGGAGCCACGCGTTCGCGTTCTGCGGTCGTAAGCGGCAAACGTTGGTACTCCGCCCCCCGGCTCTCAACGTCGAACACCAGACGCTCCATGCGCACCAAATCGAACACGGCGGAAAAATCCGCACCCTCGCCATCCGGCGCCTGCACGGCCAGCGGCACGGCATGGAGCTTCTCGCGCATGGAGTTGAGCACGGCGGCGAAATCCGCGCCGAGCCGGTCGATTTTGTTCACAAAGGCCAGCTTGGGCACGTGGTAGCTTTCGCTTTGCCGCCACACTGTTTCCGACTGGGGCTCCACGCCGCTGACCGCGCAGAACACGCCCACCGCGCCGTCGAGCACACGCAGGCTGCGCTCCACCTCAACGGTGAAGTCCACATGCCCCGGTGTGTCGATGAGGTTCACCGTGTGCCCATTCCATAGGCAACTGGTGACAGCCGAGGCGATGGTGATGCCGCGCTCCTGCTCCTCTGGCATGAAGTCCATGGTGGCCGTGCCCTCGTGGACCTCTCCCAGCCGATGGATGCGTCCGGCGTAGAACAGGATGCGCTCGGACAAAGTGGTTTTGCCCGCATCAATGTGCGCAATGATGCCGATGTTGCGAATGCTTTGCAGATACTTGGCGGAGATGGGCTTTTTGCTCACAGTCTGCTGCCTCGCACGTGTTGGATGGGCTGTGTGCCAGTGTTCTGGGGCTGGCCTACGGTGCGGCGGTGAACACCTGCCGTTGACGGATAAACAGTTCCGGGGTCAGTGCCGGCCAGCACCATTGCCCCAGGCAGCCCTCGGACACGCTGACACGGGCACCCTGAGCGCCAGAACGTGCTGCGGGCACAAGGGCCAGCTCACGTTTTGCGACGCTGAAGGCCTGCCACTCGTCCTCGTCCGGAGCGGAAGCCCCGGCAACAGGCGTTGCACCGCCGATGGCGAAGCCAAGGGGACCGTACAGCAGCGCGACATCCAGCGGAGGGAATTGTCCGGCTTCGTCGCGCCATATGCCGCAAGCGCGCGGCGGTTGCAGGCCAACAAGCCGCAGAGGCGAAACGTCCAGCGCCTCGCGCAGGGAAGGTTGGGAAACAAGCTTGTGGAAGGCGGCTGTTTGCGGGTGCAGCACCACACCCGGTTCGCCACTGGCTGCGGCTTCCGTCAGCAACCGCTGTATAAGCATGGGGCCCAGCGCGGCAACGCGTTCCTGTCCCGCAAGCTCGCAGGCGGTAAGCAGCACATCGGGCACATCGGACTTCTTGCCCATATGACACACGAGAACCTGCTCCGCGCGGGCGCATAAGGCGGGCATCAGCGCCGCAAGAAATAGCCCAGGCGCGTGGAGTTCATGGTCAAGCAGGAGCAGGACGAAAGGCGCGGGCTGAATAAAGGCGCGACGAGCGAAAAGCGCATACCGCTCCTCAACCGCGCGCATGGCGGCCGCCTGCGGCTGGGCAAGCGCATAATGCCGGGCGATAAGCCCCTTTATCAGCGCGCGGCGGTCATCTGCCAGTGCGGAATAAGCCCTGGCAAAACGCGCATCGGGCAACAAATGCTGGTCAATCCAGTCCGGCAGAAGCCAACCAGTCGTGGTATAAGAGGGCAAGTCATCCATGAAGCCGACTCACGCCACCACGTCTAAAGCCACTTCAGCAGGCGTTTCCAGGTCCACTGCACGCGTTCGCGCTCTTCCTCTGAAAGAGCCTTCTGGTATTCAAAATAAGAGTATTCAGCCTGCTTGCGCACGTAATCCTTGAACTCAACCACGTCACCATAGTTTTCCAAAATGTACAGGTAGCGATGCCAGGCCGAGCCGTATTTATGGGTGCGCCAGAAGAAGTCGGCGACAAAAATTTCATGTTCTGCCAATATTTTTCGGCATTTGTAGATGCTATCCTGCGTGGCCTTGGAATACTCGGATTTGGGATACGATTCCTGAAGGCGGTAGAAAAGCTCAAGAGCTTCTTTAACGTTATCCTGCCGCAAGTCGATGGTGCGGAACTGCTTCAGGTTCGCCTGGCCCATTTGAAACAGCACATACGGAATCTGCGGGCTGCTGGGATGCAGCGTCTCGAATTCCTTGTAGGCGTCCACCGCTTCCGGGTATTTGGCATCCAGATAATAGGCGTCACCCAAGGCGATCTCCGCCTTCGGAGTCAGCGGACTAAATGGATAGCGGTCCTTCAGCTTGAGGAAATTGTCTTCCGCGCGGCTATAGCGCTTTTCCTGCATGTAATCCATGCCGGATTCATAAAGTTCCTGGGCTGTGTCTTCGGCAGGCGGCAGGAAATAGTAGTCGATGAGCCCGCAGCCGGCAAAAACCGGCAACAGGAGCAGCATGAGGACTGCTATGAGGCGTTTAGGCATGCAGGCTTTCCAGATAGGCGTAGGCCGCGGTGGCCGCAGTGGCGCCATCGCCGACCGCGGTCGCCACTTGGCGGCAGTTTTTGCTGCGCACGTCGCCCGCGGCGAAGAAGCCGGGCAGATTGGTGCGCATCTCGCAGTCGGTGATGACAAAGCCGGACTTGTCGCAATCAAGCCCCTGGGGCACAAACGAAGCAACGGGCTCGAACCCGATGAACACGAACACGCCGTCAACCGGCAGTTCGCTCTTCTCACCGGTCTTGACGTTGGATAGGGCCACTCCGGTTACGCCCTTGAACGGATCGCCCTTGATCTCGTCGACCACGGTGTTGCGGAGGATGGAAATCTTGGGGTTCATCTCGCACTTGTTCTGATAGCACTTGCAGCCACGGAACTCGTCTCGCCGGTGGATGAGGTACAGCTTTTCCACAAGGCGCGCCAAATACAACGACTCCTCAAGGGCGGAGTTGCCGCCGCCGATGACGGCGACCGTCCTGCCCTTGAAGAAGTTTCCGTCGCACAGGGCGCAGTACGAAACGCCGCGTCCCAAGTACATGTCCTCGCCGGGGGCGCCAACGTGCTTGTAGCGCGCGCCGGTGCACAGGATCACAGTCTTGGCGGACAGCGTCTCCTCGCCCACCTGTATGACGTAGCCACCGTCTTGCGCGGTTATGGAGCGCACCTCGTCGGAGTGCCGGGCGAGCTCATAGGAGGAAAGATGTTCGACGAATTTATCAACGAGTTCATAGCCTTTCACGGCCTTGGGGAACCCGGGATAATTCTCGATCTCTTCGGTCATGAGGACCTGGCCGCCAGGAGAGAGCTTCTCCACCAGGGCGGTTTTGACGCCCGATCTGACGAGATACAAGGCGGCGGTGAGCCCTGCCGGCCCACCGCCGATGACGACGGCTTCGTACGAGTTCATGCTGCTCCTAGGCCTTCTTCGCGATCATGTCCTTGATGCTGCTCTTGGAGACGGCGCCTGTGGACTGGTCCACGACTTCGCCGCCCTTGAAGAGGATAAGCGTCGGAATGGCGCGGATGCCGAAACGGCTGGGGCTGGCGGAGTTCTCGTCAACGTTCATCTTGCAGATCTTGACCTTGCCATCAAGCTCGGTCGCCAGTTCGTCGATGATCGGGCCCATGGCGCGGCAAGGCCCGCACCACGGCGCCCAGAAATCGACCAGAACGGGCACGGGGCTCTGCAACACTTCCTGCTCAAAATTGCCGTCGGTCACCTGGGTAGCCATATTTACTCCTTCGGGGTCGATATTGTCAGGTTCAAGCTCAGTTCCAACGGCACAGACAGAAACGCAAAAGGCCATGCCGCATTCTTCAGAAAGTAGTTCCGCGTCGTGCTTCTGTCAAGACGCAAGCCCGCGAGGGCACTGCGTCAAGCGTCGCCGACCACCAGGTTCGGATCGTGTGTCCAGTCGGTGGGAACGCTGCGCCCGCGTGGCACGGATTCAAGGTCCAGACCATGGCGGTAGCCGGCGGCCAGGGCCAACGCCCCTGCCCGGGCCACCATGGCGGCGTTGTCGGTGCACAGGGCCGGGCTCGGCAGCGAGAACGCAAGCCCCCGCGCCTGGGCAACGGCGGCCATGGATGACCGCACATGCGAATTGGCGGCCACTCCCCCCGCCACGACCAGCGAGGCCAGCCCCTTTTCCCTGTCGAGCGCGCGTTCCACCTTGATTCGCAGCGTTTCGGCAACGGCGTGGTTAAACGACGCGGCCACCAGCGCCAGCTCCTCCGGGTGGGCGGAAAGGGACGACGCCCCTTCCCGGCGCAACGCCTGGGCATCAGGCATATTGGCATAGGCGAGGTGATGGCGTTTGCCCAGATACTCGGCCACGGCGGTCTTGAGTCCGCTGAAGCTGAAGTCGAGGTTGTCGTTGTGCACATAGGCCAGGGGGAAAAGAGCTGTGTCCGGTTGAACGCCACGGCTCAGTTCATCAAGGTAGCGGCCGCCAGGATACGGCAGGTTGAGCAGCTTGGCGACCTTGTCGAAGGCCTCGCCCGCCGCGTCGTCCAGGGTTCGGCCAAGCAGCGTGAACCGCGTTGGCGAATCCATGCGGTAAATGTGCGTATGCCCGCCAGAGACAAGCAGCCCAAGCGCCGGCAAGCGCATCGGGCCCTCAAGTCCAGGGGCCAGCAAATGCGCGTGCAGGTGGTTCACGCCAATGAGAGCCGCGCCCGTAGCCAGGCACAGCCCTTTGGCGAAAGACAGTCCCACGAGCAGGCTGCCCAGCAGGCCGGGTCCACGCGCCACGGCTATGGCGTCGATGTCCGCCGCGGCGAGGCCAGTCTTGGCGAACAGATCGGCCAGAAGCGGAGGCAGCATGCGCTGGTGCTCACGCGAGGCGATCTCCGGCACCACGCCGCCGAACACGGCGTGAATATCCGTTTGGGACGCCAGGGATTCGGCCAGAAGTCGCGCTTGCCCGTCCGCTGTGCGCACGAGGGCGAGACCAGTCTCGTCGCAGGAGGTCTCGACGCCGAGAACGAGCACGGAAATTACGCCTGCCCGGCCTTTTCGTAGATGGCGCGGACCTGCTCCACATCCTTTCTGGAGCCTACGAACAGCGGCACGCGCTGGTGCAGGTGCTCGGGCAGGATGTCAAGAATGCGGTTCATCCCGTCAATGGCCATGCCGCCCGCCTGCTCCACAATGAACGCCATGGGCGCGGCCTCGCACATGAGGCGCAGTTTGCCGCTGGGCTTGCTGGGATCGCGGCTGTCGGCCGGGTACATGAAGATGCCGCCGTAGATGAGATTACGGTGGAAGTCGCTCACCAGCGAACCTATGTACCGCAGGCTGTACGGCTTCTTGCGCGTCAGCCCTTCGGTCTTGAAATGGGCCAGCACGTCCAGGGTGGGCTTATCCCAGTAATGGTAGTAGCCCTCGTTCACGGAATAGGTGTTGCCCTGCTCGGGGATGCGGATGTTCGGGTGCGAGAGCAGAAACTCGCCCACGCTGGGGTCAAGAGTAAAACCGTTCACGCCGTCGCCGGTGGTGAACACCATCATGGTGGACGAGCCGTACAGAATATAGCCCGCGGCCACCTGCTCCGATCCTCTTTGCAGATAATCGCTCACCAGCAAACGCGAGTCGGTCGGGCTCTTACGCCGGTAAATGGAGAAAATCGTGCCGATGCTCACGTTGGCGTCGATGTTCGAGGAGCCGTCCAGAGGGTCGAAAATGACAAAATAGTCTCCCGTCGGCAAGCCGTCGGGAATCTCTATGATGTCGGCGTTCTCCTCGCTGGCCATGGCGCACAGCGCGCCGCAGCGCGAAAGGCGGTGGATGAGCACGCGGTTGGAGAATTCGTCGAGCTTTTTGACTTCCTCCCCCTGAACATTGATGTCGCCGGTGAAGCCGAGGACATCCACGAGGCCAGCCTTGCTGACTTCGCGATGAATGATTTTCGCGGAGAGGATGAGCTCGTTGAACAGACGGGTGAACCGGCCGGTGGCCATGGGCACCTGCTTCTGGTGCAGAAGAAGATGCTCGGTGACGGTGATCTGCTGCGACATGTGGAGGGCCCTCCGTGCGCGGACGCGCGCTGAACCGTTACGAGTTGCCGCCGAAGAACGGAATGGAGAAGCCTTTGTCCTCAAAGGAGGCGTTGGCGCTTTCCGTGGCATAGACGAAGAGATCGCGGCCGATGAAGCGCGCGAGCCATGTATACTGCTGCCCGCCAGCCATGACGGTTCCGTGTATCTTTTCTTTCATGATTTCGACCCAATCGGTCTTGAGCAGATCCTCGGCTCCGGGATGCGTCGATCCCTCCGCCGTCCAAAGCTGCTTGGCTCGCGGGTCAATGATGAGCAGTTCCTGCGGCTCAGGACAGAAGGTGAACAGCACGCGCGGGTCGAAATGCACCACATGCAGCCCCACAAAGTCCGGGCCTTCATAGTTGGGCATGCCAAAGTAAAGCTCTGGGCCAAAGGGCGTGTAGTCAACCACGGTCTTGACCAGGGTCTCGCGCCAAATGGACTCGAACACCAGCGGCGCGCTGAAGCGCTTGAGGGGCACGGGCGGCACACGCGTCAGAATATCCCCTTTGGCGTCGGCCACTATCACGCCGTCAACCCAGGGAAAACGCGTCAGGAGAGTGTCCATCCATTGTTTGTCCGGACGGGCGTCCGTGCTGGTAACATACTGAGTGAGCGCCATGACCTTGGCATCCACCGGGGAAAAAAGCAGCGCCAGCTTTTCCTGATTGGGGTTGTTCCACTTGTAGCGGTCCACATCAATGCGCGGGGCCGGGTTGATGAAATCCCTGGTCTCGCGCATGGTTGAACGCATGGAGCTGGCAGTGGTGTCCCAAGATCCAAAGGCCCCGCATCCGGCCAACGCGGCCAGGAGGGAGGCGAGCAGGACGGCTGAAAACAGCGCGCGGGTCCAGCGACGCGCGGCGCGAAATGACACAATACGTTCAAGCATGTTCTGCAACCTCGATCCGATGGACTATCAAGCCTGGACTCGGGACTCGAGGCGGGCCGCCAAGGCTTCCAGGGTGCTCATCAAGCGATTTTTGGCGTGCTTGCCAAAGGGGTCCTCATCAACCGTCGGCTTTGGCGCGGCCTCCGGCACGGGCTGTGCGGCCATGCCGTCCTCAAGGGTTTTGATGCGCCCTGAAAGATCCACGCGCTCCAAATCATTTAAGGCGCGGCCCCACAGTTCACGATAGATGCCAAGCGCACCGGAGAAATCACCCTGGCTTGCGAGCAGTTCGGCCATGGTGCGCGTGCGGAAGCTGCTGGGCTCGGGGGTCGGCCCCTCATAAGGAGCATCAGCGCCGTCGTCCGCGCAATTCTGGGGCGCCTGCACCGGCTGTGTCGCCTGGGTGGCGAACGGCGGCGCCACTGGGGCTGCGGCCAGCGGTGTCACTGGGGTTGCGGTCGACGCAACCGGTTGTGGCGAAACTGCCTGGACCGGCGGCACCGGGGCGGCAAGCTGGGGCGCGGGAGTGGCGAGAGGCTTGGCGGCAGCGCGCACAGGCTTAACCGGCGCGCCAAGGGGGCCAAGCAGCCGATCGCTGATGGACTGGAGGCCTTCAATGACCACATCCGTCCATTTGACCGGCTTGTCGGAAAAGTGCGAGGCCACGAGCATGAGAAACACCGAAAAGTCGCGGTCCTTCTCCGCCGCCTGCCGGGCCCAAAGGGTCCAGAAGGCCGGATAGCGCTCCAGCGGCTTGACGATGAGGGCGAGCTGCTCGTTGGCTTCGTCCGGGCGCTCCAGGCGCGTCAGCACCTGCACAAGCAGCAGCCGGGCCTCCATGGAGTCGGGATGGCGGTCCAACCCCTGTCGCAGGGTTCGCTCCGCGTCCTCATACTGGCCAAACTCCACAAAAAGCTTGGCCAGCGGAAAGAATATCCGCGAGCCCGGCTCCAAGGCCAAAACCTCTTGGTACCACTCAATCTTTCTTCTCATCGTCCATGGCCCCCTGGGCTACGTCGACCTTGCCGGAGAAGATATACAACACTTCGTTTTCTTTCACGTAGTTCATGCGTTCGCGGATGACGCGCTCCTGATAGGCCCGGTCGGATTTGAGGCGGCGGATCTCGTTGCTTAGTTCCAGACTGCGGGCGTCCACGTCGCGCAGCTGGTCTTCAAGGTTGGCGGAGCGGTGCCGCATGTTCATGTAGGCTATCACGCCGTGATCACTCCAAATAAGGCGAAACAACAGCACGACGTTGAGAAGCAGCAACAGGGCGAGCAAGACGCGCCGGGCCATCCTCCACCCTCACTGCAGGCGCAAAGCGCCACTTCTGCCAACACGACTCTGCGAAAGCGGGCCGCGAAGCTCATCCAAAAAGTTGGCCGTGGCCGCCTCAACGCGTTCCACGTCATCCTCGTTCAGCGAAACGGTGTCGATGCGACGCAAAAAATCCTTGAGCACGCTGAATTCATCCAGCAGACTCTTGCCGAACTCGATTTTCTCAAGTTCAGGCTCAAGTTCAAGGATGGTCTCCAGGCAATTGGAGATGCGCGCCATGTGGCTGGTATACGCCTTGTTCATACTGCGCTCCGGGGACTCTTCGCTCAACAGCATGGTGCTGCATCGCGCCACGGTCATTCTGCTTGTAACCAGTTCTTATAGAAATTGTACAGATAATTTCCGCCAGAAAAAACAGTAAGCACAAGAGCAAGATACAGCACAAAAGTACCCAGCGGAATCGGGTCGTACCCAAACACGCTGTAATGCGCAAGAAGCGGTACCAGAGCCAAGCTTTGCGCGATTGTCTTCATCTTTCCGTACTTGTCCGCCGCGATGACCACGCCCTTGTCCGCCGCAATGCCGCGCATGCCGGTGACGGCGATCTCTCGGCAAATGATGACGACGACGATCCAGGCGTCCACCCAGCCCAGCTCCACAAGCATGATGAGCACGGAGCTGATGAGCAGCTTGTCCGCTAGCGGATCAAGGAACTTGCCCAGGTTGGTGATGATGTTCTGCTTGCGCGCCACGTAGCCGTCGGCCATGTCCGTCAGCGAGGCCACGATGAACACGCCGGCTGAGGTATACGCCAAGAGCGGGGTGTGCAGCGTGTGCTCCATATACAGCAGCACAACAATGACCGGAACCGCAAAGATGCGGCCCAGAGTGAGCATGTTCGCCAGATTCAAGGTCATGGCCGCCCGTCAGCCCCTTATCTGTGCACGGTGGAGGCTGCCTCCAGGCTGGACTGCGCGGCCTCGGCAACGCGGTCGCCCAGGGCCAGCAGCGCGCTTTTGGCCGGGCATTCGCCCTGCATGAGCACCACCGGCGTGCCGATGTCTCCCGCGACCACAGTTGCGGGGTCAAGCGGAATGGCGCCCAGGAATTCCAGACCGTATTGCTCGGCCAGGGCCTTGCCGCCGCCTTTTTTGAACAGGTCGATCTCTTTGCCGCAGTAGGGGCAGGCCAAGCCGCTCATGTTCTCCACCACGCCAAGGATGTTGGCCTGGGCGTATTGCAGAAAGTTGATGGCCTTGCGCACGTCGGCGAGGGAGACCTCCTGCGGGGTGGTGACGACAACGGCCAGCGCCTCTGGGATGAGCTTCAGCACGGTCATGGGCTCGTCGCCGGTGCCAGGAGGCGAATCAATCACGAGGAAGTCCAGGTCGCCCCACTGCACATCGGAAATAAACTGGCGGATGGCCGAGGTTTTCATGGGGCCGCGCCACAGCACGGCCTGGTCAGGGTCGAGCAGAAGCGAATCCATGGAGACAACGTGCAGGTTCTCGTTGTATTGCTTGGGTTTGATCAAGCTGCCGCGATCAGTTTCCAATTGGCCGGTGAGGCCAAGCAGGCGCGGCACGCTGGGGCCGTGGATGTCCACGTCCATGAGGCCGACCTTGAAGCCCCGCGCGGCAAGCGCGGCGGCGATATTGACGGAAACGGAGCTTTTGCCCACGCCGCCCTTGCCGCTCATGACGAACAGCTTGTAGCGGATGCGCTCCAGGGTCATGGTGATAAGCTGGTCCTGCATGGCAATCTTGGCGCTGGCCTCGCCCGAGGCGCCCGATCCGCAGGATCCACCGGAACATGAACTCACGATGCACTCTCCCGTTCTGCGTGGTGCGGCATGCCGCCGCCAAAAATTAAGTATGGCCGATTTTGCTCGGCGTGTAAATCTCGGAAACGGGACCTTCCGCCCCTGCTTATTATGAAGGGTTACCAGCCGTGGGCGCCCACGAGGTCAACAAAGGCGACGGGACAGATTTCGCTGATGCGCGATTGCCCACCGGGCTGCTTCTCCACCAGCACAAGGCATTGGGAGCGCCGCGCCGCACCCACGGGCATGACGAGCCTGCCCCCCTCGGCCAGCTGATCCACAAGCGGCTGGGGCACTTCCGGTCCGCCGGCGGTGACGATGATGCGGTCGAACGGCGCGGCGCTGGGCCAGCCCAGGGTGCCGTCGTCCTGCTTTACATGGACGTTGAAAAGCCCCATGCCGAGCAGGCGCTCGCGAGCGCTGGCGCACAGCCGGGGAATGCGCTCCACGGTGTGCACGTCGGATCCGAGCTTGGCCAGCACAGCGGCCTGGTAGCCGGAGCCTGTGCCGATCTCCAGCACCTTGGCCCCGGGATCCACCCGAAGAATCTGGCTCATGAGGGCAACCATGTACGGCTGAGAGATGGTTTGCCCCTCGCCTATGGGCAGGGGCTTGTCGAGGTAGGCCTGGCTCGCCATGGCTTCCTCCACAAACAGGTGCCGGGGCAGCTCGCTCATGGCCGCAAGCACGCGGGCGTCGGTTATGCCGCGCCCTGTAAGCTGCTCCGCCACCATGCGCTCACGCTGTCTTCTCGGATCCACCCGCACCAATGCTCCTCCCTGGCCCATGCCCAATAATTATTTCTGGCCGTGCAGACCAGATTTCCCGCGTCAAGTCAACACGGGCCCTCCCACTCTTGACACACCGGCCCTTTCCTTTAACATCAAAACAACGGCCCCCCCGGCCAGCCACCCAGAGTGCCAAGGAGAAGCCCAATGTACAAGATCCGCGACCTCATGACCACGCCCGTCTACTCCTTGCGCGAGACAGACACCCTGCAGAGCGCGCGGGTGCTCATGGAACAGAAACGCATCCGCCACGTCCCCATAACCGCGGCGGACAGCAGCTTCCTGGGGCTCATCACCAACCGCGACGTGCTGGCGAACACTGTATCGCACCTGGCCAACATCGACCCGGCCACGCAGAATGAAATCGACGCGGGAATTCCCCTGCAGGAAATCATGCGCACCGACGTGCATACCCTTTCCCCGGACCAGCCCGTGCGCGACGCCGCGCACATTCTATACCACCACAAGTACGGCTGCCTGCCCGTGGTCGAGTCCGGCAAACTCGTCGGCATCGTCACCGAAGCCGATTTTCTCCAACTCACCATCCAACTTTTGGACGCCATGGACCAGGCCGAGACGGCCTGATCCCCTTTTCCTCTGGACCAGGCTGGCGCTGCGCGTCCGCACCGGCGAATAGCCGTCGCGGACGTGAGCCTATTCCCCAAAACCTTTCGCCCCAAGAGCCATGAAACTGCAACCAATGCCCCAAAACCGCTCCGGCAACGTCCGCAACATCAGAAAACTGCACACCACCGACCGGGGCCACCCGAGTCATTTAATGCGCAACCTGCTCTTCCTCTGCGGTGCCGCCTTCATCTGCCTGCTCGTCTTCGTTCTTGTGCGCGACGGCGGCGCGCCGGTGCTCAAGCTCAGCCCGCAAACCGGCGCGGCCTCCTACGCCACGAACTTCACGCTTGGTCTCACCAGCGCACGGTCCGGACTCAGGGAACTCGTCGTTACCGCCACACAGGATGGCAAGCGCGTTGAGGTGCTGCGCCGCACTTTCCCCGGCAAGCAGCTTACCCATGCCGAAACGTTCCAGCTGCCCCGCGCATCGGGCTTCAAGGAAGGATCTATTGAGCTTTCCATCACCGCGCGGGACAACGCCCTGCTCTCCTTTCTGGGGCGGGGCAAAACGACCCTGACGCAGACACTGGTTCTCGACTTCTCACCCCCTCGGCTGTCGGTCAATCCCGGCATCCACAACGTAAACCAGGGCGGCGGCGGCGTAGTCTCCTACACCGTGTCCAAACAGGTGGAGCGCACGGGAGTTGTCGTGGGCGAACACTTCTTCCCCGCCTATCAGCAGAAGAACGGCGCGTTCTTCTGCTATTTCGCCATGCCCTACGACATGCCCACGGAGCGCTTCAAGCCCAAGGTCATAGCTCAGGACAAGGCAGGCAACGAGGCCACGCAGAGCATCAACATCCTTGCCATCCCCAAGGTCTTCAAGTCCGACAAGCTGAACATCCCCGACTCGTTCCTGAACGACAAGATGGGCCAATACAGTTCCATATACCCGGAGCTTAAAACCCCCATTGAAATTTACAAGCGCGTGAACACCGAGCTGCGCAAGCAGAACGTTGACGAACTGCTCAAAATCGGGCTGGACACCTCCCCCACTCCCCTCTGGACCGGAGCCTTCCTGCGGCTGCCCGCCGCTGCGGGCCGCGCGGGCTTTGGCGACCAGCGCGACTACTACTACAACGGCGAAAAGATCGACCATGAGACGCACATGGGCGTGGACCTGGCCAGTGTGGCCAACGCCCCCGTGCCCGCCGCCAACGCCGGCCGCATCGTCTATGCCGGGTTCTTCGGCATCTACGGCAACTGCGTCATCATCGACCATGGGCTGGGTTTGCAAAGCCTCTACTCGCACCTGAGCCAGATCGACGTTGCCAAGGGCGCGATGGTCAAAAAGGGGCAGATTATCGCCAAGACCGGCGCAACAGGTCTGGCCGGCGGCGACCACCTGCACTTCGGCATGATCATCTCCGGCTTGCAGGTCAGCCCCGTGGAATGGTGGGACGAGCACTGGATCCACGACAACATCGAAAAGCACGTGGCCGCCCAATAGGCAGCCGCGCACGCGAAAAGAAAAGGCCGGGCAATCTGCCCGGCCTTTTTGTTTTCGTGGTTCTCCATCGCGCTAGTGTGTGGGACGCTGATATTCTTCCTTCACCAGCAGGTCGCTTAGGGGCGAGATGTTGTCGCGCCCGCAAAACAACGCGCTGGGGCTGTCGCATTCAAGGGCCTGCTCCAGCACCGTGTCCACATTCTCCACCGGCACGATCTTGAGGTCCTTCAGAATCTCGTCCGGCACGTCCTTCAGGTCCTTCTCGTTATCCGCCGGAATGAACACCGTGCCGACCCGGCCGCGGTGCGCCGCCAGCAGCTTCTCGCGCAGGCCGCCAATGGGCAGCACGCGGCCGCGCAGGGTTATCTCGCCGGTCATGGCCACATCGTTGCGCACAGGAATGTTGAGCAAGGCCGAGACGATGGACGTGGCGAGCGCAACGCCGGCCGAGGGACCGTCCTTGGGAGTCGCCCCCTCGGGCACATGCACGTGGATGTCGATCTCCTTGTGGAAATCGCGCTTGAGGCCAAAGAGGTCCGAGCGCGAGCGCAGGTACGAAAGCGCCGCCCGGGCGGACTCCTGCATGACCTCGCCGAGCTTGCCGGTGATCTCCACCTTGCCGGAGCCGCTCATGAGCACCACCTCGATGAGCAGCAGCTCGCCGCCCATTTGCGTCCAGGCCAAACCGGTGGTCACGCCAACCTGGGACTTGTCCTCGCGCTCCTCATGACGGAACTTGGGCACGCCGAGGAATCCCTCGAGATTCTGCCGGTTCACGGCCACAGTGGCGACGCTCTTGTCCTCCACGACCTTCATGGCGACCTTGCGGCACAGGGAGGCGATCTCCCGCTCAAGATTGCGCACGCCGGCTTCACGCGTGTAGCGGCGGATGAGCTCCAGCATGGCGTTGTCGGAGACGGTCATGTTCTTGTCCGTCAGGCCGTGCAGCTCGCGCTGTTTGCCAAGCAAGAACTGCTTGGCGATCTTGAGCTTCTCGGTCTCAAGATACCCCGGCAGTCGGATGATCTCCATGCGGTCGCGCAGCGGCAGCGGAATGGAGTCCAGCGTGTTGGCCGTGGTGATGAAAAAGACCTTGGACAGATCATAGTCCAGATCCAGGTAGTGGTCGTTGAAGGCATAGTTCTGCTCGGGGTCGAGGACTTCCAACAGCGCGGCCGAGGGGTCGCCCCGGAAGTCCGTGCTCATCTTGTCCACCTCGTCCAGGCAGATGACGGGATTGTTGAACTTGCACCGGCGAAGGCTGTGGATGATCTTGCCTGGCAGCGCGCCCACGTAAGTGCGGCGGTGGCCGCGGATCTCCGCCTCGTCGCGCACGCCGCCAAGGGAGATGCGCACAAACTCGCGGTCCATGGCGCGGGAGATGGATTTGGCGATGGAGGTCTTGCCGACGCCCGGAGGGCCGACGAAGCAAAGAATCGGGCCCTTCATGGACTTCACCAGGCTGAGCACGGCGATGTATTCGAGGATGCGCTCCTTGGGCTTCTCCAGCCCGTAGTGGTCTTCCTCAAGCACGGTGCGGGCGTGGGCGATGTCCAGATCCGAATCCTTGAGCGCTCCCCAGGGCAGATCGAGGATCCAATCCACGTAGTTGCGCACCACCGTGTATTCAGCGCTGGAAGGCTGCATCTGCCGCAGCTTGCGAATCTCTTTTTTGACCCGCTCGCGCGATTCATCGTTCATGATCTTTTCATCGAGGCGCTTTTCCAAATCGGCCGCCTCGGCCATGGGGTCGTCCTCACGGCCCATCTCCTTGTGGATGGCCTTCATCTGCTCGTTTAAGTAATACTCGCGCTGGTTCTTCTCCATCTGGCCCTTGACGCGGCCCTTTACGCGCTTCTCAATGCTGGCGATCTCAATTTCGCCCATGAGCAGTTCGTAAACGTATTCCAGGCGCTTCACTCCCTCGGTAATCTCCAGAGCGTGTTGTTTGCGCTCGAAGTCCACCTTGAGGTGCGGCATGACGGCATCGGCCAGGGCGCCGGGCTCCCGCAGGGCGGCCATGGCCAGGATGGATTCCGGCGCGAGCTTCTTGTTGTTGCGGGCGTAGGTTTCCAGCGACTCGTTCACGGCGCGGATGAGGGCATCGCCCTCGCCCTGGTCACCGGGCACGTCGTCGAGCCGGTCCACGCGGACCAGGGGGAAATCTCCTGCGTCGGCGGGGTCGGTGGCGAGAATGCCCCAGTTGGCGCGGTACAAGCCCTCGAAGAGCACCTTGATGGTGCCGTCGGGCAGGCGCAGCATTTGGAGAATGCGGCTCACCATGCCCACGGCGAACAGGTCTTCCGCCTCGGGTTTCTCTTTTTCGGGCGTGCGCTGCGTCACCAGGAAGATGTGCTTGTCGTGCAGGGCGATGGCGCTCTCGATGGCCTTGATGGAGGCCTCACGCCCGACGAACAGGGGCATGATGGAGCGCGGAAACATCACCACTTCGCGCAGCGACATGAGGGGCAACACGGAATCGTCCGGCTGGGTTTGGGGTTGCAGAGCGTCAAAGTCGGTCATGATTGCTCCTTGGCCGGGGCCGGGCTTGGTCTTGCGGGCGGACGGAGCACGGGGCCGCGCCCCGCCCGCAGGACTTCGATTGAGAGGCAGGGCGCCTAGGCGCTCTTGACCTCCTGATGATACAGAATGAGGGGCTCCATGCCCTTCTCAATGACCGCGCTGTTGATGACGCACTCCTTGACGCCGGTGAGCGACGGAAGCTTGTACATGATCTCCAGCATGGTCGATTCGAGCACATTGCGCAGGCCGCGCGCGCCGGTCTTGCGCTCAATGGCCTGCTTGGCGATGGCCTTGAGCGCGTTGTCGGTGAAGCGCAGGCTCACCTTGTCCAGCTCAAAGAGCTTCTGATACTGCTTCACCAACGCGTTCTTGGGCTCGGTCAAGATGCGCACGAGATCCTCGCTCGTCAACTCGTCAAGCGCGGTGACGATGGGAATGCGGCCCACAAACTCGGGGATGAGCCCGAACTTGATGAGGTCGTTGGGCTGGCTGAGGGCCAGCATTTCGCCCACGGCCAGCTCCTTCTTGCTTTCCACCTTGCCGCCAAAGCCCATGCTCGTGCCTTGCATGCGCTGCTGGATCATCTTGTCCAGCCCAATGAACGCCCCGCCCAAAATGAACAGGATGTTCGACGTGTTCATGCGGATGAATTCCTGCTGGGGATGCTTGCGGCCGCCCTTGGGAGGGATGTTGGCCTCGGTGCCCTCAATGATCTTGAGCAGCGCCTGCTGCACGCCCTCGCCGGAAACATCGCGCGTGATGGAGGGGCTGTCGCCCTTGCGCGCGATCTTGTCGATCTCGTCGATGTAGATGATGCCGCGGCTGGCGGCCTCGATGTCGTAGTCGGCGTTCTGCAAAAGCGCCACGAGGATGTTCTCCACGTCCTCTCCAACGTAGCCGGCCTCGGTGAGGGTGGTTGCGTCGGCGATGGCGAAGGGAACCTTGAGGATGCGCGCCAAGGTTTGCGCCAAGAGCGTTTTTCCAGAGCCGGTGGGGCCGATCAAGAGGATGTTGCTCTTGTCGATCTCCACGTCGTCCTTGTTGTTCTGGGCGTAGAACACGCGCTTGTAGTGGTTGTGCACCGCAACGGAGAGGATCTTCTTAGCGCTCGTCTGCCCGATGACGTACTGGTCGAGCAGGGCCTTGATTTCCTGCGGGGGCAGCAACCGCACGTCGCCCGCGGCTTCGCTCACGTGCTCCTGGGCGATGATGTCGTTGCAGAGCCCCACGCACTCGTCGCAAATGTACACGTCGGGTCCGGCGATGAGGCGCTGCACGTCGACCTGGCTCTTGCCGCAAAAGGAGCAGGCAAGGTCGGTGGGGGATCCGGTCTTCTTCCTGTTCATGCTGGTATCCTTAGGCCTTCTTTTCCGCGTCGCCGCGCTTGACCATGATGGTGTCGATGATGCCGTATTCCTTGGCCTCTTGTGCGGTCATGAAATAATCGCGGTCCGTGTCCTTCTCGATGCGCTCCAGGTTCTGCCCGGTATGCCCGGCCAGAATGCCGTTGAGCTCCTCGCGCAGGCGCAGAATCTCGCGCGCCTGGATGCCGATGTCCGTGGCCTGCCCCTGGGCGCCGCCAAGGGGCTGGTGGATGAGGATGCGGCTGTGCGGCAGGGCGTACCGCATTCCTTTTTCGCCCGCGGCCAACAGCAGGGAGGCCATGCTGGCGGCCTGGCCCATGCACAGGGTGGCCACCGGCGGGGCGATGTACTGCATGGTGTCGTAAATGGCCATGCCGGCCGTCACCACGCCGCCGGGAGAATTGATGTACATGTAGATCTCCTTTTCCGGGTCCTCGGACTCCAGAAACAGGAGCTGCGCGCAGATCAGGCTCGCCACATGGTCGTCGATGGCGGTTCCGAGCAGGATGATTCGGTCTTTGAGCAGACGGGAGTAAATGTCGTAGGCGCGCTCGGTGCGGCCGGTGGTTTCAATGACAATGGGCACAGCGGGCATGGGCGACTCCTTGGTCGGCGCGCCTTCGGCGCTGCCTTATCGTGTTGACTGCGCTGGACTGATCGGCCGGTTTCCGGTGAAACCATATGCCGACACACCAAAATAAGGGCAAGTTCCCGTCCGTCAATACGTGGCGAAAAGGCCGCGCCCCCATAAAATCACGGCGCGGCGACCGGAACGTTCAGCCGGCCGCCGCGCGGTGTCAATCAGCAAGTCAGAGGGCGGGAGTGAGCCAAAGCTACTCCTTGGGGGCCTCGGCCTTCTTGGCGCGGGGCTTCTTGGGCTTGGCCGCGGCCTTCTCGCCGGATTCCTCGGCCTTGGGCTCGGCGGGCTCCACCTCGGTCTTGGCGGCGCGGGCGTAAATCAGCTCAATGGCTTTGTCGGCCAGCAAGCGGTCCTTCAAGGGGAAGATGAGGTTGTTCTCTTCGTAGTACTGCTTCACGCTCATCAGGTCCTGGCCGTGCTGGCGGGCAACCTGGGTGAGGGCGGCGTCGATTTCCTCGGGCTTGACCTCAAGGTTCTCCTTCTTGGCCACGGCCAGCAGCAGAATCTCGCTGCGCACGGCTTCCTCGGCCTGGGTGCGGTGGCTCTCGCGCAGCTCCTCGGGGGTCTTGTTCAAGGCGGCCAGGCTCTTGCCCTGGCGGTCAAGGCGCTGCTCCAGGTCGGCCAGCAGGCGGTCGATGTGGTTTTCGACCATGCTGGGCGGCAGGGGGAAGTCCACCTTGGCCATCATCTGGTCCAGCAGCTTCTTCTGCGCCACGGAGCGGTTGAGCTGCTCGCG
>Ga0183100_1000627_pt1 | contig 24603 bp, 21 predicted proteins | sample Biomet2_FD_127789 | JGI IMG/M metagenome (GOLD analysis project Ga0183100, IMG submission 127789) | Microbial communities from bioreactor (seeded with anoxic lake sediment) at LBNL, California, USA - Biofuel metagenome 2 | ecosystem: Engineered > Bioreactor > Anaerobic > Unclassified ...
TATGTAAATAAAGTAATTGTATATAGCGACCACGCTTGAGTTGAATCAAGCGTGGTCGCTTCTTTTCTAGGGGACTATGGTAATTTTAGATCAAATTTAATATGGTTATAAGCCTATGATAGGAAGTTTCGATCCATCTCTATAAAGCACTAGTAGTTTTGACTATTTATAGCGTTTCAATAATATCTTGAACGCTGTCTTGAAATTAATCAGGAATAGGTATGTAATTGTTGTCTCAATTAGGAAATGTTTTTACCAATTCTTTACCAAGACTTTACTGCCCCTTCTCGGATTTTACTGAATACTCCACTAAATTTTACATTAGCAATGTAAAATATTATTTTAAGGGAATAAATATCAATTACTGAAGTCACAAAATTTATTACATGCTCAAAGGGGGATAAACATGGATAAAAGAACAATGTTTGAAATATTATCATTAGCAAAAGAGACCGAGTTATCACCAATTGCAGATAGAATGACTGCTAAATATAAAGTACAGCTTATCAAGGAGCCACACAAAACTCTTGTTATGTTAAAAGCAAGAGAAAGTGTTAAAAACTCTTTGTTTTATTTAGGAGAGACCTTAGCAACAGAATGTATGGTGGCTTTCGAAAACACCAAAGGGTATGCACTTGTTTTAGGGGATGATTTTAAGAAAGCAACTTCCATCGCGGTGATAGATGGTGCGTTCAATGCGGGTGTTTCGGAAAAAGACGAAATAATAGATTTGCTTTTATCTCTTCAGCAGGAGCAAAAGAGAAAAAATGAGGCGCAAAACGCTAAAATTCTGACATCAAAGGTTAGCTTTGATGTGATGGAGGTATAGTATGCAGAAAACATATAATTTTGACATGGTTTTTGACACAATTATTGTAAACAGAAAACTCATGAACTGTTTTTCCCATCCAATGAAAAAGGAAAATATGTTAGAGGGTATTGGTAATTTTGCAAGTGAGCATGATGATTTTTTAGTTATTGCGGCAACTCTTTTAGATAACGAAGTGTCTTTTTTTGTGGAAAGAAATACAGGGCTTGAGGATAAAATAACGGAAATTACACTTTCTAAATACGCAGCTTTAGAAGATGCTGACTACATTTTTATTCCATCGACCATCAATTATGTGACGCTTGATGAAATTTTTGGCAAGGCAAAATCGGGAACTTATGAGGACCCCCATAGCTCGGCAACTATTATTATAAGGGCTCCAGACGATATTTTTATTAAAAAAACAATCGAGATATTAAAAAAACAAAATATTGAATATCCATTGGGAATTGATTTGATTTTTATGATGGAAAATGGCGATATGTTAGCAATTCCACGTTTAATTAAGGAGGTGGGTTAATGGCTTATGTTGCAGTCAAAGGTGGAGAAGTGGCTATTGAAGCATCGATTGAACTTCTTAAAACATTTCAAAATGCGGCTACTGATATTAGCGTAAATGCCATTCGTGATAATTTATCCATGCTCGTTGATAAAATTATGAGTGAGGCGGGATTGTATGCTCCTGATTATGCAGCGCTTGCACTAAAACAATGTGATGGCAATGTTGAAGAAGCTGTATTTCTTCTTCGCGCTTACCGTTCAACTTTGGAAAGAAATCATTATTCAAACGAGATAAATGGCAAGGATATGCGCTTGATTCGCCGGATATCCTCTGCTTTTAAAGATATACCCGGTGGGCAGATCCTAGGTCCTACCTATGATTATTCTCATCGCTTACTTGATTTTTCTCTGCTTGACGGGAATTTGCCGACAGAAAATACAGAAGATGTACTAGAGCCATCACAGGATATTGTCTCTGAGAGAATTTCGGATATATTTAGGGCGGAAGGCGTATTAAAAGGCTGTGAGCAGGAGGATACCACGCCGACTGATGTGACAAGTCATCTGCTCACCCATCCTGCCGATCGTAGTGCCAGATTGCAAACACTAGCCAGAGCTGATGGCGGTTTTTTAGGTGGTGTGGCGTATAGTGCGATGCGCGGCTATGGTGCGGTTCATCCAACGATTGCCGAACTTCGCTCGGGTTATGTAGACATTTGCGTTACGTATCCATTTGATGAAAATGAGGAAATCGTATTAGGTGAAATTTTGCTCACCGAGGTGGAAAGCCTTATGCCAAAGGCGGAGGAACAGAGCTTTCAAGATGAAAACGTTGGCAAGGCACCTTCCTATGATAAAATGACGCTCTCCGGCGGATATGGGCTTGCATTTGGTAGAAATGAAAACAAGGCAATCTCTATGAGTATCGTTGATGCGAATCTGGACACAGTGGGAGATACTCCCTCACAGGACGAAGAATTCGTTCTGATTCATGGGGACAGTTTAGAGATGAACGGCTTTATTTCGCATTTAAAACTGCCACATTATGTTTCGTTCCAGTCTTCACTTGACGTGGTAAGAAAGAGCGGTGAGAAAGATGAATAATGATTATAATTTTGCTTTTTTAGATGAGGGTTCAAAACGTGAGATTCGCCGCAGTATCTTAAAAGCCATATCCATTCCTGGCTATCAAGTGCCATTCGGCTCACGAGAGCTCCCCATTGGACGCGGATGGGGTACGGGTGGCATTCAGATAACGCTGTCTATTATTGGGAAAGATGATGTGTTAAAAGTAATTGACCAAGGCAGCGACGATAGTGTCAATGCAGTGAACATCAAAAAATTCGTAGGCAGATGTACCAATGTGGCAACCACAACTGACAGTGAAGTGGCAACCATCATTCAATCGCGGCACAGAATACCTGAAACGCCACTTAAAGATGGACAAATTTTAGTGCTACAAGTGCCTATTCCTGATCCGCTTCGCGCTGTAGAGCCTAGTGAGCGCGTGACGAAGCAGAAGCATGCAGAGGCGGAGTACTCGGCGATGTGGTTATCTTTATATGAGGATTTAACAAAGTTTGGGGAGATTAATATTTCAAGTGAGTATCCTTGCATGGTAGAAAATCGATATGTGATGAATCCGTCGCCTATTCCGCGCTTTGATAACCATAAGCTACATAACAGTGAGGGACTTTATCTTTTTGGCGCAGGTCGTGAAAAGAAAATTTATGCCATCCCTCCTTATACGTCGGTTATTCCTCTCGCATTTGATGATGTGCCATTCAAAGTTGAAAATTTTGAGGGAAAACATTGCCGTCTGTGCGGAGCTACAGGTGTGTATTTAGATGAGATGTATTCATCGGATACAGGAGAAAAATTTTATGAGTGCTCCGATACGGGATTTTGCGAAAAGAATAGGGGGGCAAATCATGAATAAGAAAGTGCTTTCAATACGGGGGCTCACAGTGCGTTATGGAAACGGCTGTGCTCACTGCAAAAGTAGTGGAACTCTCACAAAAAACAGATGCCCTATTTGTGGTACGGTTTGGGCACTTCGTCATGCCGATGTTGACCTGTATCAGGGCGAAATACTAGGCATCGTTGGAGAAAGTGGATCTGGTAAATCGACTCTGATGAGAAGCCTATATTTTGACTTTGACATCACAAGCGGAGCATGCACTATTGAAAATTACAAGGATGGGAAACAGAACATCTTTAAAGAAAGTATGCAACAAAAACGATACATCAAAAATAACTTGATGGGAATGGTGTATCAAAATCCTGTTTTGGGACTTCGTATGAATTATTCCGCCGCTGGAAACATAGCTGAAAAATTGATTGCGGCAGGCAGACGGGAATTTCACCCGATGACAGACAGAGTGAAAGAGCTTTTAAATAGTGTGGATATATTAGAGGAGCGCATGAAAGAGCCACCTAAAAACTTTTCAGGAGGCATGCAACAGCGTGTGCAGATCTCAAAGGCGCTTGCCAATAACCCTGAAATTTTACTTTTAGATGAAGTAACGACAGGGCTTGATCTTTCGGTGCAGGCAAAGGTGCTTGATTTAATCCGCAGAATCCGTCGAGATTTTGGCGTATCTATTTTGCTTGTATCTCACGATTTAGCCGTCATTCGCATGCTCGCTGATAGAACTATCGTACTACTTGACGGAAATATAATTGAACAGGGATTGACAGATCAAATTTTAGATGATCCACAACATGCCTATACCCAACAGCTTGTTCATTCTTTGATATAGAGGTGGGAATATGAAAACATTACTGAAAAATGCTAGCGTGGTTACACCAATACGGGTTTATGATTATTGTGATGTGCTACTTGAAGACGAAAAGATTGTTAGGATACAACAGGGAATCCCAGAGTACACAGCAGATGAGGTCATTGATTTAGAAGAAGCGTTTCTGCTACCTGGTTTAATAGACATTCATTCAGATATGATTGAGGGTTTGATTGAGCCGCGTTCGACCGCCTTTATGGATTTTGAATTTTCCTTGAAAGAGGCGGAAAAACAATTGATTGCGAGCGGAATTACGACCATTTACCATTCCATCTCCATGCTTGGCAATGATACATGGGGCAATAAAAAAATTAGACAGGCGGCAAACGTAAAAAAGTTAAGTGCTCTCATTCAAGATTACCATAACAGAGAACACCTGATTCATCACAGATTGCACCTTAGATATGAAATAGACAATTTGAATTGCTATGACGATGCGGTAGAGATGGTAGCCAATAAAAGTGCCAATCTTTTGTCGTTTATGGATCATTCTCCTGGACAGGGACAGTATAGAAATCTCGAAATCTATAAAAAACATATGCCGAATAGCGGAAAAAACTTAACAGATCAGGAATTTATGCAGTACATTGAAAACGAGAAATCAAAATCCATGGTGTCTTTTGCAGCGCTCAGAACTTTAGCTATGCTTGCTAAGGAAAACAATATCTCTGTTGCTTCTCATGATGATGATACCATTGAGAAAATTGCTTTAAATAAAGAACTTGGTGTGAAAATTAGTGAGTTTCCGATAACAATAGAAACGGCAAGAGCCGCAAACAAAAATGGTCTTCTTACTGTTTTGGGTGCTCCAAATATTTTGCTAGGAGGCTCTCATTCGGGTAACCTTTCGGCGGCAGATGCCATTTTAGAGGGTGTATGTGATATTTTGTGTTCGGATTATTACCCCTCATCACTGCTCCACTCGGTATTTTTCATGGTAAAAAACTACAACATACCACTTTATGAAATGGTGAATATGGTGACAAATAATCCTGCAAAGGCGGTTGGCATTGACGATACATATGGAGCGATTGAAGCAGGAAAATATGCAGATTTATTAGTTGTTCGGGAACTAAATGATTATCCCGTTATTGAGAGGTCTTTTATTCATGGAAAGGCTGTGTCAAGCCTTTGCTATCAAGTATAGGAGGTGCAAAAATTGCAAAGTATTTTAGAGGTTAAAAATCTTAGCAAACGTTTTTTTCTTCATGAACAACAAAGGGAAATAAAAAGTTGTGAGAATATTACATTCACATTAAATAAAGGCAAATTCATTGGTATTATTGGTACATCGGGGGCGGGAAAATCAACGGTGCTTCGCTGTATTTACCGTACTTACTTAGCAAGCAGCGGTGATGTTTTCTATAATTCTCTCGCTTTCGGAACGATCAATCTAAAAGATGCAGATGAGCAAAAAGTTATTTATCTACGCCGAGCAGAGATTGGTTATGTATCTCAGTTTTTAGCGACCCTGCCGCGCACGACAGCAAGAGAGCTTGTTGAAAATGCAGCGATGGAAGCGGAGTTTTCAAAAGAGGAAGCTGGCAAAAAGGCGGAAGAGATGCTTTCGTATTTTAAACTGCCCCAAAGCCTTTGGGATCTTTATCCGACAACTTTTTCTGGCGGCGAAAAGCTTAGGCTCAATCTTGCCCATGCTATGGTAAAAGCGCCTAGACTGCTTCTTTTGGATGAACCCACCGCATCGTTAGACAATGACACGAAAAGGCTCGTTCGCGACTTGCTTTTAAAGCTAAAAACCGATGGAACATCGATGATTGGCATCTTTCACGATTTGGAATTTATGGATGGATTGTGTGACGAAATATTTAATATATCCAAAGGCAAAATAGAGTTGGAGGAAAAGATATGATAAAGGCTGATCTGCACGTCCATTCCACCATATCCGACGGCAGTTTTACCGTGGATGAGATTTTGCCTATGGCGAAAGAAAAAGGGCTTACACATATAGCGTTCACCGAACACGATACAACGGAGGGGCATGAATATGCCGTTCGGAAAGCTATGGAATTTGGCATAACGGCAATACCCGCCATTGAGATATCGGCAATGGACTATCATACGGGAGTAAAGGCGCATATTTTAGGTTATGGATACAAGAAAACTTATCAAATAGAACGATACTGCATTGGAATTTTGGAGATGCGAAATAAGAATAGTTTAAAGCAAATTGAAATCCTGAAAGAATTAGGTTATCAAATTACACCCGAGGAGTTGGGGAGGGGTAGCCGGTGTATTTATAAACAGCATATCATGGCACATCTTGTGAAAACTGGGCAAGTGGCTGATATGTTTGGTGAATTTTATCAAAGTACTTTTAAAAATGGTGGGGCATGTGATTTTGACATTACTTACATGCCAGTGAAGGTAGCCGTAGAGATTATTACAGAAGACGGGGGAACCGCTGTATTAGCGCATCCTTTGCAACAAGATAATCTATATTTGGTTGAAAAATTAGTCCCTTATGGTTTAAAAGGCATAGAATGTAATCATCCTTCCACTCCTGAAAATCGAAAATCTGAAATTCTCGACCTTTGTATGAAGCATAAGCTTATAGTCACAGGTGGCAGTGATTTTCATGGGAAATATGCCGCAGTAGACACTGATATGGGAGAGATATATGCAAGCGTTTTGGAGAATATCCATTAGTTTTGATTGAAAATCCTTTAAATTACAATTTCGTCTTATATTAAGGGAACCATTAGGATATTTAATACCTAATGGTTCTTTTGTATTTTTAGAGATAGCCATAAATTTATAACCTGAACTTTACAATATAAATATTCTTTAATATGAACTTTACAGTTTTTTCATGAATTCTAAATGAGATTCTACATTCCACTCTGGAGTAGGAAATCCATCTGCTTTTCTTCTCCATTATTTATTAACGCTTCTCTATAAGATGAGGGTATAAAGTGAGAATGTAAATCTATCTTAGATGTACTATTTGTTTTAACACTGCCTTTTCAAATTTGTAGTTTCTGTTTTAATCTCATAAAATCCATATCTCCCTTTTTCATTAAGATGATCTTTTAACTAATCCTAATTTCCATTATCTATTCGCAAATATGGATACGACAGCATCTTTAATTTTTACTAATATATTTAGCATTCTTTTAAAAGGATTTGCTTTTTGATCAGAAGTATCTGAAGTTTTTGTGGGATTATCGTCTTTTACACTAATTTCATCTGTACGTAAAATGATTTCAACGTTTTTAGGCTGATTTTTAGATGAGGTAAAAGATACAGGTTTGGCGTTTGCATCTAAATTTAAAATATTACTATCATCTTCCAAATCATTTTTTTTATCTTCAATTATATTTTTAACCGTATCCTTATCCTTTTTAATATGGGAAGTTTCCCCTATACTACTAATGCTTTTACCAAGCACATCCGTAAGACCATTCATACTGTCAAGCATTCCTTGATTCATTGTTCCGTCATTGGCTTTTAATGTTGCTTCAAATGAAGAAAGAAAGGTATTAGAACTATTTAAAACGCTAATAAACCTATTCGTTAGTTCTTTGGTATCTTTTAAAGCATTTATAGTTGAATCTTTGTACTTGTTGATTGTATTTGTAGAATTGACAGTGCTATCAATGAGAGTATTACTTAATTTTATCGTGTCTTGTATGATATCACAGGTTTTATTCGTATCACCAAGTAGGTTTTCTGCGCTGTTTGTTGCATTTACTAATTTATCAATCGTAGAATCAGCTAAATTTACGGCTTCTGTTGCAGTGTTTATATATATATCCGAGTCATTACATATATTTGACATAGCATATACGATTTCTTCCATTGAATCAAACCACTCTTGTATTCTGTTTATTTTTATACTGATTTCATTAGCAAGTTCTGGTGAAATCGCTTCCAACTTATTTGTTTCTTCTTTTAGGTCATCAGACAGCCGGGATAAATCCCTAATGGAATCTTTCATTAAATTTAAGCTTTCTTTTAAGTCGGAAATGTTTGTCTTTGCCGATTGAATGGACGCTCTCGTATCTTTTACTAATTTTTTACCATCGCTAGATAGCTTTTTCGAATCTTCTAGAGAGTTTTGCAATCCAGTTAAGTCCTCTTTGATTTTGGCAACTGAATCTTTATACTGTCCTAAAATTGGTTTCATATCGGAAATGTTTTTTGACATCGTATTGATATTAGAATTCATATCCTTTACCATCGACTGTGCGGTTTCAAGATGAGGAACAAGTGTGGCAGTTTGTGAAGCAACAGAAGCAAGATCGGCAAGGCTAATATCTGCTTTTTGATATAAATCGTCTTTGGATGCATTAAGATTTTCGCGTGTATCATTCATTGTGGATACTCCGGATTTTGTTTGATTTAATCCGCCAGATAAGGATTCCATGGTATTTAATAAAATATTTGTGCTATCATTTATAGCATCCATTGAATCCTCGACTTGATCTTTTGCATCTTTTATATCTTTAATTTTTTTCATTTGATCCATAGTACCTGGTGTCATCATCATAACAACGCCTGTGGTTTCAAATTTATTGGAACCAATTCGCATAGTAAATTCTTTTTTTTCACCAGGCATTGCCGTAAACATGACAAGTTTTTTTTCGCCAATGGAAGTAATTTGAGCACCAGGAGCGTCTACGCTTAAGTTTTTAGACATATCTACGTAACTGCCAACTTCTAAAAGCATATTATTTTTGTAATAGGTATTGGCATTTTTATTAGGGGTAGCCTTTATAACAATTTCAACTATTCCAGATGTACCAGCTAATTTTTTAGCATCAGATGGAACGCCATTTAGTTTATAGGATACGGCAAATGTCCATGGAAGTTCAATTTTTGTTTTAGGAGTGCACTCATAATAAAAATTATCGGTATTTTTAGGTAGATTCCATTTCACACCTTCAGCAGTAAGAATGGGGGCAGTTTTATTTGTCATGTTCGTTACTTTTTTATAAGAACCAAAATCCTCAAGACGATCCATTCCATTTAAAGTACAGTTTTTTACGATATTAATCTGATTGACTTTGCCATAATAATTTAAATTGACGTACATTGATTCGCTAGTTGCAACAGGATTTTCTGCAGCATGAACTGATGTTTGCATAGTCGAAATCATCATGGTTAAGGTAAGAATTCCCGCTAAAAGTTTATGTGAATTTTTCATTTGAGTTCCTCCATAGATACTAAGTTTTATATAGACATTTCAAGTGATTTATTTTGCTCAATGGTATTAATTTTATTTTGCTTGCATTTCTGTCGGTTTAATTTTCTATTTTGACCTTTCATAATAGGTTTATCACATAGATACAACAAGGTTGGTAAAAGTGAGACAACGAAAAATAAGCTAAATAACGTACCACGACCAATTAGGTGCCCCATTCCTGAAATAGCACCTATTGAAGACGTAAAATATAAAATATATCCGACTCCTGATAAAATAGAAGCAGAGGTTAAAAGTGGGGGCATGGTACAAGCAATGGCATCTATCGTGGCTTCTTTTCTGTCCTTTTGTTTGCGTATGTCTAAGTAATTGTTTACCATGAGAATGGCATAATCTACTGTTGCACCTAATTGAAGGCAACTGACAATAATATACCCCATAAATATCAATTTTTCACCGACTAGGTAAGGGAAGAGCATATTAAGAAAAACGGCAATTTCAACAGGTATTATGGTTATAATGGGGATAGACAATGATCGGAAAGTAATGAAGATGACAATCGCAACAGCTATAATCGATAATATATCAACTAAATCAAAATCATTAACGATAACGTTTTTGATATCCTGTGTTACCGGAGTTGTTCCTATTACATATGAGTTCTTTGGGTAATATTGTTTTACCAATAATTTTATTTTATCGGAACACTTAAAAGAATAATTGCTTTCATCATCGATACTCGCACTCAATATAATTCTGGAAAAATGTTTAGTATGTAATTGGGATGTCATGCTTTCAGGAATCATACTTTCTGGAATACCCTCTGGTAATTCTTCGGAAAGAGAAATAACATTTTTTACAAAATTCAAGTCTTTTAGTCTTTTAGAGAGATTTTTTTCTTGTACGTTTGACGTGTTAGGGACGATAATCAAGAACATATTACTTTTTTCAAATTGTGCATTAATCGCTTGTTCATCTTCATAATACTTTGTACCTTGACCTGAACTCATTGATCCTGATCCAAACTGAAAATCATTCATACCTTTTCCTATATAGGCAGGAACAACCATGATGATTGCGAGTATCAAGACGAAATGGCGACACTTAAATATGATTTTAGCGACTTTATTAAGCGGCGGAACGAATGGTCGATGTGTGGTTTTTTCTATGAGATTTGCAAATCGTATAATAAGAGAGGGCATTAAAATCAATACGGTTAATACACTTATTAAAATGCCTTTAGCCAAAACGATACCCATGTCAAAACCGATACTATATTTCATGAGTACTAATGCCAAAAAGCCAAAGAATGTAGCCATACCACAAGCTAAAATGGATTTTGATGATTTTCTAATAGCATTTGAAAGGGCATCCGTTAATCCAAGCCCTTTTTTTCTTTCATCCGTAAAGGAGTGAATTAAGAATATGGAATAGTCCATAGCGACTGCTAATTGCAAAAGAGAGGACACGGTTGCTGTTAAAAAGGATACTTCTCCTAAAAAAATATTGGTGCCCTTATTTATGACAATAGCAATACCCATTACAAATAAAAACAGAATAGGCTCAACCCAGGATGTAGTAGTCAAAATTAATATCAGTATAATAATGGTAATACATATTATCATTGCGCTGTTCATTTCTTTTGCTAAGCTTTCATTCAAAAATTTATTCTGAACAGCAGAACCTATAATATGACCATCTTTACCCATAATGGATTTTATTTGATCGATGGCATTAGAAGTTCTATTGCTGCTGTCGCCTTCATCAAATGTAATATCCATAACCGAGTGCTTGTTCTTATAATAATCTTTTATATCATCGTCATTAATAAAGTCTCTTGCCTGATTAACATCCGTCTTGGAGTCAGCCCATATCACGGCATCCACTCCATCTAAATCTGCAATTTTATTTTTTATTTCTTTTGCTTGGCTTAAAGTAACGTTATCCACCATGGCTCTTGCTGTACCTGGATATCCGAATTCTCTTTTTAAAATATTAATTCCTTGTTTTGTCGGAGCATCGCTGGGCAAGTATTTGGATAAATCATAATTCGTACCGACAAACATACTGCAAAATAGTGAGATAACAACTAATATACCAAATACAACTTCAATGCCTTTTCGTTTATTTATAATAAAGTCTACTATATTATGTTTTTTATGTGATTTTTCTTTGTGGTTTCTGAATTTACCGCGTATTTTCAATTGTTTTTCCCCTTTCAAAAGGTGATTTGGAAACTTCATTTATATAACATAAGAAAATTTTTATGTAACTTTTAATGACAGACATAAATCCATCTGATGTGAGAAAAGCTGTTGTAGCAAGTCGTGCAATACCACCACCTACGATAAATGTATGGCAATCTTCAATTCTGTCAGGTTTTCTAGCATTGATACGGTCATAAGTTTTCATGATAATCATCTTTCCAAAAATGAATTAATTCACAAAATGGAACAGGTGTTGCATTTTGTTTGTATTTATATTATAATTGATGATAAGAAAAGTTCAATCATTAGAATTTTAAGAAATATACAAAATCAGACAAATAGAAATATTTTGTATGATTTTAAAAAAGGTGTTAATTATGAAGGAGAAAGCTGAATATAGAAGTGCTATTCGTTCAAGAAAATTAATTCGAAATGCTTTTGTTGAATTAATGGAAGAAAAAGATTTAAAGAAAATAACAGTTACTGACATTGTTAACCGTGCTGACATTAATCGAGGAACATTCTATGCACATTATCAGGATACAAGGGCTGTTATAGAGCAGATAGGAAATGAATTGATTACAAAAATGTTAGAATTTTTGGGTGAATTCAAGTACAGAAATTTTTTTCAGAATCCGTTGCCGCTTCTTTTAAAACTCTCACGGTGGTTGGAAGAAGATTTAGAGTTTTATCGAAAACTTATTAATTCTGATGGAGCTGAACAATTTATTGTGAAATTTAAAAAAATCTTTGTAAATTATACAAAGACAGATAGTGACATTCCAGAAAATATTAAAAGAACACCGGAGTTCCTTATTCGCAGTCATTTTTTCGCAGGAGGTATTATTAATATTTTTCAAGTATGGTTCCGAAATGAAATGGATTATTCTCTCGATGAAATATGTATAGAGATCAGTAATATTATTAAGAGCGATTCGGATTTATTCTTAAATTAAACCTTAGTAATTAAAACTATATGATGACTTTTTAAAGGTGGATTTCACCTATCGTGCTCCGCCTCCACCATGTGATTACACGTCACATTTTTGCTGCAACCCCAACACCAATCCACAATTAATCCTTTATTGTCGCGCTTTTCGCCGTTCGATGGATGGTGGATTTTCAGATCAATCTGTAATTTTTAGATACCACCGTGCCCAACCCACAATTCACAATATTTCATTGAAAAAGCAATCATGGTGAATTATATCGTCATGATTGCTTTTTGTGATTTTTTTCTATGCAGGTGTATTATGGGGACACTCTCTAAAACTACCTAGTCCAAATCTTCTTGTTTCAAAGTAGCATAGAAAAAGGCAATACAAGTTCCCTTTTCTTATCATGTCATTTGATTTCATATACATTCTTAAATCTTGATATATCCTCTTCATTTTTAAGTTTAATAAAATCTTCATATTCAATTTTATATTTTATATTACTAGAGAACTTAAAAGATATTACCTTAAATTTATAGTGATAACTATGGCCAGCGTATTGCGAGGGGCTCCGACGGTAAAAACTATACTGTATCAAGTGATATGAAATATGGAGAGTGGAAAGAAAAGATTTGTTAGTATAAGCCCTGTATATTTTAAGAATAGTTGACAAATTTATTCAATAAAGTATAATTATAGTATTAATTATCAAGAAAGCTAGTTACATAATAGGTGATTTGTAGAAATAGAGGAATAATATACTATGGGAAAAACAAAAAAAGATAATATAAAGAAAAAACATTCCAGAGTATTATCAAATACAGTTTTTATGCTTAAATTGGCATGGAAAGCATGTCCAAAGAGAGTGATAGCTGATTTTATAAAAAGTGCAATTGATTATTTTTCATGGGTTTTTTACAGTGTCGTGTTTATAAAATATATACTCGGTGCTATTGAATTACATAAAAGCTTTGAAAATATTATGATATTTGTCGTTGCAACAATGATCATATTTGGTACCTTTGAACTATATAAACAATGGTATAATATAAGGTTTAAGCCAATAACTGATAATATAATTTATGCAAGGCTAAATAAAATTTTATTTGATAAAGCCAGTGAAGTTGAAATAGAGTGCTATGAAGACACGGATTTTTACAATAACTATACTCTTGCTATGAAAGAGGCGGATTCGAGGATTTCATCTGCTCTTGATAATATTAGTCAGATTATATTTGCAGTAATCGCAGCGGTTTGTATACTTGTTAACATGTTTATCATTGATAAGTATGTCGTATTGTTTGTCATTTCCCCGCTAATCGGTAATTTTGTATTTGGTAAGATATTGAATGCGGTATATTACAAACGTGATATTGCTAGCACTCCTTATCGCAGAAAAATGGATTATGTGAGTCGAACTGTATATCTCCAAAACTATGCAAAAGAATTAAGACTATCTAATATTTATAATGTATTAAGAAAGACTTATCGTGAAGGTTATGAAGGAATTATTAGTATCTTAAAAAAATATTCTTCTAAAGGAGTAGCTTCTAACTTTTTTTATGGTATTTTTACTTTTCTAATCATATTTGAAGGCGTACTATTTTATGGCTCCTATCAAGCTTTAGTTTCGAAAACGATTTCGCTTAGTGATTTTGCCGTGCTTAGCAGCGCTATGGTAAGTGCTTCTTGGATATTAATAGGTCTGTCAAATAATGTAGTAACCACGTTTCAAAACAGCTTGTATATAGAGAATCTTCATAAATTTCTTGATTATAAACCTAAGATATCCGAAAATCAGGAAGGCATCATACCTGACAAAAAAATTAATCGCATTGAACTTAAAAACATAGGATTCACATATAAGGGACAAGAAAAGCCTGCTTTAAACAATATTAATATGAATATTGCTGGGAAAGAAAAAATTGCAATCGTGGGTCTAAACGGTTCAGGTAAAACGACTTTAATTAAGTTATTAATGAGGTTATATGATGCAGAAAAAGGTGAAATTAGAGTTAATGATTTAGACATTAAAAACTATCATGTTAAGAAATACCGAGATTTATTTGGAGCAGCTTTTCAGGATTATCAGGTATTCTCCATGACAATAGCTGAAAATGTTTTGATGAGGGAACCTGAAAATGAAATTGATCGTGATATGGTGATAAGGGCGTTAAAGAAAAGCGGCGTTTATGAAAAAGTTATGTCTCTAAGAAAAACGATTGATACGGTTTTAACTCGTGAATTTGATGATGATGGTGCTAATCTTTCAGGTGGCGAGCTACAAAAAATAGCGGTAGCTCGTGCTTTTGCTAAGAAATTTGAAATAGCCATTTTGGACGAGCCTTCTAGCGCTCTAGATCCAATTGCAGAATACAAACTTTATGAAAATATAATGGAGACTTGCAAAGATAAGACCGTGATCTTTATATCTCATCGCCTATCAACAGCCGTGCTTGCAGATAGAATATATATGCTGGAAGAAGGAAGAGTAGTTGAAGAAGGAACACATCAAAAGCTAATGAATAAAGGCGGAAAGTATGCGGATATGTTCGCAAAGCAAGCTGAAAAATATGTTGACGATTATGATGACGCTCTCGCAAATTGATTTAGTTTATAAGGATGGTGATATGATGAATGGGCAAACACAAATAGAAACGCAACCAAAAACTATAAATAGAAATAATATAAAAAGAGTGATACAGAATAACCTTTTCATTCTAAAATATCCTTTTAAATATACAAGAGGTTACCTTATTATTTCATGTTTATATGCTTGTTTTGCAGAAGTAGTCGTTTTCTTTGAACATACCTATTGTATCAAATACTTAACCGATACAATTCAATACAAAGGTCCTTTTTTAAATGTAATACGATATATTGTCATTATTTCAATTGTTGTAGCTTTTAAAATTTTATTTGAAGGGATTCTTACTCAATCGATTAAACCAAAAGCTAGAGAAAAGCTACATAAGAAGATGCAGCTAGAGCTATTTGAGAAAGCTGTAGGAATTGACCTTACCTGTTATGATAACCCGAATTTCTATAATGAATTTGTTTGGAGTATTAGTGAAGCGAATAATCGTGTCGATCAGACGATAGATTATTTATATACATTATGTGGTAATCTGACAATTATAATAGTCACTGGTAGCTTCTTTGTTTACTTAGACAAGGTTGGGTTAATATTTGTTTTAGTCACCTTCGTCTTAGTTTCATGTACTAAGTTCGCTTTAGGTAAACTGCAGTATGCTATGGATGTAGAATTAAAACCGAAACAACGTAAGCGCAGTTACATAAATAGAGTTTTTTACTTAAACAATTATGCAAAGGAAATTAGACTAAGCAATATTACCAAAAAATTAAAAAAGGATTTCGATCAGTCTAATGAGGATATAGCGGCTACTATTTCCAAGCATTCAAAGAAACAAGTGGTTTTAGGTTTCTTATGTAATTACATATTTAATAGTTTTATTTTAGATGGTGTGTATGTTATCTATTTATTGTTTACAGCTGTCGTAAAAAAAGCGATAAGTTATGGAAGTGTCATTGCTCTTTTAAATTCCTCATGGGGACTGAAAGAAAATTTAGAGAGCATATCCGATATCATACCAAAGTTTCAACAAAATAGCCTATACATTGAAAAAATAAGAACTTTCTTAGATTACAAGCAGATAATTAAGGATCATGAAAATGTTAAAGAAGTTCCATCAGAGCCTGGTCAGATTGAACTTAAGAATGTGTCGTTTGCCTACGACGAAAATGATAAAAAAGCATTAAAGAACATTTCATTAACGATTAAGCCATATGAAAAAGTTGCTTTTGTAGGTTATAATGGAGCGGGAAAAACAACACTAACAAAGCTTTTGATGAGACTTTATGATGTATCAGATGGTGAAATACTTTTAAATAATGTGAATATAAAGGATTATAAGGTTAAGGAATATCGTAATGGCTTTGGAGCTGTTTTTCAAGACTATCAGATGTTTGCATCTAGTATTGGTGAGAATGTAATCATGGATGAAATTAACCAAGAAAGTAAAATACAAATATTGAATGCTCTCCATCATAGTGGATTTACAGACAAACTAAAATCACTTGAAAAAGGAATTGAAACCTCAATAACAAGAGAATTTGATGATGCCGGTGTGAACTTGTCCGGCGGTGAAGCTCAAAAAGTGGCAATTGCCAGAGTGTTTGCCAAGCCTTGTTCTGTTATAATACTTGATGAGCCTTCTAGCGCCTTAGATCCTATCAGTGAATATAATCTTAATCAAACTATGATGGAAGCTACCAAAAACAAAACGGTCATATTTATTTCACACAGATTATCTAGTACACGTATGGCAGACAAGATATACATGTTTGAAAAAGGTGAGATTATCGAACGGGGAAGCCATCAGGAACTTATGGAATATAACGGAAAGTATGCCCAAATGTTTAACCTGCAAGCAGCTAAATATAGAGTTTGAAATCTGAAAAGTAGAATGATATAAACATAGCACTTGTTTAGGAAGTATATAGCATATTTATTGTGAAAATTATATTATAGTTTAATAAAAGGTATTGATTTATCGAAAAACGAATGAATGTATACCTCTTGCAATATATAACGATGATACTATAGTAGGATTTATTATGTATTGTATTGATGAAGATTATGGGGAATATTGGATTTACCGTGTGATGATTGATAAAAAATATCAAAAGATGGGGTATGGTAGAATGGCATGGCGTTTTTGCGACTGCAGATTTCCCACAGGGTGGTTCGGATATTGCTATTTCAACAATTATTAATTATCTTATGGTAAAAGGGATGTTAGTTTATTCTGGCGGTTCAGCATTAGGTGAACCATATATCCACTTGGGGCCAGTAGCCTTAAAAGAAAATTTTGAAGAAAGCAAAAAACTCTTCAACGTATTTGGAAAGAGAATGGCTGAAAAATGTATAGAGCTATTTAATGGGTAAAGTTTTTAGTAGTACAATAGAATAAAGTTAAATCACAATTGTAGGTAATTATGAAGTATTGCTAATTTATATAATACACAGGAGGTAAATGTCTTGAAAAAACTATCGCTTGATAATTTTATGAAATTGAGAAAGCTGATTCACCGGAGCGCAAGACCGCTTGATTTTACCAAGTGGAAATATCTTTTTGAAAACGGGAGCTGTGAGGATTTCCTTTCGGTTCTGTCCAGTTACCAGAATGAGGATGGCGGTTTTGGATACAACATCGAGTGCAATAACTGGAACCCTAATTCTTCCCCCTATACGGTATGCATTGCGCTTGATTACCTGGACACGGCAGGCGCTTATGTTAGTAACATAAAAAATAAGATAGTAATGGGTATAATCAAATACCTTGCTTCAGGCGCGTATTTGTCGGAAAACGGCTGGGTGGGGATGCAAGGAATCCCCTCCAACAATGATTTCGCCCATTTACCATGGTTTCATTACGACCCGAAGAAAGCCACGGAAGCCGACATAGGGGTGACCAAACGCCTTTCAGATTTTATACTCAAATATGCAGACAAAAGCTGCGATATTTATCAAAAGGCGGCGGCTCTGAAAGCAAAGTATAAGCTTTGCGGACAAACTCTCCTTAATGGCTTCCCCGATTATGACCCGGCATCGTTTGACCCGGCGTCATTTGACCCGGCAACATGGGCCTTGTGGCAACCATTGCCGGTGCACTTTGTCGGTTCGCTTAAAAGCGAGCATTATCCGGCGCTTAAAAACGTTGTGGATATAAATCTGGATGCGATTGTTGACACACTGCGCCATACAAATGAATTTCATATAATGCCTGAGGAGGAAGCAAACGTATTTGAAAAGAATAACCCACATCCAGATGGCAAACGGTGGTGTAGTGCTGAACAAACAATCGGAAATTATTATTGGGGTGCACAATGTATCACATCCAATTTGGATATATTGAGAAAGTTTGACAGATTGGATTTTCAATTACCTATTCACAGCTAATAAGCATAATCAGTAATATTGACTATGTCTCACTTTTAGTATAAAATACTGTATAAGGTGTGAAAAAAATAACTAATTAAAAATAATAGTATATAGCGACCACGTTGATGTTGAATTCAACGTGGTATTTTCTTTTCTAGGGGATTAAGGATATTTTAAAAATGTTAAGCCCATTAGCAATAAAAATCTATTTGAACATAAGAGGTATATAGCGTAATGATTTATAATATCATATGCGCGAAAATAGTATATTCATATATTTTCATAATTAGAAAATAATGCTAAGATGATAAGGGAAGTGCTGCACCAGAAATGAATATAGCTTTTTATATAGATAGGAGAAAAAAGCATGGATAAGGATGTTTGCCTTTATTTGTGTGGACATAGCCACGATCTTTGGTGTGACGAATCGTACAGAATTCCACAAGTAATAGTTGGATGCATTAAACAGTCCAATGGTGTAAAAGTAGGATTCTCTATTGGAGAGTTTGATGAAAGAAAAATATTATCACAATCTCCGCTTTTTCATGGGATAATGATTGCTGGAGAGATAAACATCCTCAATGACAAGGCAATACCAATACTCGTGAAGAAAGTCAATGAACACCTCAAGGAAAAGGTCGAAAATGACCGTACAGAGATTGCAGACGTTGAACAGGAGCTAGCAGGCGTCAAAAAGCAGATAGACAACATTGTCACTGCTATATCAAACGGCCTTTGCCAAGACGCATTCATGGTAAAGATGAAAGAACTAGAGGGCAGAAAAGTTCAGCTAGAATCCAAATTGCGTAGCACGAATGCAAGAACAAAATGGCTTCTATCTCAGAAGAGCAAGTCAAACAGCTATTCTCAATGTTCAGGAATTTTGTCACCACAAGGAATCTTCCAGAGTGCAAGAAATTCATACAAGATTATGTAAAAAAAGTAGTAGTATATAGCGACCACGTTGAATTCAATGAACGGTTCCGCAAATAAAGGATGGGAATAAACCACCTGCACCAAATAAACCAAAAACTATGAAAGAGTTTGAAAAAGAGAATGCGCGATTACGTATGGAAAACGATTTATTAAAGGATTTTCTGCAAGTTACCGAAAGGTTTAGATTCACTTGCTAGGTCAGCTTGCGCGTTATCATCTTCTGATGAATCTTTTGCTGGATTTAATAATTCTTGCAGATATTTATCAGCTTTTTCATGATTGACTTTCGTTTTGTTGAGCGGTAAATTGAACAGTGCATTCGCACCTTTATAATTAGAATTGAGGCTGACTACACCAGTTTTTTCATTATAATTAAATGCCTTAATGTCATAGAAACTGCTGGTGCTTATGCAAAGATAGAGTCCTCTATCAGCAAACATTTCAACGCCATCACACTCAATCAATCGATACATCACTCCATCAATTACGGAATCGCTATATCCGCCATTCATGGATGCTATGTTAACTTGCCATGGCTTTTCACCCTTTATTAAAGGAGAGATAAAAAATGGCACTTTTCCATATTCATCATCCTTAGTATCCGGCATTTTACTGCCATCCTTCTTAGCTATTGAGACCACTGCATAGGTTCTATTAGGGTTAACTTTTTCTGCAGAACCTTTAAAGTCGCTTATATCTTTCCCCGATACGATTCCATGTAAAGTAAAATGATAGTCACCTGAATCAACGGATTTGTTTATTTCAATTGCGTTTTTATCGTCAAAGGCTTGAGCAAGTGTTTTATCTCCAAGATGCTCGGCAACTTGTTTTGGGTTAAAAAAATTGCAAGCTGCAAAAGCTGATATTGACATTGTGAGGGTAATTGCAGCGGCAACTAGCGCAACTGATAATCTTTTTCTACTAACTGGTTTCATATTCTCATTCTCCTTCAATTTGTCTATAATTTTTTGGTTTAGTTCATCACTAGGTTCAACTGTTGGAGTAAGGGTTAGTTTCAACAGTTGATTGAATGATTCAGAATTTTTCATAATTACTAACCTCCCGCTCCAAAATATTTTTTAAGATTTTTCTTGCCTTGTATAGCCTGCTTTTCACTGTTCCCTGTGGAATTTTTAGTGCCAATGCTATATCTTCGTTAGACATTTCTGCGGTATAGTACATATACAATGGTATTTTTAATTTGTCATTTAGTGAATCGGCCGCATTTTGTATCATAATACGGGATTCTTTGGATATGATAATCTCCTCTGGGGATGATTCGTCCTTTGATATGTAATTAATATTCACATTTTCGTTAAGTTCATCTATGGGAGCTATTCTTTGCCGTCGGGCATATTTACGCCGCGTATTTTTCCAAAGCCCTATTGAAATAGAAATGAGAAATGCTTTAGGATTATTATCTTTTTCAATTTTATGACATAGTTCCATTGCTTTTAAAAATGTTTCTTGATATAGATCATCCGTATCGGATTGGTTTTTCGCAAGATTGTAACAAAATCTATAGATGGCTTTACCATGCAGATGTACAAGCTCGCTTAAATCTGTAATATCCAAGTAACGTAATCTCTCCTTTCAGCATTTTGTAAACCTCCCTTCTAAATGCCCTTCACCTATATATTGTCGTAATATATTAAAAGGTTCATTTTTAGTTTGAGGTGAAGAATGATGATGTTATTTAACATTCGCATTAATATATAACAAAGTTTGTAATGGATTGGAAAATATGGAATAGTGTAGAACGGTTATTGTATCGTCTTGCTCAAAGCCTCTATGAGAGACATAGATGTTATTTGGATGAAAAACCAACATATTTCATATTATTATATTACCAGAATTTTAAATAGTCAATTTGGAAATGGAGTGCGGTGGGGTAATTGATACGTGCTATCAGAGCTGGAACGGAACATCCTCAACGACAAAGCGATACCAATATCAGTAGGTAAGGGTTATTTTTTTAATAAAATTATTAAGCACTCATAATATTTTGTATATTTTGTAAAATAATAGGTAACTATTATTTTGGACATTAAACTTGGTTTATGATATAGTATAGATATGAATTGGTAAATTTACGGAATTATTTTTCATTCGCGCAAATTAGTAAAACATTAAGACGTTTTTGTGACTACAACATTGTATTCATAAAAGCAAAAAGGAGGAATTGCTTTGTCACATCACAGCATAAAAATAGCGGATGTATTAAAAGAGTTTTCTACGAATATTACTAATGGGTTAAATACTAGCGATGCCCAAAAAAATATAATTAAATATGGCGAAAATAGATTACAGGGAAGAAAAAAGAAAAGTAATTTTGAGAGATTTCTTGATCAATTTAAAGATGCTATGATTCTTATATTAATTGCTGCCGCCATTATTTCTTTTGCCATTGCCTGTTACGAGGGTGAACCAAAAGAATTCTTTGAGCCTGCGCTTATTTTATTGATAGTGGTATTGAATGCAATCATGGGCGTGTTGCAAGAGAGCAAAGCCGAAAAGGCTCTTGATGCTTTAAAAAATCTATCATCACCACATGCAAGGGTCATTCGTGATGGAAAAGAGCAAATAATAGATGCCGTTGGACTTGTACCGGGTGATATTATAAGTTTAGAGGCAGGAGATTTTGTTCCAGCCGATGCGAGACTTATTCATACTGCTAGTCTTAAATCAGAAGAATCTGCACTTACAGGTGAATCTGTTCCATCTGATAAGGATGCAAATGCTGAAGTTTTGGAAAACGCACCATTGGGAGATCGTACAAATATGGTCTTTTCTAGTTGCACTATCACCTATGGGACTGCCAAAGCAGTCGTAACTTCAACAGGAATGAACACGGAAATGGGTAAAATCGCTAACCTCTTAGAGAGGGAAAGCGATACGCAGACTCCTCTTCAAAAAAAATTAGCAAACTTGGGAAAATACCTAGGTATTGTCGCGTTAGTGGCCTGTGCCATAATTTTTGTGATTGGTTTACTAAGCGGAATAAAAGTCATGGAAATATTTATGACAGCCGTTTCCCTTGCCGTTTCTGCTATTCCCGAGGGTTTACCTGCTATTGTTACCATAGTTTTATCAATTGGTGTACAACGAATGGTAAAGAAAAACGCAATTATTAGACGTTTGCCCGCTGTTGAAACCTTAGGAAGTGCTTCAGTTATCTGCTCAGACAAAACGGGAACTTTGACACAGAACCGCATGACTCTTGTACAAACATATGTTGATGGGGCTGAAAAATCAGAGAAGATTAGCGCTGAAAACTCGGCCGATGCCCTAAAGCTCCTTAAATATGGGACTCTGTGCTGCAATGGATCGGTTGAATTTAGCGAAGGTAAGGAACAGCATATTGGCGATCCAACAGAAACAGCCATTGTTCTATCAGCCCACCAATGCGGAATGCAAAAAGAACAACTAAACAATCAATATCCGCGTAAGGCAGAAATTCCATTTGATTCTGATCGAAAACTTATGACTACAATCAATGAAATTGATGGGAAAAATATAGTCATTGTCAAAGGTGCATTTGATGTTCTCTCTCAAAAATGCGTAAATGGCGATTTAGAGAAAGCTAGATTTATTAACGAAGAAATGAGTAGCCTCGCACTGCGGGTTCTCGCCATTGCTTATAAAGAAATAGATGAAGTTCCAGCCATTCCTACGATTGATGAGCTTGAAAATGGGCTTACTTTAATAGGACTTGTCGGAATGATTGATCCTCCTCGCCCTGAAGCAAAAGATGCTGTCGAGGTTTGCGTGAAAGCGGGCATAAAACCAGTTATGATTACAGGTGACCATGTCATTACCGCTTCTGCTATTGCAACGAATCTTGGAATACTGAATGAGGGTGACGAAGCCATTACAGGAACAGAGCTTGATGCAATGAGCGATGCTCAATTTGATAAGCGCGTGCGCAATATATCCGTTTACGCTAGGGTATCCCCAGAAAATAAGATACGAATTGTAAAAGCATGGCAAAGACTTGGCGAAGTGGTTTCTATGACAGGAGATGGCGTAAACGATGCTCCAGCATTAAAGGCCGCTGATATTGGATGTGCTATGGGGATTACGGGAACCGATGTTGCCAAAGGTGCATCAGATATGATTCTTACAGATGACAACTTTGCCACAATTATTGACGCTATAAAAGAAGGTCGCGGAATATATGTTAACATCAAAAAAGTTGTAGGCTTTTTACTAGGAACAAACATTGGGGAAATTTTGACCGTATTTCTTGCTATGGTATTATGGAGAAAAACGCCGCTTCTATCTATGCAACTACTATGGATTAATCTAGTAACTGATAGCTTGCCTGCTATTGCTCTTGGCATGGAAAGTGTGGAATCGGATATTATGACTCGAAAACCCAAACCGAAAAATGAAGGAATCTTCGCACATGGGTTTGGCTTGCGCATTATTCTGCAAGGATGTATGATTGCAGCTTTAACATTGACAGGTTTTATAGTTGGTCAGTATATAAGTGGCCAACTTGCTGGCGGTCAAACAATGGCATTCTTTATTCTTTCGTTATCGCAAGTTGTTCAATCATATAATATGAGATCCAATCACTCGCTTTTCAAAATTGGTCCATTCACGAATCGCAATCTTAACATCGCTTGTCTAATTTCGGTAATACTTATTGCTATCGTCCTATTCACGCCAATTTCAATCGCATTCGGTCTTATATATTTGCACTATACTGCATATCTAATCGGTCTGGGATTATCCTTAATTCCGATTCTTTTCATGGAAGCCTCTAAGGTGGTTGGACTTATTAGACACGAAAAATAAGCTATTAATAAAGCATCAATTTTTGATATGCTCCCCTTGTGGTTAACAGTTTTTTATTTTAACTGTCTACTTGACAGGGAGCATATCAAAATATCATCATAGATGCTTTTTTGATGCAAAAAATTGTGGCGTTCAGCGCGCTGGTGCTATGATGCGGATGTATGTCAATAAACGGCTACCATCCATCTACCGATGAAAAACGCGTTAAAAATAAAAAAATGCGGATTGGTGTTGGGGTTGTATCAAAAAGGTGATTTGAAATTCGCATAGCACGCACTGTATATATAAATAGATATGTTTAAGCATGAACGATTACAGAGCAATTGGGACTGACGAGTCGCACTTTACGTCATTGGGAATCAGAAAATCTGTTTACAAGTAAAAGAGATGCTAATTTTTAACAAGGTACAATCTATATCTTTTGTTAATCGAATAATTTCTTTTCTATAAATTTAGCTTCTA
>Ga0183100_1000628_pt1 | contig 24588 bp, 23 predicted proteins | sample Biomet2_FD_127789 | JGI IMG/M metagenome (GOLD analysis project Ga0183100, IMG submission 127789) | Microbial communities from bioreactor (seeded with anoxic lake sediment) at LBNL, California, USA - Biofuel metagenome 2 | ecosystem: Engineered > Bioreactor > Anaerobic > Unclassified ...
GGTCACCCCGATGTCACGGCTCACCAGGTCAATGTCCTCTCCGCGAAGGAGCCGCAGAACCACTTGGACCTTGTGCTTCGCCCAAAAACGCTTGGGCGTTCCCCCGTCAATCCCCATCCGGCACCTCCTCAACGACCTCCAGAGTCGCCTAAGTTGGTGTCCAAGAAAACCCTATCCCGATCCACATCCAAGGCAAAAGGATAACGTCTGCCAAGATGGTCAGTGGCACTTCCGCTAAGGCGGCTGCTGCAAGACGGCCAAATATACGCAGGAGGGCGACGTATACGGGCAAGCCACAAGATGTATTGATATCGGGTGCCCAGCGTATGGTGGAAATCTTGTGGGAGGACTTGATTTCCTTCTTGCTGTAGCCAGAACCCGCCACCAGCAGACTTCAGGATGTACCGCTTAAGCCGAAAACGACAGAGGTGTGCGCCGTGGGTTGCCCCCAACGCTGAGGTTTTTGTGTGCCAAATCTCGACATGCGGGAGTTTGAAGAACAAGCTCAAAGACTGGTCAGTCAGGCGTTGTCGATATGTGAAGTTGAGGTCGCCAATTGTAATGACCCAGCTTCGCCACGAAAGATGGCGCTATGTGCGGCGGCACTCTCGGTTCAAGAGGCTTTCAAAACCTTTCTCACTCTGGTGAAGTCAGTTTGACTTAGCTTAGTGGGGACTCACATGGAGCGGGGAATAAACTGAATGAATTTGCCGGAATTTCTTTCTTGGATATTCGTTGTAGAAAGAAATTCCGGCAAAATGGCTGTTGTTTAACTACGGTGTGGATGTCCTTTCTCAAGAACCTGCTCAAGCTGTCTTACCAGCGCCGCCCGTTTCTCTCTGCCGATGGTGCTGAGGTTGTGTTCGCGCCATCGCACTGCCGGCAGCCCTGCTGCAGCCTCCAAAGCGAGGGCGGACCACACGGGTTCACCACGTTCGAACGCCAGGAGAAACTCACGGTGGGTATCGGGCATCGATCCGATGATTTCGGCCACCATGGCTTCTCGTGCGGTCAAGAGGTCCTCAATGCCAATGGCTTCGCGGGTCATGCCAATAAAACCTCGATCAAATTCCATAGCAATGTTCTTGCGCCGGGCCTCCAGAACCTCGGCCATCGGTCGGTCATGACTGATGAGATAGACGAGGAAGGCTCGACGCAACTCCTCACCGATGCCTTCGTTCGCCAGAAGGTCACGAATGTCGAACAGATCTCGCGGGTGCTGGCGGTCGAGTGCTGCGACAATCTTGCCGGCATAGAGATCGGCGAAGGCAACGATCCGCATCTCGGCGAATCCGAATTCTTCCTCAACGCCTGGAGAGACCGCGCGCAATTCGGGTTCGAACACGCAGCCGCGCAGGACTGGCGTTACCTCGATTTTGATTTGTGTATTGTCCCTCCGGACAACAAGCTTGGTAATGACGTCCTCGCGTGAGCGGGACGGAGTCACTCGCGTTCCTCTGATGGCATCTGTGATCCGCTCGGAGACGCGCAGCATGGCGGCATCGATTGCTGTCAGTGAAGTCGTCCGATCCTGAACGGGCAAGTACGTGAGATCAATATCCACTGAAAGCCGTGGCATGTCGCGGATAAAGAGGTTGATGGCCGTGCCGCCCTTCAAAGCAAAACACTTTTCCGCAGCGATAGAGGGCAGAGTGCGGATCAGGAGTGTTGCCTGGCGGCGATAGGGTTCAGCGAAGGCCATCAGCGCACCTCGTCCAAGTCTTTCGGCACGGTGATTTGGTAGGTCTGATCGAGCCGCCCGTCTCTAGCAAGCATGCGTTTGCCCGATCCCAGGTCGATCGCTACGCGATCAAGACGCTTGAGCCAGGCATGCTGGTGCCTATCGGCGAAGAAAAAGAAAAGCCGTTTGACCTTCACACTCCGGCAGCGTGTGAGCAAGGTTTGAAGTCGGTGTGGGGCAAGGTCGCTCAGTCCCTCCATCAGCATGTCAGCCTGATGGAAGCTCTCGTGGTCGGGTAATTCATCGAAAAGTTCGAGAATGGCCCGTTCGGGTGCTGCGACCGTCAAAGGCCAACTCCATTGCCCCCAGGGAAGCGTACGTAGGCCAGCCTCCTGGAAAGGTCGATCAGTGTGGTCCTGGCTAGGAACGCCTGCGACAAGAGGCGGGAAGACTACGTTGTCGATATCATCTCCGAAAAGAGGTTTGCTGTTGTGATAGAGGAATTGTTCCTTGAGGGGCAACGTGACGACCCAGGAGGGGGGCTTTACTGGCCCGTGGAGATGGACCTCCGAGACACCCTCGGAAAGGTAATGGGTGTAGCCTTGTAACTCGAGTGCGGTCCTGCCGCCGACAACGAGGGCATACCCGAGGAGTGTCTGGAGGGACGTGACGACCTGCTGCCAACTCAATTGGCCGCGTGGTCGCCGGTAGACGCGTCTCGCGGGCTGCTCCAGCCAGCCGGCAACCACGTATTTGGCGCGCAGGGAGGAAGAATAGCCTGCGGCTGAGAGCCAAGCCGAGTCGACCAGAAGCCCTTCCGGAAGCTGCCGTCCAAGCTGGTTTAGCTTTTTTGTTGTTTGCATAATTATGGTATCTAATCTGGCACAATTTCAAACCAAAGGCCAGTTTGCAAAAGGATGTTTTTGTATACTAACAAGACGCAACTATGATACAAAATGAACTGAACTCAAGCGAAATAGGGCTGGGCCGGAATGATGGGGCTGATTCCTTTTCCGGAATTATCAATAAAATTTAGCATATTAGAGGAGTTGCGCGGAACCTGAATATGCTGACTGGCCTAATTTCGCTTAGAAATTCCTTTGGGGAAACCACATGCCTGATTGTAGGCTTATCAAACTGTAATTAAACAGAATAATTAAATGCTGTTGGACAGGTCAACTTTTTCTGCATTAGGGCTGGTGTGGGTGCAAAAAATTATATTTATTTAAATTAGTATGTTAATAGAATATTCGTAACCCAGGCCGGTTTCCCCTGTATTCTTGAGCTTGCGTTATAAAGGAATTTCTTACATATAAACCGCGTCGTCCCTGATCCCCCCCTGCTTCCCGGATGGAACATTGAGGAGTGGAAAAACCAAAACAGGAGACCAGACCGCCATGCGCAAACCGCGAAAACTGACCCCCGAGGAAGAGGAATTCATGAACACGCTTATTACGAACCTGCCGCCGGTCATCGCCCGCAAAGAGGTCAGCCGATTTCTCGGAGGCGTAGTGGCCACGCAAACCCTGTCCAATGCCGATTCTGCCGGGATGGGGCCAGAGATCGCTTATCGCGTGGGGCGGGTGGTCACCTATAGAACCGAGTCGCTGGCTCGCTGGATTGTGGACCGATTCGGCGTGGTCCGTATTGCCAATCTCAAGACTTTATAACCTCATTCGTCTTGGAAGGGCGCAGGTTATGCACGGCAGATCTAGTAGCGTCCGGGATCAAGTGGGCATAACGCATCGTCATGGTAATGGTTTTGTGCCGCATCAGTGCCTTGATGCGATAGATATCCGTTCCAGCCAAGGCCAACCAGGATGCAAAGGTATGCCGCAAGGTGTGAAAAACAACTTTATGTCTGGCATCTTCAATGCCGGCATTGAATCCCAATTCTTCAACAAGATCGGAAAAGCGATGGGTGAGCGAGCTGCGTTCTTTGCCTCCCTTGGGAGGTGCAAGAACCAACTGCGAATGCCTCTGGCAGGAAATATATTTATTGAGGACAGCTTCGACCTCGGTATTGATAAAAACTTTTCCCCCAGGCTTTCTATCGGCTTCCTCGCGGACAGTAATGATACCGTGTGCCATATCGACATCAATCCATTCCAGCCGAAGGATTTCCCCCAGGCGCATCCCAGTATTCAGCGCAATGACGATGGCTGTATGCAAATCGGCATGACCACATTCCTGGGCTGCTTCGAGAAGTTTGTCCGCCTCCGCATAGCTGAGAAAGCGTTCTCTGGCATTCTTGGGTTTGGGCAGGGCTACACCATCGAGTGGACTTGGTCCTGTAAGCAATGGAATTCCCTCGATCACAGTCACGCGGGCCAAGTTAAAGGCTCTTCGCAAAATTGCCATGTAGTGGAGGGCCGTGGCCTCCGTCGAGCCGCTTTTTCGCAAGAAATCGAGGAAGCTCCTGATGTCTTCCTTGGTAATGGCACAGAGTGGGAGGGCACCCAATCTGGCGTGGATATGCTTGTCAATGCGCCCTTTGTCGTCCTGCCAAGTGCGCTTTGCTCGTTTGACCTCAGGCAGGTAGAAATCGGTCAGGAAGGCGGAAAGCGTCATGGATTGCACGCCGACCAATTTCGCTTCGTATGCTTCAGCGGCCTTCCGCGCTTCGGCCTCGGCGCGAAGGTCACTCAAGCTCTGGGCCCCTGTGCCGGTTGTCACGCCTTCCTTGATTTTGGCGAGCACCTTATGTGCTTTTTCGGGATTCCAGCCATCGGATGCCCAACCCAGGCCTTCCTCACAATCCTTATAGTTAATGTAGTATCGTATACTGAAGTAGCGATCAGCCTTCCCGTTGTGCTTGCGAGAGGGGTGTTCACGAAATCGAACGCCGGGATAGTTGGTGCGGTTCCATCGGGTAGCCATAGTCCCGGAATAGTCCCGGAGAGAAATAGGGTCAAGGTAGCTCAAGGTAAAGACTGTCTATCTCAATATGCTGTTATAATTATACTAGGTATGTCGAGGTATGATTGTAAACATCATTTTGTCGGACTGAAAATCCCCGTGTCGGCAGTTCGATTCTGTCCCTCGGCACCATAGAAATCAAAGGCTTACTGTTGCAAGACGGTAGGCCTTTTTTCTTTTGCGTGCGTTGATTTGTCCGTTTCCTGTCCATTCTCTTCCTGTGCAAGTGAATGCAGCGAAGAGAAAATAGCCGAGGTCTATGGGGAAGGGAAGGGCGGATCATCCCCGCGCCTGCGGGGAACACGGGTAGCGCGGCGGTCGTATCGGCACGGCGATCCGGCACCACGGCCGCCCTGGACCAGCTTAACAAATACCTGACCTGGGGCGAGATGCCTGTCGTCTCCTCGCGGTACTGGAACATGGTCCATGGTAAAATGCCGGAGGAAGTCCGGCAGGATGAGGAGGGACTCCAGGTCATGCGCGTATTGGGCAAGAACATGGCCTGGCTGCTCAAATGTCTGGAGGCGGGCCGCAACACGGGGATCGTTCCTCCTGAGCCAGCACCCCGGGTCTCCACCAACTTCGTCCGGTGAAGGTCTGGTCCCTGTAACGCGCGCGCAGTGCGTGATTGCTTGTGGGGAGCGTCACATCTGGTTGGCGCGTAATGGAAGCGTTGGTGTCGTCATAAGCCACCAGGCAACGGGCAAGGAGCAAAACACGGACAGACCGCTGACGAGGAAGACCGCATGCAAACCGGCCTTCGTCGCAATATAGCCCAACACAGGCGTCCCGATCCCCATCGTGAGGTCGTAAAAGGCGGTATACGTGCCCAGGGCCAAGCCATGGGCTTCCGGCGGAGCGCGGCGGATCGCCTCCACGCCGAGAGCGGGATAAACCAAAGAATAGCCAAGGCCAGTCAGTGTGACCCCGATCAGGGCCATGGTCGGTCCCGAGGCAAGCCAGAGCATCGCCTGCCCGATTCCTTCGATCAGGACGCAGGAGAGCGCAACCCTGGCGCCACCGAATTTGTCCGGCAGATGGCCGAAAAAAGCCCGGGCGACCATGAAGGCGACGCTGAGCATGGTGAAGGCAAGCCAGGTCCCACCCCAGCCATGGCCCGCGTACACCAGTGCGACAAACGTCGTGGTCGCGCCGAAACCGATGCCGCTGAGGGCCAGACCAATTCCGGGTATCCAAACGCCTCCCGCCACCTTGCCGAATTCCCCCGCCCGTTGCGGGGAGGGCGGCGTAGCCGGAAGCCGGCTGACAAGCGGCAGACCAACGATTGGGACCAAGGTCGAGGCAAGGGCTATGGCCACAAAGCCGTACCCGGCGTAAAGGGCCGTGCCGGCCGGCGCGCTGCAGGCCAGGGCGGCGAAAAGGGCCGTGCCGATCCAGGACATGGCCTTACCGGTATTGCTGTCGCCCAGGAGCTGCACGCCCCATATAAGCGATCCGGTCATGATAAAACTTTCCGCCACACCGAGCGCCGCCCGCCCCAACAGCAAGCAATTGACTGAGAGCACGGGACTGGCGATAAAATACAGGGACACCAGATACAGCAGCCCGGAAAGAACTACGACCAGAAGGCCGGTGATGACAGCGTGTTTGGCCCCTTTGTGGTCGGCATGATGGCCCGCCCACACGCGGGAAAAAAGCGACGTGGCAAATTGGCTGCCGGCAACAAGGCCAACAACGAAGGAATCGAAGCCCAGCCCCAGGTGCACATGCAACGGCAGCACCGGCATCGCAAGCCCTATGACAAGATAGACGATGAAGACCACCGTCATAAGTGGCAGCAACCTTGTCGCGCCGAGACGGGACGGTGCTGTTCTTTTATGGGTCGTATGTTTGGACATGCAAGATCTCGAATGGCGAAACCCGTGGCTGCAGTTTTTTTGTCAGAAATGGCGACAAGTTGCGCCCGATGCGTCGTCTTTTCGCATGGGAAGAGGATCCCCATGGGGCATCATGCGCGTGCATCGCCAACCCTGGCTTTTCGATCCGCATAGCATCGCGTCGCCAGTTCCCAATCCGACTGGCGACATCTGTGGTTCCGTACGCCGAGAATGTAGCGCCAGACCCAGGACTGGCCGCCTTGTCTGGCCAACGCTCCATCCTTCCCGCTCAAATCCGTCGATGTTCGAGATTGCCTTCCACCCGGATGGCGGCCACGGGATGCACCGGGCAGACGTATTCGCAAGCGCCGCATCCGGTGCAACGCTCCGGATCGACGGCAAGCCATTTGGGTCCATCCTTTCTTCCCACCAGACAGGCCGCTTGCGTCGGGCAGATGCGGGAACAGGCGTTGCACTGCACCTTGTCCGTATTGATGATGCACCGTTCCCAGTCGACGACGGCGCGGCCGATCTGCGTGGCGCTCTTCTCGGCCGCGCTGATGGGCCGGATTGCGCCCGTGGGGCAGACTTCGGAGCAGGCCACGCAGTTTACCCGGCAAAAACCGCGCTCAAAGGAAAGCGACGGCTGGAGCACCCCCGTGCCGTCGTCAATGCTGCTGAGCACCTGGTTGGGACAGGCAGACACGCACAACTGGCACCCCGTGCAGCGTTCCGTAAATGCCCGCAAACCCGACGCGCCCGGCGGCGTTATCGGCACTTCGCGAACCGGGCGCTGCTTGCGGGTGAGGTTCGGTGCCTTGGCGTCTGGGCTCCTGGTTGCCGCCAGGGCGGGAGCCCCGACGAGGCTCAGCCCCAGCGCGACAAGCGACCGGCGGGCCAAATTGGGACGGTCGGCCCCCTTGGCGGCGGCGCCGGTCGTTTTTCCGGTCGGGGCATAGGTCAAGGCACCGTGGCTGCAGCTATCCAGACAGTTGAAACAGCTCACGCACCGGCTGGCGTCGATGACGGCATGTTTTGCGTCGATACAGGACGCCTTGCACGTCCTGGCGCACTGCCCGCAATGCACGCAGTTTTCGGCGTCAATGCGGGGACGAAACAGGGCCATACGGCTGCAGTACCCCAGAATGGTCCCCACCGGACACAGCGTGTTGCACCACGTGCGCCCGGACCTGAGGGCAAGCACGCCGACAAGCCCCAGGGTCAAGGCCGCCACGATCAGGGCGGGCAGCCCTTTTTGCCAGACAGGCGTCGGCCCGATGGCGAAGTTCTGGGCACGCTCCGAGGCCAGGGCCAGGATATTGCTCCCGGCCTGCCACACCGGCGCGAAAATGTCCGTGGCGATACGGCCGAATGCGCTGTACGGTTCCAAAATGGAGAATACAAGCGGAAAGCCGGCGACAAGCGCGATGACGAAAACGCCCAATGCCCCGGTGCGCAGCCACGTCTTGGCCGTGGCGAACCGATACCGGCGCTTTTTCCCGAATCGGGCGATACCGTCCTGCAAAACGCCAAGCGGACACACGACGGAACAATACACGCGGCCAAACAGCAGCGTCCCAACGACAAGCGCGACCGCGACGGCGACGCTGCCGGACAGCACTGCCGGCACAAACTGCATCTTGGCGAGAAAAGCCAGTCGTGGTGGCAAGACCCCGCTCACATCAAGAAACAACAGGCAAAGCCCCACAAAGCAGAGCACAGCCAGGGCAATACGCAGTCCCCGAAGCATGACCTACACCTGCCTTCTGAGTTGTTCGACGAATTTCCCCAATCGCGCCATCTCCTGGGAAATATTGATTTCCTGGGGGCAGTGCTTCATGCATTCGTTGCATCCCGTGCAGCGGATGGCCTGCCTGAGTTCCGGCACGGAACGATCGTAGCCGACCAGGAAATCCCGACGCGCCTTGGCGTATTCCGCGTTTTGGCCGTCCTTGGGGACATGCTCGTCGTCCACGCAGCGGTTGTAGTGGGTAAAGACCGAGGGAATATCCACCCCATACGGACAGGGCATGCAATACCCGCAGGCCGTGCAGGGGATGTTTTCCTGGGTGGCGAAGATGGCCAGCGCGCGCCGCAGTGTCCCCATCTCCCGCTCGGAGAGCGGTTCGAGGGGGGCGTAGGACCGAAGATTGTCTTGCAGATGCTCCATGTAGGTCATGCCGCTTAAGACCGTGAGGACATGCGGGAGCGCGCCCGCGTAGCGAAAGGCCCAGGATGCCGCGCTTGCCTGGGGGCGCTCCTCCTGCAATACGGTCAGCGCCTTCTTGTTGAGCCGGGCGAGCCTTCCTCCCAAAAGCGGTTCCATGACCATCAGAGGAATATCCGTTGCTGCCATTTTCTCCAGCACCCAGCGAGGTTCCGCCGGAGGGTGCGTCGGATCCCGCAGCAGGAAGGTCTGGGGTTTGTATTCGTGCAATATGTCGTGGTAGTTCAGCTGCACCAGGGCAAAATCCCACGTTGTCTTCCGGGAAAGCAAATATTCCAGCGTCTCCTTGTCCCCGTGAAACGACCAACCAAGGTTGCGGATACGGCCGGCGGCTCGCTGCTCCAGGAGGAAATCGAGGACGCCTTCCTCCTCGTAGGTCTGCTTGTAGGACTCCACGGACCGCAGGGAGTGCAGGAGGTAATAGTCAAAATACTCCACTTGGCAGCGTTCCAGCTGGGTGCGGAATATCTCCTTGGCCTTGTCCAGGGTGGGCGTCAGGTAGCCCGGCATCTTGTCGCAGAGGTAAAAGCTCTGGCGTGGATGCCGCTTGAGCGCCTTGCCGGCCACGACTTCCGACATGCCGCCGTGATACGGCCAGGCGGTGTCAAAATAGTTGACGCCGTGGGCTATGGCGTAATCGACCATCCGAAACGCCGCCGCCTCGTCAATTTCGGGGCTTCTTGGCGTGTCGGCCGTCGGCATGACGGGAAAGCGCATGCAGCCGAATCCCAGAAGCGAGATGCGGTCTCCGTTTCTCGGATTGATCCGGTAGGTCATCTGGTCCGTGGGCGGTTCGGGCAAATGCGTGTTCCGCTCGGGAAAGAGCCTGAGGGCGTCCATGCCGTACAATACCGCCCCGCCGATGACGCCGACGCCGGCAGCCTTGAGGATGTTGCGTCGCGACAGGATATTGCGCGGGGCGGGAGCGCCTGCGTCCTCATGACGTGCGCCCGTGCCGGGAAGCGTTTTTTCGTCTTTGCTCATATGCTCCTCATGTATCGTCGCAGGCCCGACCAACACCAACGCCGCCATGGCCTGCGCAATGCGACGTGTCGGGCCCGGAAACAAGAGCCGCACGGAAGACGCCCGTGCTACCGCAGGGTTGCCAGCCAGTCGTCGAGCGCCTTGTCTGTTGACGCGTCTCCGGCCTTGTTCCCCCACAGGGGAAGCCCTTCCAGAACAACGGCGTTTCTGGCCTGCTCCTTGAAGTGGGGGAAATAATGCCCGACGCCGCCGCCATGCGTGCAAAAGGCGGCAACTTTTTTTCCAGCGAAATCGGCCTGTTGCAGGAATTGCATCACCGGAGTCGAAACCGTGTACCACCACACCGGCCCGCCGACCAAAATCAGGTCATACGACGACATATCGGGCAGATCGCCCTTGAGCGCCGGCAGATCATTTTCTTCCAGCTCCCGTTTGGCTGCATCGGTCAGAGCCCTGTGTTCGGTCGGGTACGGATGGACCGTTTCAAGCCTGTACGTATCCCCTCCGGTTTTGGTTTGCAGCTTTTCCGCGACGGCCTTTGTGTTCCCGGATGTGGAATAATAGACAATCAGCACCTTTTGCGGCCTTCCTTCGGCGGCGGTCGCGGCCGTTGGTGTCATGACCAGACAAGCGAGAACTATGCTCAACATAAGCCAGTTCATGGAACAGCTCCTTGTCGTTTGGGGAATGTCTCGAAATGGGCCGCCAGGAGGATGCGTTTGGCGTCATGATTTCAGGCGTCTTTTTCGTGAACAGACAGCAGTCCTTGGTCAGGCTTGCGCGATTTGTGGTTTCAATAGCACTGCCCGATTTGGGGTTGTATATACTATCCTGCCGAATAGTTGCCCAATCCTGCCCTTGGACAGACGACGTCGGGCCGTGCCGCGTGGGCCGCGGCCCTGGGGCTGCACCGCTGGGTGACACTGTGGAGTAGCCTCCGTTTGGACCGGACACGCTTTTGCACCTCAAATACGGTCTCAAGGTCTGCCCAGACAGCGTGCCAATGGGCCTGGGGTGCCCAAGGGGGAGGGGGCTGCTCCACTGTATCGGCCTTGATGCGCCAGGATGCGCTGGTCTGGCGTAGGTAAGAAGGGCTGCAAGCCTGTTTGGGATTGCCCCTGTTTTTGGTGAAGGCGAGCTTTTTAGCGGCAAGTCCAAAGGGCTTGGGGATGTGACCACACTGCCCGTCAATGCGGCTTTTGAAATTCAGTTTGTTGGACACGTCCAGCGTCATGAAGGCAAACTGTTTCTTTTTTCTGGATGTGAGCCAAGCCGGAACGTTTGTAGTGCTCCCCACTTGCTGGATTGTTACGGTAAATTTTTCGTGACTGACAAAAGGTTCGCATCAAGTTTGATTATCATAATCTCCTTGCTTCTCACGGGTTCGCAGACCATTTTTAAGACAATCCTCCAGGCTCCTATGGCCATAAAGACCTCTGGAATCCGGTCTAATAGAAATGATGAGTTGATCCTGGATTTGTACTTACTTTAAAATACAGAGAGATATCTTTTTTGTAGGTTCCATACGGTGTGGGCCTGAAATATCCCTTGCATCCTAAGTGAACAAATGTTTACATTACGCGGCTTATAATTTGAAAAAGATACGAAGGCTTTAGTTTTTGTCTCATGGTTTGCGAGACTGCTGTACGGGAATCTTGAAACGGTATGCTCTCTTAACTGTAAGTTATCATTGTAAATATTCGATTGCATTAAACATAAGATGATCTGTTGTGATGCGTTTGTTTGTTGTCTTCTTCGTGTGTGTATTTATTGCGGAGCATCTATCCGATGATATATAGCCGCAAGTGAAAAGAAAAGTTTACATAGTGGTATGAGTATGGAGTATCGTATGAATATATTGCCATATATAAAAAAAGAAATACATGTCGGATTACTGAAAGTAATTGTTATTTCTTTCGGTATTGTTATTGTTATTCTTAGTATTATTATTCATTATAAAGTATTGATAGAAAAATCTGAAGTTAATGAAATGCAATTTAAAGAAAATGTTCATACAATGAGGCTCGTATTGCAGAATTTTGGAAAAGTTTACGAAAAAACAAAGCAAGATATTTTGATGTCCCAACTTTCTTCTACAGAGAATCCTGCAATTATGATTTTTGGCGATAGCATTATTGAACAAATGTACCTTCCATCTCTTGATGGTCGGAATGTATTCAATGCAGGGATTAGTGGTTCTCGGGTTGTCAATAGTGGTGATTTTTTAAAAAATATTATTTCTAAATCGAAGATAAAACTCATTGTTTTCTCCATGGGAACGAATGATGCTTTTCGTGAATTTTCCGTAGGGGGAGATGCTTTTTATATCGCCTATAAAACTCTGGTGGATGCAGCGTTGAAACAAAAGGTCTCCATTATCCTGACAACGATTCCCCCTTTGGAATTGCCGAATAAGGGAGCCCCGCTCTTTGCCCCCGAGAGTGTTGATGCTTTCAATGAGAAAATTAAGGCGATTGGCACGGAGTATGATCTCCCGGTGGTTGATATCAATGCCTTGGTCCGAGAAAAAAACGCCCAGCGGGAGGATCGGTTCACCGTTGATGGCGTCCATTTAAATGGGACCTATGCCAGATTTTGGCGTGATGCCGTGTATGCGGTCATCCAATCGAATCCTGCCTTGGCTGACATAAAAAAATGACATCTTCAGGGGCAAAAAAAGAGCGTCATTTTTGCTGCTGCTGTCTCAGTCGTAGTTATATAAAATTATTTATAAAATTCGTTTGGCTTCCGTTCCCGGCTGGATCCTTCGTTGCCAGCGGGGGTGTGATTGGCATAACCGACCGTATATGGTCTTCGATGAAGACGAGAGGACAGGGCGGCAACGCCCGACATGCCGTGTCCCGGCGTGCTTGTCCTTTTGGGCCGGACGTATTTGACGTTGTTTTTGATCGCTGACTGCCGTGTTTTGCCAGGGAACGTGTTGTGCAACCGTGTGGACAGGCAGAGCCTTTGGGCAGCTTTTTTTCGATGCGAGTGCAGTCTTGCTCAACGCGCAAGCAAGAGAAAAAACGGACTCCTTCCGTCAACAAGCATCACAGCCCCAGTGCGGAGTTTGCTATGAAAGTTATGCTCCTGTTTGTTTTGTGCAGTTTCCTCGGCAGCGGGGTCTCCTTTGCCGGAAAGCTGTTGGATGAGTATGAAAAAAATAATGACCCGTCTAAACAATCCGAGTACAAGGCCTCGCCAAAAATTGATTTCCATAAGAGTGCCCCCACAACACCAACGGTTGGTCCCTCCAACGGACCGGCTGGCGCCACGGAAACGTCGCCTCTCTACGGCAATAAACCGAATGATCTCAACAATACGAGTGGCAAATACGGAAAGGAGAGGGGGGCTTTCTAATCTGCTCCGATTCTGCCTTCTTTTGCCGGATTTTCACACGGGGCTCCTCGGGGAGGAGCACAGGGCCTTGTGACGCGATCTGTGTGTTTCGGGAAATTCCCCCGCGTTTGTCTTGACGCAGGGCCGCCTGTGCGTGCGTTGCATCCTCCGTTCCTGTCTTGCATTTCTCCCTGGCCCGGACTACTTTTTCCCGTCCCGTCGATTGTCGAGCGGGCGCGTCGCTTGGACGGCTCCAGGCGCTAACGTGAAGGATGCAGTTATGCATGACATGTCCTCGCTTCCGGATTTGCCTACCGAATTCTCCCGGCTCAAACGTCTTCCCCCCTACGTTTTCAGCATCACCTCGGCGCTGAAGATGGCTGCGCGGCGCAGCGGCGACGATATCATCGACTTCGGCATGGGAAACCCCGATGGTCCCACGCCGCCGCATATCGTGGCCAAGCTGATTGAAACGGCCCAGCGTGGCGACACGCATGGCTATTCCATGTCCAAGGGCATCCCGCGCCTGCGACGCGCCATTTGCCACTGGTACAAAACGCGCTTCGACGTAGACCTTGACCCGGAGACGGAAGCTATCTGCACAATCGGTTCGAAGGAGGGAATCTCGCATTTGATGACGGCCACGCTCGACCGTGGCGACAGCGTGTTAGTGCCCAACCCCAGCTACCCGATTCATATCTATGGTCCTGTCATCGCCGGCGCGGATATCCAGCAGGTGCCGCTTGTGCCCGGCGTGGACTTCTTTGCGGAGCTGGAAAAGGCCATTCGGTCGCGCATCCCCAAACCGAAGATGCTGATCATCAACTTCCCGGCGAACCCCACGGCGCAATGCGTCGAGATCGACTTCTTTGAAAAGCTCGTGAATCTGGCGCGGGAATACGGGATTTATATCGTCCAGGATCTCGCCTATGCCGACATCTGTTTCGACGGCTGGCAATGTCCCAGCATTTTGCAGGTGCCGGGCGCAAAGGACGTGGCTGTCGAATTCTTCACGATGAGCAAAAGCTACAACATGGCCGGTTGGCGCATGGGCTTCATGGTGGGGAATCAAACGCTCGTGCATGCGCTCGAACGGATCAAGGGCTACAACGATTACGGCACCTTTACGCCTATCCAGGTCGCCTGCATCGCCGCACTCGAAGGGCCCCAGGACTGCGTGGCCAACATCCGGCAGACCTATCAGAAGCGTCGCGACGTGTTGGTCAACGGCTTGCACGAAGCCGGCTGGATGGTCGATAATCCCAAGGCCACCATGTATGTCTGGGCGAAAATCCCCGAAGCCTACGAAAAGCTCGGTTCCTTGGAATTCACGAAAAAATTGATGGCCGAGGCGAAAGTCTCCGTCTCGCCCGGCATCGGCTTTGGCGATTTCGGCGAAGGCTATGTCCGGTTTGCGATGATTGAGAACGAGGAACGCACGCGTCAGGCCATTCGTGGCATCAAGGCCATGTTCCGACGCGGATAAAACGTCTTCGATGCAAGGCAGCCGTTGTCGCGATTGCCGCATGACGGGGTGTGACGCGCCGGGGGCCGTGGGAGCCATGCTACCCTCGGCGACGTCATCCCATGCGACGGGAGGACGCGGCTGCCTCAGAAGACCTTTTGTCGAGCGGATTATTCTTCTTCGGCCTTCTGCTTGCCTGCGCCGGTCAGCCCATACATGGTGGTGCTGCCGCTCGACCAGAACTCAAGCTTGCCGTCATTGACCAGCTCGGTCAGGATCTTTTTCACTTCCCGCTGTTTCTTGTCCGGGAAGACCTTGCACAAATCACTGAAATAGAATTTGGACTTGCCCGTCTTCCCCGTGAGGAATTCGAGGATTTGTTCTTTCTCGGAAGGCATGCCGGCTCCTCTTTCGTTTTTTTTCCGGACGGGGATGGCCCCGCCCGGAAGGGATGCATCGTCGGAATCGGTTAGGCTGTGTGCTTGGTGAACTTGAACTGGGTGCTCTGGCGCCACGTGTAGTAGGCCGGATCACGGAAGTCATCGATGCAGTGGTGGGTGAACTCAAGATCGCACAGTTCGAAGAACTTTTCCCAACCAATGCGTTCCGCCCAATCGCCCAGACGCTCGTACTTGTTCGCGTTGGCGGCATAGACCTCGACGATGTGCTTCACCATCCTGGTCAGTGTCGGCCAGCGCGGCGGCTCGTTGGGGATATAGGCCACAACGACCTTGGAGAACTTGGGCATGGAGATGCGGTTGGAAACCTTGCCGCCGACCATGAGCACAATGCCGTCGCCCTCGCCGGAAGCGAGCGGCATGGCCGGGCACATGGTGTAGCAGTTCCCGCAGTACATGCAGCGCGACGGATTGACGGCCACGGAGTTGACCTTCTTGCCGTCGATCTCGATCTTGGTCGGCTTGATGGCCCCGGTCGGGCAGGCGGAAACGGCCAGTGGCACTTCGCAGATGTTGTCCAGACGGTCATGCTCCACGATCGGGGGCTTGCGGTGAATGCCGACAATACCGATATCGGAGCAGTGAACCGCGCCGCACATGTTCAGGCAGCAGGCCAGCGAGATGCGGACCATGGCCGGCAGGGTCATGGACTGGAAGTACGCAAACATCTCGTCCATGACGGCTTTGACCGGGCCGGAGGCGTCGGTAGCCGGGGTGTGGCAGTGCACGTAGCCCTGGGTGTGGACGATGTTGGAGACGCAGGCGCCGGTGCCGCCGACGGGGAACTTGAAGCTGCCGCCGGGGAACTTGCGGGAGGCCAGGTCAGCCAGCAGGCCCTCAAGGGCGGCCTCGGTCTCGACCATGAACTCGACGTTGTTGCGCGTGGTGAAACGCAGATGCCCGCCGCAGTGTTTGTCGGCGATTGCACAGATTTCACGCACATGGGTGACGCTCATAAGGCGGGCTCCGCCAGCCCGGACGGTATAGACCACGTCGCCAGAGAGGGACACGTGCTTTAAGACGCCGGGTTTGACGATCTCGTGATAGTCCCACTGGCCTTTGTTTTTCTTGATGACCGGCGGATAGAACTCCTCAAAATGACGAGGTCCGATGTCCGTGATCCGGTCTTCCATGGGTTTGTCGGGATTGTACCCGGAAGAAAGAAATGCCATGTCAGTGTCTCCCGCTTATCTCATGTGTCTCTGGCGATAGGCCTGTTCGTCATGGGCAAAGCCGCCGGGCACCTCATCTTCCTTGAAGAAGATGTAGGGGTTGGAACGCGGCTCGACAACGTGCTGCGGCATGGCCTTGATGTTGGTGGCCTCAAGCAGCTTCTGGAACGACAGACGCTTCATGGTCTCGCCCACGCGTTCGCGGTTTTTGCCTTCTTCCATCCACCAGTCCCAAATATTCTCGATGATTTCCTTGATCGCGGTGTACGGCTTTTCAACGACGACGAAGGGCACGAGCAACGACGACATCTGCGCGCCGTCCAGGATCGGGGCCTTGGCGCCGAGGAGAATGGAGGTGCCGGTCTCTTTGCCGATCTTGACGGCCGCCGGCATGGTGTTGATACAGTGCATGCACCGGGTGCAGTTGCTGTTGTCAATGGTGAGCCTCGCGCCGTCGTAGCGCATGCAGCCGGTGGGGCAACGGTTGACGACTTCCTTGACGATGTCGAACCTGCCCCAGTCGCGACCGGCATGGGAACCGCCGCCAGCCTTGAATTCGCCGGCCACGTAGGCCTTCACGCGATCCTGGTCGATGCGGATGTCGTCCTTCCAGGTGCCGATGACCGAGAAGTCGGAACGGGCGATGGAGCAGACGCAGCCGTTCGGGCAACCGTCGAATTTGAACTTGAATTTATAGGGGAAGGCCGGGCGGTGCAGCTCGTCCTGATAGTCGTTGGTCAGGGTGTGGCAGAGATCCTGCGTGTCGTAGCAGGCGAATTCGCAACGCGAGGTGCCCAGGCAGTCGGCCGGGGTGCGCAGGTTGCCGCCAGATCCCCCGAGGTCGGTGTTCATGTTATGGGAGAGGTCGTGGAAGACCTCCTCCAATTGTGGCGTGGTGGTCCCGAGCAGCACGATGTCGCCCGTGGAGCCGTGCATGTTGGTCAGGCCGGAACCGCGCAGATCCCAGATATCCATGATGCCGCGCAGATAGTCGGTGGAGTAGTACTTGCCGGAGGGCTGGGCCACGCGCACCGTGTGGAAGTGGGCCACGCCGGGAAACAGGCCGGGCTGGTCGCAGTACCGGCCGATGACGCCGCCGCCGTAGCCAAAGACGCCGACGATGCCGCCATGCTTCCAGTGGGTCTCCTTGTCCTTGTAGGAAAGCTCCAACACGCCGAGCAGGTCGTCTGCGCACGCGACGGGAATTTGGTAGTCCAGGCCATCGGGGTTGGCGCTGCGGTGGGCTGCTTCCTGCTTGATGTCAGACACGAAACTCGGCCATGGCCCGGTCTCGAGCTGATCCAACAAGGGCGTCTGATGTTTTGCCATGAACATTCTCCTTTTGCTTGGGCAGGCACTTGTTGGCGTTGCTGTGATTGTATGGGCCATTGGCGCATTCTCCGTCGTCCCAACATCCCGGCGCGCCTGCCCGCGAGACGGATATGACCGAGATCAGGCCTCGTACGCGGCAGGCGTATCTGTCAGCGCGCCGCGCCTGTCGTTGCGGTGGGGGCTAAAGCAAGGACAATGCCGGGCGGCCCAGACAAAAAACGGCGAGGGGAAGAGCCTGTAAATTCAGGAGATTTGAGTGCTACTTTGCCGCGAAGGCACGAGAGGACGACGCACGTGGCCCGTTTTGGCCAGGGATGCGGCAATAAACAACGAAATATCGCTGTAAAACGATATGCCCTGTTGTTTAAAGCGAAATATCGTTGCAGTCGTCGGCAGTGGGACGTCTTCGTCCGTGCGCGTTTCCCAAAAAAAAGCGTCCTGCGGCGTCCGGCGATCCACTGGAGAACGGGCGGGATGGCCAAAAATGGTCGGATGCCCGCGGCGCTGGAGTACGCCTGGGATTTCGTGGCCCGGTCCATGCAAACCAGAAGCGGTTCGGTTCTCCCGGCCATGTGCTTCCATCATCGCCCGGATGCGGCCATGGCCCCGCCTGCTCCGGGGCCGCCGCATCCCTGCAACGCCCAATGACGCCCGCGCGGCGTTCTGCTACGCTGGTCAGACGACTGCACCGTTTGTCGAGGGTGTCGTCTCTCCCCTGGGTAATGCTAAAATTGTAGGGAGCGCGCAGTATGGGTGTCTCAAAACGCGACCGCGTGATGCAAATCGTGACGTGTCTGGGCCAGCTTGGCCTTTTATGGGGCATTTATTTTGCCTGCAACACGCTCGTTACCATGACGGGCCTGCCCATTCCCGCCAATGTCCTGGGCATCGTTGTCCTTTTTTCCTGTCTCTGCCTGGGTGTCATAAAGATGGAACAGGTGGGGCGCGTGGCGGATTTTCTGCTCAGACATCTGGTCTTTTTTTTCATCCCCGTGGCGGTCGGATTGATGGAGTGGGGCGATGTCTTTTATAAATTTGGCCTCATTCTTCTGGCCGCCATCGTGATAAGCTCGATAGCGCCTTTTCTTGTCGTTGGGTTTCTTACGCTGCGCCTGCAGAGGAAACCGTAATGGCAGATTTTTTGCGACAGGTCTGTCTGATTGCAGTCACCCTTGCGGCCTATCTGGGCATCCGGCGGCTTTATCTCCGCTATAATCATCCCTTGCTCAATGTCGTGGCGCTGAGCGCCGCCCTGGTCATTGGCGTGCTCGTCGCCTGCGATATCCCCTATACCGCCTACGCGCCGGCCAAAGACACCATGACCATCTTTCTTGGCCCGGCGACCGTCGCCCTGGCTGTCCCGCTGTACCGCTACCGGCATCTGCTGCGGCGTCAGGCCATCGCCATCATCGCCAGCGTGGCCGCCGGGTCGCTTCTGGCCATGTTTGCCGCCGGATTCGTGGCCAAACGCGGCGGGCTTCCCCGGGATGTTGTCGTGTCCATTTTGCCCAAGGGCGTCTCCATCCCCTTTGCCGTGGAAATCGCCCACCTGTATCACGGCATCCCCGCCTTGAGCGCCGCCTTCGTCGTCGCCACGGGCACCCTGGGATCCTTGTTTGGCGGGTGGTTGCTGACGCGCCTTGGCATTGGGCATCCTATGGCCCGCGGGTTGGCCCTGGGCACGGTCTCCCATGCCCAGGGGACGGCAACGGCTTTGATGGAAGGCGAACAGCAAGGGGCCATGGCCGGGTTGGCCATGATCTTGGCCGGAATCGTTACGGCGGGTTTTGCGCCGCTGGCCGTGTGGCTGCTGGGCCTCGGTTGACCGGATGCGTTAGGCGTCTGCTGCGGAACGCGGCTGGTAGAGGCCGAATTTTTTGAGTCGGGAAATCAGCGTGGTTGGACGGAGGTCCAACAGTTTTGCCGCGCCCCTTGGGCCGTAGATTCTCCAGTTGGTCTGTTGCAGGGCTTTTTGCAGATTGTTTTTTTCGAAATCGCGCAGTTCCCCTTCTGTCAGGACATGCGAAGCCTGTGCCGGCGACGTGACGGGGAGGGGACTTGGCGCGGCGACAGCGGGCGGGCGATCCAGTTCGAGAAGCACCTGGTCGGGCAGGGCGGTGATGACGATCCGTTCCACGATATTTTGAAGCTCGCGGATGTTGCCGGGCCAATCATAGACCGTCAGTTTTTGGACCTGGGCTGCGCTGAGCCGGATGTACGGTCTGTTCATTTTTCTGCAGTGAAGTTTTATAAAATGCTCGACCAACAGTTCGATGTCGGTTTTCCGCTCCTTGAGGCTTGGGACGACAACGGGAAAAACCTGCAATCTGTAGTAAAGATCCTCGCGGAAATTTCCGGATTGGATGGCTTCGTGTAAATTGGCGTTGGTTGCGGAAATGATGCGGACATCGACCTTGCGGACGTTTTCCTCGCCGACGCGCTGGTATTCGCCTTCCTGGAGCACGCGCAACAGCTTGCTTTGGAGATACACCGGAATTTCACCTACTTCGTCCAGAAACAGCGTGCCCCCGTCCGCCGCCTGGAAGTAGCCGATGCGATTCTTGACCGCTCCGGTGAATGCGCCCCGGGCATGGCCAAAAAACTCGCTCTCGAAAAGTTCCCGGGGAATCGCGGAACAATTGATTTTGATCATGGGCTTATCGCGCCGGTCGCTGTGGTTGTGGATTTCCCGGGCGATCATTTCCTTGCCCGTACCCGACTCCCCATAAATGAGGACATTGGCGTCGGTGGGGCCGACCATGGCGATAAGCTTGCGGATGGACTCGATGCCTTCGCTGCGTCCGATAATGCCTTGAAAGGCCTGGGCCTCGTTTATTTCTTCGCGCAGATAGGCATTTTCCACCTCGATCTGCTGTTTGAGGCGGTCCACCATCTCGAAGGCCCGGGCATTGGCGATGGCGTAGGCGAGGTGGTCCGCCACCATGCGCAACATCTCAAGCGCACCTTGCTCGAGCGGTTGTCGCGTAAAAACAGACAGCACCCCGAGGACTTCCTCCCGGCACAAAAGCGGTTGCCCGGCGAAGCTGACGATTTTTTCCCGTCTGATCCAGTCCGGATCGGCCACCCAGGCGTCCGTTGCCTGAATGGCCAGGATTTCGAGCGGCGCGCCCGATTGGGCGATCCGGCCCACCTTGCGGACGCCAATGGGAAAACGACTAAACGCGGACCCTTCGGTCCGCTCCCAGCGAAGCCCGCTTTGGCAGGATACCCCGGCGCTGGCCTTTAAGTGCAGACACCGGGACGTATCCGTACACAGGGCGCTGTCCTTGCAGGTTGCGCAACTGTCGCCTGGCTCGATAAGCCAGACGCGGACCAGGGCAATGCCCGACAAGGCCGCCAGCGTCTGCACGGCAATTGTAAGCACGACATCGACGGTGTGGTGCTGCGCCAACTCCAGCAGGAGCCGCCTGACCTCTATAAATTCCAACAGAGCCATATCCGCCGTCTTTCGGGGTGTTGCCTGGGGCCCGGCGGGCCCTGCTGGCCAAACGCTTACAATCCTTTGGCGCAAAAGCGTTCCCAGCCCATGAGCGCCGCCGCTGCCGCAATGGTCGTGCCGTAAAAGATGACGGGACGACCTCCGAGGAAGGCGCCGATGGAGTCGTTGGCCAGTGTGGAGCCCGTGACCACCAGCAGGTCGGCCCAGGCCAGGGCGGCCTCCTGCTGTTCCGGTCCGAGAATCTGGGCATGGTATTGGACCGTGCCGATGTTGTCGGGATCGAGATCCAGCACCTTGAGCTGGAAGCGTTCGCCGAGGGCTTCAACGATCTTGGGTTGGAACCCGACTTGCGTAATGCGGGCGTCCCCATAGCGTTCGGTCAGAAAATCCCGAAATTGCGCGGCGCATTCGGCGGGTTCCTTGTCCCGGCAATGGATGGTGCGGTCGCAAAGCCCAAGACTGCGCACCGTGGCGTTGAGCGAAGCCACGAACAGCGCCCGACGGAAATTGTTTTCAAGCGGCATGGCGGCAATATCGGCCAGCGTCCCGGTGAAATTCCCGAAACGATCGGTAAAGGCCTGCCCCCGGGCCCCCCGGAAGACGGCTTCCATGAGGCGCTCCTTGCCTTTTTGCAGGGGAAAATTCTCGCCCTCCGGATCGCCAATGGCTTCGTGGACGGTCAGGGTTTTGGCCTTGATCGCAATGGGTTCGCGAAATAGATCCTTTTCTTCCCACAACTCCAGCGCCTTACGTCGTACCATCTCAAGTGTTCCGGTTTGCATCGCGTCGCTCCTTGGGGGTGAGAGATTGCCGTTGCCTGCTGCGGACTGCAGGGGGAGCCCATGACCGCATGGCCTGACCGGGCGACCATAGCCTTGGGACGTTTCGTTTTCCAGCCTGGCAAACCGCCTCCCCCTGGGCATGTCCGGGTTTTCCTTCCCCCGGCGATATGTTGGGCGGCGTGGAAACCTTTCACGGGCTGTCCGACCTGCGCCGTCGTTTTTCTGGGAATGGCGACGGGACGCCGCCGGGGAGACTGGCTTGGGCTGTGGCATCCGGCCGCCGTCCGGGCTAGACTTTTATCTGCGTACCGGGCTATCTTCCGCATGGCGCACGATGCTGTTGTCGTGTTTGATGTGTCCTTGTGTCTCTTGTATTCAGGTGGTCGATGCAGATTCAGCTTCAGTATAACGTCTATGAAGATAGGCTTTTGCTCGTTATTGCAGATGAAGACCAGAATCGGGCGTGGTGGATAACCCGCCGGGCTTCAAGAATGCTGGCGGAAACATTTGTGAAACGACTTTCAGATTCCCTGATGTCTGAAGATATGGAATCGGCCAGGGATTTGATCCTGTCGTTGCGTCAGGAGGAAGCAATCCAAAATACCCCGATTATTACCGCGCCTTCCCTCCCTGTGGAGCATCCAAACTTACTGACATCCATACGACATGGTTCTCAAGACAATGGGAATCATATTATAGTGCTCGTCGGAATGGACGGAGAAGAACAGGCGCTGACGTTCGATGACGATGCCCTTTTGGTTCTTGTGGAGCTTTTTCGGCAACAATTGCTGCTGACAGACTGGGAGCTTGTGTTGCAATGGCCCCACGACAGTCAAGATACTGATGCAATGGTCAAAAATATTCAGTGATGCGCTTTGGCGTCGTGTGTCGGGCCGGATCTGAATTCTCCGAAAGGGGTATTTTTTTCTTGTAAACGGGCGCGGGTTGGTTTAAGCCCAATCCCCTGCGCAACAAGGCCCACGTGGCTCAGTCGGTAGAGCACTTCCTTGGTAAGGAAGAGGTCGCCGGTTCAATTCCGGCCGTGGGCTCCATCTCCTTTGCGATATCTTTTTTCTCCCTCCGGGGCGTTGTCCGTCGCCGGTCTTTTTTCTGTGGCGCGCTTCGCGGAAATGTCCGCTACGGCGCGCCCTTTGCGGTGTCTACGGGTGGTTTTTAAACTTGTTTTGGACGTGTTCGCTTCCGCTGTGGCAGGGCGTGCAGTCCATGGCGCCTTTCATGTTGTCCGCTTGTTTGCCTTTGTCGTGGCATTCGCCGCAAAAGGCCACGGCCTCGGATTTTCCCGTGGCGGTGAAGGCACCGGCAATCTTGGCGTTGAGGATGGCGATGCCCTTGGCCGCCACGTCGGCGGTGACGCGGGAACAGCGTTCGCTACGTTCTTTGGAGCTTTGAGCCAGCTTGGAAGTGTAACACCAACGGCTGACCGAAATGTGGCACAGGACCGAGTCGGATTTGCTGGTGGGCAGGGCTCCCTTGACGCCCTGGGCGGCTTCGCCGGGATCATACTGGGGAAAGGCGGTCTGTTCGTACCAGCGAAACAGTTCCGAAACCATGGGGTTGCGTTCCTTGCGTCCCCAAAAGAGCGCATAAGCGCTGGCGACGCCCAAAAGCGCCCCGCAGATGGTGCCCCATTCGGAGATGCCGCTTTTGCCGACTTCCATCATGGAAAAGGGAAATTGATTGTAGGGCGCGCCGAATTTTTCGGCCATGGTCCCGATGATGGCATAAAACGCGCCATAGCAGCAGCCGTATTCATGAAACCAGTATCCGTCGTAGGCGGTTTTGGCCCCGGCGGCCGGGTCGAGCGTATGAGCGGTCCAGCCAAACGGTTTGGCGGGTTGCGCAAAAGGCGCAGCCACGGCCTTTCCCACGGTCGGTCCCAGTGCGCCCCCGACAAGCAATCCACCGAGCACGCCAAGCATCTCCCGTCTGTTGCACGCCATCCGATGCCTCCTTTTCGTTTTGTCCAAAAGCCGGAGGACGGTCTGACAGCCGTCCTGTGTTGCTGCCTTACAAAACGCGTCGACCCTGCCGCAGGATTCCGGCGCATCAAGCGTCCATGCGTTCTTTTTTGCGACGAAGGGAAAAGAGCAAATTCAATACCAGGATAGTAAATGGCGCATTGTCCTTGTATTTCTTTATATAATTTTAAAAAAACAGTTTCATCCGCCAACTTTGGTTGGCAGTGCGGCGCACGGCATTAGCAGGAGGGCGCTTTAGCAGGGAAAAACAAATGGAAGCTGGCTGGCGACTTGGCCGTCCGGGCATTTTCTGGTGATTTTATTTGTGTGAAGCGGGCTGTAACAGGCTGGGATGACCAGAAAAATCCCGGGAATGGGAATCGCTTGCCTCCCCCCGTACCCATAAAAAAAGGGACCAAACTCTTGCCAAAAAGCCGGGGGCGGTTCTATAAAAAATCAGGCTCCTGCAGACAGCGCCATTTTGAAACGATCGGCCGGAGTGGATGGAAAACGTTTTTTCCTCCAACGTGCGCGGCATGGCCGCGTTTCGACCTGCAGGTTTCAGACGGGCAGGGGCAAATGTGAAAGGGTTTGGGTGTCTGGCAACAGTGCACAACAAACGCCCCTCGTGTTCTGTTTTGGAGATACGTTCCTGCATGGCGGGATATGCATTCTTCAGAGATTGGAGGCGTTTTGCGCGTGTCCAGCCTCTGCGCACCACACGAGATCACCGGACGTTAACCCGGTGGACGACGTGAGCCGCCCGCCGGCTACTTGGGGAACCTTCCCCGAGGAGTCGGACATGAGCCTGATTGATTTTGGAGCGATCTGCGGCACGTTGGTTTTTTTGGCCCTGCTTGGCTTCCTGCTCTACAAGATGAGCCTGCATCGTTAGTCCCCCTTGGTTCCCGCCCCCTCGGCGCACGGGCGGGGCGCCCCCCCCCACCGT
>Ga0183100_1000629_pt1 | contig 24560 bp, 22 predicted proteins | sample Biomet2_FD_127789 | JGI IMG/M metagenome (GOLD analysis project Ga0183100, IMG submission 127789) | Microbial communities from bioreactor (seeded with anoxic lake sediment) at LBNL, California, USA - Biofuel metagenome 2 | ecosystem: Engineered > Bioreactor > Anaerobic > Unclassified ...
CGGGGGCGGGGAAGGGAGTCTTTTTTTTCACGCGAAAAAAAGACTCCCTTCCCCGCCCCCGAGTTCCCTGATTCCCTGACTTATTCTATTCTTTGCCGCAGCACTTTTTGTATTTTTTGCCGCTGCCGCAGGGGCAGTCGTCGTTGCGGCCGATTTTCGGATTGGCGCGGTGGACGGGCATCCGGGTGATTTCCGGGCCTTCTCCGTCACCTTCCGGGAGTCCGGCGGGGTCCGGCATCATGCCGGGGAACGGCGGAATGTTCATCATTCCCGGACCGGGACCCGGGCCCGGTTCGGGGGCCGAGACCGTGATCGAGCCGCCGCCGTCGAACTGGCCGAAGGTCTGGTGGATCAGTTCCTGCGGCAGGGTCGCCAGCAGTTCTTCCAGCGTCGCCAACCGTGTGACGGTCACCCGGAACAGGTTGTTCGCCACATCGTGGTAGATCTGGTCCATCAGCGTCTTGAAGATCGTGTAGGCTTCCTGCTTGTACTCGACCAGCGGGTCTTTCTGGGCGTAGACCCGGAGCGACATGCTCGAGCGCAGTCCGTCCATCGCATAGAGATGCTCCTGCCAGAGGCGGTCGATCGCTTCCAGGACGGTATGCCGTTCGAGGTACTGGACCTGTTCTTCGGGGAGATCGGCGTTGCGTTCCTTGTACGCTTCTTCGACGCGGTCGATGATCTGGAGCGTCAGCTCGTCCGCCGAAGCGAGGCGTTCGGCGGAGAATCCGGCAGTCAGCTCCTCTTCCTTGAACGCGAGCGGGAAGGTCGTATTGAGCCAGCCGACCAGGGCCTTCTTGTTGAAGCCGCCGCTGTTGTTGCTGTCGGGGTCCGGACGGGAGGCGACCAGTTCGATCTGCGCTTCGACCACCTGCTCGATGACTCCGAAGAGAACGTCGTGCGGGGTCTCCGACAGCAGCGCGTCCTTGCGCAGCCCGTAGATGATTTCGCGCTGTTTGTTCATCACGTCGTCGAAATCGAGCGTGCGTTTACGGATTGAGAAGTGCTGCTGCTCGACCCGGCGCTGCGCGGTTTCGATCGACTTGGTCAGCCACGGATGCTGGAGCTCTTCGCCCTCTTCCAGGCCGAAACGCTCGAAGATCTTGACGATCCGGTCGGAACCGAAGAGACGCATCAGGTTGTCTTCGAGTGACACATAGAACTTCGACGAACCGGGGTCGCCCTGGCGCGAGCAGCGGCCGCGCAGCTGGCGGTCGATACGCCGCGAGTCGTGCCGCGAACTGCCGATGACGTGGAGGCCCCCCGCGTCGGCCACGCCGGGACCGAGCTTGATGTCGGTGCCGCGTCCGGCCATGTTGGTCGCCACCGTCACCGCGCCGAGCTGTCCGGCCCGGGCGACGATTTCGGCTTCGCGCTGGTGGTTCTTGGCGTTCAGCACGTTGTGCGGAATGTTCCGCATCTTCAGCATGCGCGACAGGATCTCGGAATCTTCCACCGAAATCGTGCCGAGCAGGATCGGCTGGCCCTTTTCGTGGCGTTCAATCACGTCCTTCAGGATCGCGTTGTACTTTTCGCGCTTGGTCTTGAAGATCGAGTCGTTGTCGTCCTTGCGGATGCAGGGGCGGTTGGTCGGCACCACGATCACGTCGAGCTTGTAGATCTGGTGGAACTCGTTCGCCTCGGTTTCGGCGGTACCGGTCATGCCGGCGAGTTTCTTGTACATGCGGAAATAGTTCTGGATGGTAATCGTCGCCATGGTCTGGGTTTCCTGCTCGATCGGAACCTGTTCCTTGGCTTCGAGCGCCTGGTGCAGGCCATCCGAGAAACGGCGGCCCGGCATGATGCGCCCGGTGTGTTCGTCGACGATCAGGACCTTGTTGTCCTGAACCACGTAGTTGACGTCTTTCTCGAAGAGGCAGTAGGCCTTGAGCAGCTGCGACAGGTCGTGCAGCCGTTCGCTCTTGCCGGCGAAATCGGTCTGGAACGCCTCGCGCTTCGCCGTCTTCTCCGCCTCGGAGAGCGCTTCGTTGCGGTCGAACGCGGCAAGTTCGCTCAGCAGATCCGGTACGATGAACGCCTCCGGATCATCCGGCGAAATCGCCTGGCGGCCGCGCTCGGTCAGGTCCGCCTCGTGCGTCTTTTCATCCATCGAGAAGTAAAGATCCGCCTCGACCTCCTGCTGCAGCCCGCGGTTGGAATCGCTGCGCACCCGGGTTTCGAGTTTCTCCAGCGCCTTGAGAACGGCGCCGTCTTCGAGCACGTGCAGGAGCTGTTTGTGGGTCGGCATGCCGAACTTGACCTGAAGCAGCTTGGTCAGCGCCTCTTCACGCTCGTCGTCGGAGACTCCCTCCTTCGACAGCGTCGATCGCGCTTCGCGGACCAGCCGCGAACAGAGCATGTTTTGCTTGTTGTACAGATCGGCCACCAGCGGCTGAAGTTGGTCGAACTGGTGGGTGGACATCGGCACCGGACCGGAGATGATGAGCGGAGTCCGCGCCTCGTCGATCAGGATGCTGTCGATTTCGTCGACGATCGCGTAGAAGTGGTCGCGCTGCACCAGCTGGGCCGCCTCGTTGGCCATGCCCATGTCGCGCAGGTAGTCGAAACCGAATTCGCTGTTGGTGCCGTAGGTGATGTCGCAGGCGTACTGCTCGCGGCGCTCGTGCGGCGGCTGCTGGTTCTGGAGGCAGCCGCAGGAGAGCCCGAGAAAGTTGTAGATGTTGCTCATCCAGTTCGAGTCGCGCTGGGCGAGGTAATCGTTGACGGTCACCAGCTGGCAGTTCTTGCCGGAGAGCGCGTTGAGGTAGAGCGGCATGGTGGCGACCAGCGTCTTGCCTTCGCCGGTGGCCATTTCGGCGATGTTGCCGCGGTGCAGCGCGATGCCGCCCATGAGCTGGACGTCGAAGGGAACCATGTCCCAGACCATCGGCTGGCCGCAGACTTCGATCTCACGGCCGACCAGGCGGCGGCAGGCGTTCTTGACCGCCGCAAACGCCTCGCACATCAGGTCGTCGAGCGTCTCGCCTTGTTCGTGGCGGGCCTTGAACTCGTCGGTCTTGGCGCGCAGTTCCTCGTCGGTGAGCTTCTGATACTCCTCTTCGAGGGCATTGATCCGGCGGACCAGCGGAATCATCTTCTTGAGGTCCCGCTTCGATTTGGTGCCGAAGACGGCTTTTAAAATAGAAGTGAGCATTATTTCGACCCCGGCCGATCGATCGGCGTATGTTCCTTGCACAGCGGACACTCCGCCGGGTCAAAGGTCGGCAGCGAAAGCTTGAGCGCGCTGCGGAACGGGACGTCGAACTTGGCGTCGCCGCCGGAACGGTCCACAATCACCGCGATGCCGGCCACGTCGCCGCCGAGGGCGCGGACCAGGTCGATCGTCTCCTGAACCCGTCCCCCCTTGGTCACCACGTCTTCGGCGACCAGCACTTTTTCGCCCGGACGGACGGAGAAGCCGCGCTTCAGCACGAGGTGCCCGTCTTCCTTGTCGGCGAAGATGGCGCGGACGCCGAGGGCGCGGGCGACCTCCTGCCCGACGATGAGACCGCCGACCGCCGGGGAGATTACCGTTTCGATCCCCTGGCCCTTGAACTGTTCGGCGAGGAACCGGCAGACGGTTTCGGCCTTGTCCGGATACTGCAGGAGCAGCGCCGCCTGGAAGAAACGATTGCTGTGCAGCCCGCTGCGAAGCTGGAAGTGACCGGTCAGCAAGGCGCCGGAGTCTTCCAGAATTCCGATGATTTCCTGTTCTGTCATGATAGGGTCTTCTTTCCTGTTATCGTAAAATTTTTTCAGCCATATTCGTCAAAAAAACAAACGCCGGCTCTTCTCCGCCGGACTTGTCACCGGCCGGATCCTGCCGGCGCATGCGAACGTTTCGTCCGCCCGTTTGTCTGCACGTTCCGCTCAGCGGAACGTATCCGGCGAGGCCGGTTCCACCCAGAGGTGGAAATCCACCTTGCGGTCGCCGACCTCAAGAGTAATCAGGGTGTTCAATCGCGTCAGCAGAAGCGCGTAGGGAATCTTCACCTCCCCGCCGGCGACGTTGACCGAAACGTTGCTGTCTCCGAGAATATCTTCCGCCTTGCGGATCGCGGTGATGAGATCGAGCATTCGGCTGAGTTTATCCTTCAACGCCGGATCAAGCGCGTAGCTTTTGTGGCATTTCGGACAGACCGCCTGGAAATCCCGCCCGGCGATGTCCGCCAGGTTGAACTTGACCACCCCGTCGCATTCCTCGGAAAAACATTGAAAATCAATCTGCGCCTTGGCGCCGAGCTGATTGGCCGGCTTGGTCATTCTCTCCATCCCCCCGGTGCGCTTTACTTCGCGGCTTCGCGCTGAACGATTTCGAGAATCTGCGCCGGAGTTCCGGCGGCTTCGACCAGCTCCTGGATCAGCGACGAATTGCGCAGCTTGCGGGAAATGCTGCCGAGCAACTGAAGGTACGCTTCCTGGTTTTCATCGGGCGCGACGGTAAAGACGATGACCCGGACCGGCTGGTCATCCTGGCTCTGGTAATCCTCGATCGGATTTTCACAGACGCCGACGATCACATACGGGTGGTTGATGTCGTTGACCCGGATGTGCGGCAGCGCAAGCATTCCGCCCACACCGGTGGTCATCATCTGCTCCCGTTTCCAGGTCAGGCGAAAGATCACATCGCGGTTGAGTTTGGTCAGATCCGCGGCGCGGGTAATCAGCTGGTCCATCACTTCGAGCTTGTTGCGCCCGTCGAGAGACATCACCGAATCCTTTGTCACGTACTGGGTGAAATCATACTTCATTTTCCGTTTCTCCGTAAAACACGCTTGCGGCCGCACCTGCTCTGAATCGCGGACAAATCCATTCGCACAGCCGGTTATCCCCTGGTGATATAATTTACTTTTTAAAATATCTCCCGCTTTCGAATTTTGCAACAGTACAATCGAAAAATTTTCCTTTAATGCATCCATCCCGTTCAAAACGACGCATTTCCGGGTTCAACTCCGCAGCCGTTTCCGTCTCCGCCGTCGATCCGGACCGCCTCGGCCTGGAACCGGCAGAGGACGACCCCGGCCCGCGCGGCGATTTCCCGGATGGTTTCCTCCTTCTCCGGCGGCGTATCATGCATGGTGAGAACAAGCCGATCGATCATGTATTTGCCGAGAATCGGCTCCAGGTCCGCGCCGCGCCCGAGGACGGGCAGCCCGAACACGCGGAGTCCGGCAAGGGCGGGGTCGTCGTCGACGATCCCGATGAAATTCAGGTTTTCCGAGGTGGGGCTCCCCAAAATATGGCCGAGATACAGCGCTGTATTCAGCCCGCCGCCGTAAAGCAGGACGCGGGCCCGGCGCTGCCCGGGAAGGCTTCTCTGGCGGAGATTCCACATCATGCGCATGCCGATATACATGAGACCGAACCGGATCATCCCGAGCCCCAGTGCCGCCAGCAGCGAAAACAGCACCAGGAATGCGGGAAGATCCTTCAGGGCGAATCCTTTGTTGAACAGGGCGAAGAAACAGCCGCCGATCAGCAGCCCGAGCAGCGTCAGTTCGACGGTGCGCCGGAACTCTTCGTTTCCGGCGCGCAGCCAGAGCACCCGGTAGCTTCCGCTCGCCAGAAAAAGCAGCGGCAGCGGAATCGCCAGGCTGGCGAATCCGACCCAGAAATCGTCGAATCCAAAACGGAGCAGCTGGCGCGCCAGCAGATTCGCACAGAAGAGAACCAGCACGTCGACGACCGGAACCGTCACCAGCACCAGCGTCAGTTTGCGCGGCCGTGAAAATCCGTGTTCCAGCAGCCGCGCGGAGTCGTACAGCTCCACCCCCGCGATGCGATGGACGATCATCAGGATGATCAGCACCAGCGCGATGTAACCGAGCGCCGGAATCGTCCGCTCAAAGAACAGAGTGGCGAACCCCATCCCGGCCAGCAGGCAGGCCAGAAGATAGATGCGGATCGCCGCTTTGCGCTGGTTGCTGACCTCCTTCAAGATCCGGTGATGCAGATGGTTGAGGTCCGCCGTCATGATGCCGCTCGCATTCGGCTCCAGCAGTTTGCGGACCAGCCGCCGCCAGAAGGCCAGCGTCACGTCGAAGAGCGGAACCCCCATCGCCAGCACCGGAATCAGAAGCGAAGTCAGCGCCGCCGGCTTGCCGAACGAGGAAAGTCCGGCATAGGCGAAAAACAGCCCGAGGAACATCGAACCGGTGTCGCCCATGAAGATCCGGGCCGGAGAGAAATTGTAGCGAAGGAATCCCGCACAGCTTCCGGCGAAAATGAAGGCGAGCGCCATCAGCCCGACCGAAGACTTCAGAATTCCGGCCCAGAGCCCGAGGCAGACCGCCGAGAGCAGGCCCAGCCCCGCGGCGACGCCGTCCATTCCGTCGATCAGATTGAAGGCGTTGACGATCGTCACCACCCAGAGTACGGTCAGCGGCAATGCCAGAAAATCGGGCAATTCCACCGCCATGATGAACCTCAGCCTCGCCCCGGCCACCCAGACCAGAACTCCGGCCAGAAGCTGAAGAATCAGTTTGGTCCGGCTCGACAGCGAAAAACGGTCGTCCAGCAGCCCGCTGACCACGATCACCGCGGCCGGCAGCGCGAACCCGGTGAGAAAACTGCCCATTTTGCAATTCGGGCTGCGTTCGATATAAAGAATCGAAACCAGGAAAAACGCCAGGATGATCGCCACGCCTCCGCCGCGCGGCGTCGGTTTCTGGTGAACGCGCCGCGCATCCGGCAGGTCCACGAATCCGGCGCGCGGCAGGAACGTGATGCAGACCCGGGTCAGCACCAGCGAAAGGATGCATGCCAGGCCCGGATATATGATCAAAGAGAAAAACGGGCTTTTGAAAAATTCAACCATCGATGGGAACTCCTTTGTCCAGCGGACCGTTGAAACGCAAAATCAGCAATGCGATATCATCGGCCTGCTCCTGCGTTCCGACAAAATGACCGATCACCTCGAGGATCTTTTCACCCAGCTCGGCCGGAGACGACTCCGGCCGGTAGGCCACCACCCGCAGCAGTGCCTCGGACCCGAACGCCTTGCCGGCGGAATCACAGGCCGCGGTGACGCCGTCCGTATAGAGAACCAGCGTATCTCCCGCCGCCAGAGTGATCGAACCCGAGCCGTACTGCGCATCCGAATCCGTCCCGAGCGCCGGACCGTGCCGGGTGGTGAGCAGTTCCAGCGCTCCGCCGACGCGCCGTACACAGGGCGGATTGAGCCCCGCGTTGGCATAGCGGATGATGCCGGTGCTCATATCGAGAATCCCCAGCAGGTAATTGACCGAAGTCCGCGTCGTGCTGCCGGTGCTCAGGAACCGGTTGATTCCGTTGACGATCGCACCGGGATCGCGGCTCTTCTCGGCCTCTCCGCGCTGGAGCATCTGCACCACGGCCATGAACAGCGCGGCCTGAATCCCTTCGCCGGAGACGTCTCCGATGGTGAAACAGCAGTGGGTGTCGTCCAGCCGGAAGAAGTCGTAGAGGTCGCCGCCCACCCGGTGGGCCGGGCGCAATTCGGCGAAGAGACTGAAGCCGCAGGCGGAAGGCAGCGGCGTTTCCGGCAGCATTCCGAACTGGATTTCACGGGCAACTTCAAGTTCCTTTTCGAACCGTTCCCGTTCCGCCGTCGAGGTTTTGAATTTTTCGAGATACTCGGCCAGCGCCAACTGCATGCCGTGGAACGCCTCGGTGAGGCAACCGACCTGATCGCGCCCTTTCGCGACCGGCAGCGGGGTATTGAAATTGCCTTCGCCGATCGACTGGGCGGCGGCGGCCAGTTCGCCGAGCGGACGCGTCATGCGTCGAACCAGAATCCAGGCGGCGAGCAACCCGGTCAACAGCACGAGGAGCGCGATCGGGATGAGCCGTTCGGTCAGCGTGCGCAACGGTTCCATCAGCAGCTTCTCCGAGTAAGCGACGCCGAGGCTCCAGCCCGGATTCGACAGCGGGGCATAGAAGATCCGTTCCATTCCGGCCGAGCGGTTGAAAATCCGGGCGCGCATTTCGCCGCTCTCCCCGGCCAGCATGGCGCGTCCGAGTTTGCGGAGCTGGTCGGAGGCGTCTTCGCGGCTGAAGGTTCTCTCCCGGAGCAGGTCCGCATAACTGAAAATGGTCGATTGGAACAGTGCGGCGGCCTCGTCGCGCAGCTGCTGCGTCCGGTTCGGGTCCTCCGGGAAGGCGACGAACCGGCCGAACCGGGAGATCAGGAACTCCTGGCCGTAGCCGTAGGCGTCGGCGCGGGCCACTTCGGAATTCAGGCCCTCGAGCGAAAGATTGAAGATCACGATGCCGCGGAATTTGCCGTCCGCGTCCCGGACCGGCTGGGCCCGGGTGCACATCAGCACGCCGGTGTACGGATTCCGGTAGGGTTCGGTCCAGACGGCGCGGTCGAGCAGCTGCGGAATCCGGAACCAGTCGCTCTCCAGCCAGTGATATTCGGCGTTGGCGAGGCGGACGGTCCGGATTTTGCCGTCGGCGACGGGGTGGACGTAGAGCATAGGCGGCGGCGCTCCCGGTTCCCCGCCGGGAAGACGGGCGATGCCGACGCCGCAGAGCGCCGGGACTTCGCGGCGGAGGGATTCAAACGATCCGCCCAGCAATTTGAACTGCTCTTCCTCGTCCGGATGCAACAGTTCGAGCGAAAGCGCCACCTCCTGCGCCGCGGCTTCGACGACCGGGAAATTCCGGTTGATCCGTTCCGCCGCCGCCATGACCGCGGCCTGGGCGGAGCGGCTGATTTCCCCGCTCAGAAGACCGCTCACTTCGCGGTAGAGAAAACCGCCGCCGACGCCCCCGGCGATCAGCATCAGCACGAGGAGCGTCAGGTTGATCCGGCAGGAGAGGTCCCAGTCGCGCAACGGCTTCATTTGCCACCTCCCGCCGGCTTGGAGGAAGCCGGACAGAACGTCCGGAAATCCGCGTCCCCGGTGATCAGTTTGTTCCGCCGGAAGATACGGATCACCGAGTCGCAGACTTCCGGCGCGAGCGTTCCCGCCTGCGGCGTGTCGAGGCCCAGCGAGCGGCCGAACATGTTGAACATCCAGAGCTGCTGGGCGGGGTCGTACCGGACCCCTTCCCGCTCCGCGTAGAGCCGGACGAATTTCAACGCCTGTTCCGGGTTCCGGAGCGCTTCGCGCCAGCCCTCCAGCACCGCGGCGCGCAATGCGACACAGACGGCGGGACTCCCCGCGGCGGTCTTTTCCAGCGCGTAAACGCCGTCTTCCGGAATATTCAGCTGATGATCGCGCAGCCGGAAAACAGTCAGCTCCTCGGGGTCGTAACCGGCCGCGAGAAGCTGATAATACTCATTGTACTCCATGGCGCTGATGACGTCGACCGCGCCCCAGAGAAACGATTCGACCCCGGAACCGGGCGAGGCGGCGATCCCATCGACTCCCTGCTGGCGCAGAAACAGGAGCGGCAGCGTGCCGGAATCGGAATCCCACACCGCGAACCGCAGCGGTTTGCCGTTCAGCCCCGGTTTCTTCAGGTCGGCCGGCTGAACGATTCCGCTGCGACGGGCCGCGACGAGGAGGATGTTGCCGGTCTGGTTGACCTGGCAGACGTTGACCAGCGGAACGCCGCGCGAGCGCTCGACCAGCATGGCCGCCAGCGGCGCGACGATGAACTGAGCTTTCCCGGAGGTCAGGTTTTCGACGATCGGCGCGCCCTGCGGGTTGTGGCGGATTTCGATGTCAAGACCGTGTTTTTCGAAAATTCCGGCCTCTTTCGCATAATAGATCCCGGCGAACTGCGCTTGGGGCTGCCACGGCATGACGATGGTCCAGCGGCGGGGAGCCGCCGTCGCCGTCGCGGCAAACAGGGCGCAGAGCAGAACGATCGCTCCGCCAATGCCGAAAATCCGTTTCATCGCGTCTCCCGTTTTTTACTTGACCTGCACGCGTTTGAACAGGAATTCGTTTTCGGATATGGTGGGAAACAGCTCCGCCGACCGGTCTTTCAGGATTTTCTCCCAGACGCTCCCGGGAGCGGTGCAGACGAAGTAGCCGGTCTCCTTACCCGGAGTTTCCTCGACCTGGCTGACGGGAAATTCCGGGGGGAGTTTCCCCGTCTCAAGCATTTTGGGCACCCCCTGGAGACTAAACAGCCGGATGGCGTTCTCCTCCGAAACAACTTTCAATAAAATGTGGCCGGGAACCAAACTCCAGGCCGCCGCCTTCCCGAGCCCCTGAACACCGGGAATGTCATTGAGCAGACAATCCGCATACAGAACCCCGTCCACCCGGAAGAACCACACCTGGAATTTGGAGTTGCAGGCAGGCTCCTCCGTCTTGCCCTTCTCCTCTTTGGCGAGCTCCTGGACGGTGGCGGTTCCGTCGGGCGCGAGTTCCAGCCGGATGGTTTTGCGGTCGAATTTGTCCGGAGATTCCGCGACCCAGGAGCCGCAGAGTTCCGCCGGAACTTCGACCTTGTTCTGTTCCGTATAATAAGGTACCGTCGAGGTGACTACGGCACATCCCGTGCCGAGCAGCAGCCAGAGCATTCCAACAAATCCCGAATACAACCTCATTTCCCCATCCCTCCGTTTGAAGACAACCGGGCAGCGACAGCCGTCCCGGCCTTGTTTCCCATCTCCAACGCCAGACAATAGTATACCACGGAAATCTCTTTCCTGCAAGTACGGGAAGTGAAAAACGAAAATGCCGTCGTTTTCTCTCCGGTTCCATTAATTCCGGTCCTCGACCCCAAGGCGGTCTTGACAAATCCCGGGCTCCGGTATACATTACAAACTGCCGTCGTGTTTTTGGCAAATGCAATTTCGAAGGAAGGCAAAAGGGAATGAAGTATCTGGAACTTACCATCGGCGCGATATTGGTCTACAATTTCGTGCTGGCCCGGTTCCTGGGGATCTGTCCGTTTCTCGGGGTCTCCAAACGGCTGGGAACCGCGATGGGGATGTCGGGAGCGGTCATATTCGTCATGACGCTGGCGTCCTTCATCACTTCGCTTATCTATAATTACCTGCTGAAATTCAACTATCGCGGAACCGAGGTCAACCTGGAATTCCTCCGGGTGCTGCTCTTCATCCTGATCATCGCCGCGCTGGTGCAGCTGATCGAAATCATGCTCCAGAAACTCAGCCCCAAACTTTACCAGGCGCTCGGCATCTACCTGCCTTTGATCACCACCAACTGCGCGGTGCTCGGCGCGGCGACCATCAACGCCGACAGCGGATACACGGTGCTCGAGGCGACGGTGTTCGGCCTCTGCTCCGGAATCGGCTTCGCGCTGGCGCTGCTGCTGTTTTCGAGCCTGCGCGAACGGCTCGATGTCGCCGATGTCCCGAAACCCTTCCAGGGGACTCCGATCGCCCTCGTCACCGCCGGGATTCTGGCGATGGCGTTCGTCGGATTCTCCGGGCTCTGCTGACGGGGGGACGTGCATGAATATTCTGATTATTGCCGTCGCCGTCATGGCGGGAGTGGGCCTGGCGCTCGGCATCATCATCGGCATTTTCGCCCGGCTGTTCCGGGTGGAGAGCGATCCGCGGGTCGATCTGGTGGTCGAGCTGCTGCCCGGCGCGAACTGCGGCGGCTGCGGCATGGCCGGCTGTTCCGATTTCGCCAAAGCGGTGGTGAGCGGCAAAATGGCCCCGTCGAAATGCCCGGTCTCCTCGAGCGACCAGGTGAGCGCGATCGCCCAGGCGCTCGGCATCGAGGCCGGGGAAGCGTTCAAACAGAAAGCGGTGGTGCTCTGCGGCGGCGACCGCGAGCAGACCATGCGCCTAGCCAGTTACAACGGCATCATCGACTGCGTCTCGGCTTCTCTGGTGGCGGGCGGCCCGAAAGGGTGTACCTACGGCTGTCTCGGCATGGGTTCCTGCGCCCGCAAGTGCCCGTTCGGCGCGATCGAGATGATCAACGGGCTGGCCATCATCCACAAGGAGCTCTGCGTCGGCTGCGGAACCTGCGTGGCGGTCTGTCCGCGCAATGTGATCAAGCTGGTTCCGGCCGAGGCCGAGGTTCACGTCTACTGCAATTCGCCGCTCAAGGCGCCCGCCAAGCGGCTGGTGTGCAAGGTGGCGTGCATCGGCTGCCGCAAATGCGCCAAGGCCGCGCCGGACAAATTCCTCATCGAAGGCTTCAAGGCGACGGTCGATTACTCGCATACCCCGCTGCCGACCGCCGAGGATGTCGTCGCGGCGGCCTGCCCGACCGGATCGCTGCTCACCGCCGAAGAGCATCTCCAGATCGAAAAGCATGACCCGGATTGGAGCGCGGAGAAGAAATGAAAAGCAATTCCAAGGATTATTTGAGCTTCGACGGCGGCATCCATCCCGCCTCGGACGGCAAGAGTTTGAGCGAAGGCAGCCCGGTGCAGCGTCCGCCGCTGCTCGACCGCTACCGCGTGGTGATCTCCGAGAGCGTCGGCAAGCCGCCGAAGCCGGTGGTGCAACCGGGCGACCTCGTCAAGAAATATCAGCTGATCGCCCAGGCGGAAGGCTTCGTTTCGGCCAACCTCCACTCGCCGACCAGCGGCAAGGTGGTCGGCATCGTCGAAGTCGCCGGCGCGATGGGCATTCCGGTTCCGGCGATCGAAATCGAGTCAGACGGCAAAGACGAGCCCTGCGAACCGATGCCGCCGCTCGACTGGAAGACCGCTTCGGCCGCCGATTTGCTGGCCCGGATCGGCGAAGCCGGTGTGGTCGGCATGGGCGGCGCCGCCTTCCCGACCCGCGTCAAGCTGTCGCCGCCGCCGGAGAAACAGATCGACACCCTGATCCTGAACGGCGCCGAGTGCGAACCCTACCTGACCGCCGACCACCGGCTGATGCTCGAGAAACCCCGCGCGGTGCTCGAAGGCGCCGCGATTTCAGCGAAGATTCTCGGGGTGAAAAACATCTACATCGGCGTCGAAGTCAACAAAACCGACGCGATCGAAGCGCTGAACAAGCACGCCGCCGACTACAACATTTACGTGGTCGGGCTCAAGGTGCAGTATCCGCAGGGCTCCGAAAAGCAGTTGATCGACGCGGTCACCAAACGCGAAGTGCCCACCGGCGGGCTGCCGATGGACGCGCACTGCGTGGTGCAGAACGTCGGCACCGCCGCCGCGGTCTCCGACGCGGTGACGCTCGGCATCCCGCTGGTGGAGCGGATCACCACCGTCACCGGCGACGTGGTCAAGAACCCCGGCAACTGGCTGCTCAAACTCGGCACCCCGGTCATCAAGGCGGTGGAATTCGCCGGCGGCGTCACCGAGGAGCCGGGCAAGCTGATCCTGGGCGGACCGATGATGGGCTTCGCGCAGAAGACCTTCGACGTGACCGTCTGCAAGAATACGTCGGGGATTCTGCTGCTGCCGCAGTCGGACAGCATCGCCTACGATCCCTCGCCGTGCATCCGCTGCGGCCGCTGCGTGGCGGGCTGCCCGATGGGGCTGCTGCCCTGTCTGCTCGGCAGCGTGATCGAAGCCGAACGGTTCGACCTCGCGGCCGAGAATCATGTGATGGACTGCCTCGAATGCGGCTCCTGCGCCTACGTCTGCCCGGCCCACCGGCCGCTCGTGCAGCACATGCGCCGCGCCAAGGCCGAAATCCGCAAACAGAGCAAAAAGTAACCTCCGGGATAAGGATATCATGTCAGAAGAAATCAGTCCTGAAATCAAGCTGCCGACCGGCGAGAAACTCATCTTGAGCACTTCTCCGCACATCCGGGACACGGACAGCGTGCGGCACATCATGTACAAAGTTCTCCTCGCGCTGGTTCCGGCCTGCATCGCGGGAGTCTACTTCTTCGGCTGGCGTTCGGCGCTGGTCATGCTGGCGACGATGGCGTTCTGCGTGGGCGCCGAGGCGCTCTGGTGCCGCCTCGCCAAAAAGCCGGTGATGGGGACCATCGCCGACGGCAGCGCGGCGGTGACCGGCCTTTTGCTGGCGCTGAACCTGCCGCCGCAGGTGCCGTTCTACGTCTGCCTGATCGGCGCGTTCCTGGCGATCTGGCTGGGCAAGCAGGTGTTCGGCGGAATCGGCTGCAACCCGTTCAACCCGGCGCTGGTGGCGCGGGTGGGGCTCTTGATCGCGCTTCCGGCGATCATGACCACCTGGCAGCCGGCGCGCGGCATGAACGCCGACACCGAAGACGCGAGTTTGTGGTTCTCGCCGAAGACGATCCAGGAGCTTAAGGACGGCAAACCGCTCGACTCGGTGAGCTGCGCCACGCCGCTCGGTGTGGTCGGCACGACGAAGAAGATCGCCGACAACTCGTTCGAGGCGGAATCGAACTTCGAAACCGTCTCGCATCCGGATCAGATGATGCCCTACTTCCTCGGCCGCAAAGGCGGCTGCATCGGGGAGACCAGCGTGCTGGCGCTGCTGATCGGCGGCGTGATCCTGATGCTCTTCCGACTGATCAACTGGCGGGTTCCGGTGGTTTATATCGGGACGGTGGCGGTGTTCGCGGGGCTGGTCAACTACTTCTTCCCGGGGGTGACGCCGCCGCCGTTGTTCCACATCGTGACCGGCGGGCTGGTGCTCGGCGCGGTATTCATGGCGACCGACATGGTGACCAGCCCGATCACGCCGACCGGCTGCATCGTCTTCGCGGTCGGCTGCGGGGTGATCACCACGGTGATCCGCATCTGGGGGAACTACCCGGAAGGGGTGAGCTTCTCGATTCTCTTCATGAACGCGCTGGTGCCGCTCATCGACCGCTTCTGCACGCCGCGGCCGTTCGGCTACACGACGAAACGGAGGTAAGCGGCCATGAAACTCAAGAATACGGAAAACTTCATTGTTCTGGGGCTGTTCCTCGCGGTCATCGGCCTGATTTCGGGGCTGCTGCTCGCGGTGTTCTCCGGGGTCGTCAAAGAACCGATCAAAGCGGCCGAGCTGCGCAACACCAACAAGGCGCTGGAGCAGATCCTGCCGCCGTTCGACAACCAGCCGTCGCAGGACAAGTTCGAGGTCGACGGCATCACCTTCATGGGAGCGGTGCGCGACGGCAAGCTGGTGGCACTGGCCGCCTCCGGAGCGAAAAAGGGATACGCCGGCCCGGTGCAGGCGCTGATCGGCCTTGAGACCGACGGAAAAATCCGCGCGGTCCTGATCGCCAAACAGAACGAGACGCCGGGACTCGGCGCCAACGTCTGCGAGCGCAAGTTCAAAAAGACGATTTTCAACCTGTTCGAGAAGCGCCCGGAAGGGCTGGCCCCGAATCCGTTCCTCGACCAGTTCGGCGGGATGTCCGCACAGAAGGACGTCACCTGGAAAGTCAAGAAGGACGGCGGCGACATCGAATACGTGACGGGAGCCACCGTCACCAGCCGGGCGATCACCGCGCTGACCGATGAAATCACCCAGTGCTTCCTCGCCAACCGCGGGGAGATCATCGCCAAACTGACTCCGGCGGGAGGGAAATAATCATGAGTCTCTTGAAAGATTTCACCAAAGGCCTCTGGAAGGAGAACCCGGTTCTGGTGCTGCTGCTCGGCACCTGCCCGACGCTGGCGGTCACCAGCAGCGCGACGAACGGCTTCGGCATGGGGGTGGCGACAACAGGGGTGCTGCTCGGCAGCAACCTGGTGATTTCGCTGATCGCCGGAATCGTGCCGAAAAAGGTGCGCATCCCGGTCTACATCGTGGTGATCGCCACCTTCGTCACGATCATCGATCTTCTGATGAAGGCGTATGCGCCGCCGGCGCTCTACACCGCATTGGGCATTTTCATTCCGCTCATCGTGGTGAACTGCATCGTGCTCGGGCGGGCGGAAGCGTTCGCATCGAAGAACGGTCCGGTCCGGTCGGCCCTCGACGGCCTCGGCATGGGTCTCGGGTTCACGCTGACGCTGACCATGCTCGGCGCGGCGCGTGAATTCCTTAGTTCCGGTTCGGTGTTCGAGGTGAAAGTCATCACCGGCTGGACGACCGACTTCCTGCTGCCGTCGGCGGCGCCGGGAGCGTTCATCCTGGTCGGCCTGATTCTCGCCGCCAAGAACTACGCGAGCTACCGCAAGGCGGTCAAAGAGGGGCGGCTCTACATTCCGCCCAAGGGGCTCGATTGCCGCCACTGCAACATCTGCACCGCGCATATCGACGACGAAAGCGAAAAATAACCCGATTCGAGGCAGTCTATCATGGTCAAGGTGATGCAGTGCTGGGACGACGGAGTGACCACCGATCTCCGTCTGATCGAACTTCTCCGGAAATATGAAGCCAAAGCCACGTTCAATCTGAACCCCGCGTTGCACGGGGAGGCGCGCCCCGCGTCGCACTGGGCCCCCGCCGGCCATACCGGCTGGAGTTACAAGGGGTTCCTCCCCGGGAAGCTGGCCAGGCACGAACTCCTCGACGTCTATTCCGGCTTTCAGGTCGCATCGCACTGCATGCGGCACGAGACGGCCGGAACGTTGCCGGACGCGGACTTCCTCAAGGCGGCGCTGGATGCGCGCCACTTTCTGGAAGACCTGTTCCAACGCCCTTGCCGCGGATTCGCCTGGCCGTGCGGAAGATACACGCAGGAGCTGGCCGACGCGATGCTGGCGGAAGGGTTCGCCTACGGGCGCACCACGGAGAATTCCGAACCGGTGACCGCCAGTCCGCACCCGATGATTCTGCGCTCCAGTTGCCACTTCGCCGACAATGGATTCTACGCCCGCTACGAGACGGCGAAGAAGACGGACCAGATCTTCTATTTCTGGGGACACAGCTACGAGATGATGGATTCGGAAGGCATGTGGAACCAGTTCGAACTCAAATTGAAGTTCATCCACGACGATCCCGACGCGGTCTGGTGTGACCTCGCGGACATCGACTGGAAGAACCTCTGCGGAAAAAGCCGGCCGTAGTTTCACCGGGATATTGCCAAAACCTTTCGGATTCCCTTTGCTTTTGGCGGAAGGCGCATTATATTACCCGTAATCCAGTTGTGGGCGGGGGTAACGCCATGTCCGAGAGGGAATCCATGTTTCTTTTTGTCGAAAAACGAAAGATCCTGCTGCGGTGGGCCGCCGGAGCCGCCGGGATTCTCCTGCTCGCCGGATGCGCGACAAGCGAACCCCAGCCGCCGCCGGAACCGGAAAAAGGGCCGTGGACCGAGAGCAAACTCATCGAAACGGTCGCCGGGAACGATCCCATTGAAGGATTCAACCGCTCGATGTTCGCGGTGACCGATTTCGGGATGGATTACATCGTCGATCCGCTGGGAAGATTCTACTCCTCGCTCCTGCCGCGTCCGGCGATCGAGAAGATCGACAACCTCTGCCTCAATCTCGAATTCCCCGGACGGGCGATGAGCTGCCTCGGCCGCGCCGAATTCGCCGGAGCGCGGGACGAAAGCTACCGTTTCCTCATCAACACGACGATCGGCATCGCCGGACTCTTCGACCCGGCCGGAAACTGGTGGGACATCTACTCGACGCGGTCGGACTTCGGCCAGATGTTCGCCGCGTGGGGAATCGGACCGGGGTGCACCTTCATCCTGCCGTTCCTGATGTCGCAGAACGTCCGCGACACGGTCGGCAGTTTGTTCGACATGGCGTTCGACCTCAAAACCTACATCCCCTATGCGGGGAGCGCCACCGCGCTCAACCGGGCGGTCATGGCGCAACGGGGCTATGAACAGGCGGTCGCCGGGAGCGCGGACCGTTACCGCACCTTCCATGAAACGATGCTGATCCAGCGGCAGCTCCAGCTTGAAATGTATTTCTACAAGGAGCTCAACGCGGCCGCCGAGGCGCGCAAAGAGGGAATCAAGCCCGAACTGCCGTCCGATGTTCCGGTCGTGCCGAAGCCGGAGTGGGTGACCGGAAACTGGCGGACCATTCCGGGCTACCGTCCGCAGGGGGCGGTGCTCGACACGCTGCGGGTGGTGATGTTCCAGGCGCAGCACAACGACGACCCGTGGTATTTCCGGCTCTCGATCTTCAATGACGATTTCACCAAGAAGTGCGACGACCGCAAAATCCGGCTGGGCGAAGAGTTGCCGAAACTGCGTTACGGGTTCTGGAAGGTGGAAAGCGGGAAAAAGGAGACCGTTCCGGCCGACCGGCGGCTGCTCTATCCCGTCGGCGAAACGCGGCCGGAGAAGCTGATGATCCTGTTGCCCGGCATCGGCGGCGACTATTTCGGCATGACCTCGACCGCGCTGGCCGAACTCTTTTACAGCAACGGCTGGTCGGTGGCGACGCTCGACAGCAGTTTCACCTGGAAATTCTACCTCGCCTCCGGCTGCGAACTGCCGGGGTTCCTGCCGCGGGACGCGGCGAACATGCGCCGCGCCATCGCCAAAGTGCTGGATGACCTGAAAAGCGACGGGCTCTACGACCCCAGCCGCACCCGGATCGCGCTTCTGGGCTATTCGCTCGGCGCGATGCAGACGCTGAAAATCGCGGAGCTGGAGGAGACCTCCAACACGCTCGGCATCGACCGTTACGTCGCCATCAACCCGCCGGTCGACCTGCAGTACGCGCTCAAGACCGCCGACGGCATGACCGGAGCCGGGAAGGATTGGGACGCCAAGCAGGCGGTCGCCACCGTGACCGAAATCGCCGGGAAAGCGCTCTGGGGCCTCCGGAAGCCGTATCCCCCCTACAACCCCGCCGATCCGGGCAAGGAACCGTTCAATTACAGCGTGCCCTTGACGCAGACCGAGGCCGATTTCGTCGCCGCGCTCTACTTCCGCGGTTCGATGAGCGGATTGCTGCTGGTGGCGCAGCGCGAAAAAGGCGTACCGGTGCTGACGGTCCCCTACAAGTGGGGCAACCGGACCGCGCTTTATCAGGAGATCGACCGGGTCGGATTCGCCGAATACGCCGAGAAAGCGGTCGGGCCGACGCTGGCGCCGATGCCGCTGGAGGAGCTCTACCGGCAATCCTCGCTGCGTTCGTTCGAAGCGTCGCTGGCGCGGAATCCGCGGATTCGGGTGATCCATTCGCGGGACGATTTCCTGCTCACCGACGCCGACCGCCATTTCCTGGACCGGACGCTGGGCGGGCGGCTGACCTGGTTCGACCGCGGCGGGCACCTCGGCAATCTGTATGTGACCGAAGTCCAGCAATCGCTGCTCGACCTCGCCGGACAGGAGAGCGAAACCAATCAAAACAACGCCGAAAACAAGGCTGAAACATGCGAATGCAAATGAAAACAGAATTCCTCCGGATAATCGCCGTGCTGCCGTTCCTCGCCCTGTGGGGGTGCGCTCCCACGCTGACCGTGAACGACAAAACCTATTACGTGCTGAGCAAGGCAGAGGAGCAGACGCTGGTCCAGGAGGCGCGGCGGCTGCTGATTGCGCCGAGCAAAGCGCTGACCAAGGACGAAATCCGGGTGATCCAGACCACCGAGCCGGAGGTGAACATCCGCTATATCGCCGACCGCACCGGGGAAGCGAAGTTGACCTGGACGACGCCGCAGAAGATCATCACCATCCACTTCGGCGGCGAACTCCTCTCCGACACCATGGGCTGGTCGCTGGAGACGGAAAAGCGCGTTCCCGATGTGCTGAAATTCGTCCCGCCGCCGCAAAAATGAACTGCCAGATGGAAAAAAGATTCCGCACGGCCGGAGCCATTCTGCCGTTTCTTCTGCTGGCCGGGTGCGTTTCGACGACTCCGGTTGCGCCGTCGGAAGCGGCTTCGCCTCCGCCCGCGGCGACATCGGCTTCGGCGGAAATTACGCTGGCCGAGGCGCTACGGCGGGCCAAGGCGGAGCAGCTCGACGCCGAAACGGTGGAATCGCTCGGCTTGATCGCCGGGGAACACCTGCACAATCTCACGCTGCTGCGACTGCCGGGGATCGCCGACGACCAGCGCTCCGGCACGGAACTGCCGCCGGAACGGCTGCTCGACCTGCTGGACGGCGCAATCGCCTACAACCAGCTTCTCTCGGCGGCGCCGGGCAGCGACCTGGAGGAAGAACGCCGCCCGCGCATCGGACAGCTGCTGGCCTGGGAAAACACGGCGAACTGGACGAAACTGGCGGCGGTCCGCGAAAAAATCGCCCTGCTCGGCGGCGGCACCCCCGAACAACGGCAGGAGGAGGGGAATCTGCTGCTGGAACTGCGGGTGGCCACCGGACTCAGCCGGGACGGCATCGCGCAGTTCGATTACGCAACGCTCGCCAAACCGCGATTGCTGGCCTGTGAACTGAGCGAGCTGCAGCAACGGGCGGTCCGGGTCCGCTTCGAGTCGGCGCTGGCCGGATTCCCCGCCGAACTGCCGGGAAAAATCCGGGAGCTGCCGGGAATGAAGGGCGCGGAGATTCTGCGCCTGGCCGAGCTGCTCTACCGGCTGCCGCGCCACCTGGCCGAACTCCAGCTCGTCGAACCGAACCGCGATCTCCGCAAACTGGCGCAGCTCGGTTCGGCAACAGGAATCGCCTTCGAAGTGGAATTTTCGCTCTCCCGCTTGCGGACAGCGTGGGAGCGTTACGACCTGACGCGCCAAAAGGCCGAGCTGAATCCCGGTTCGGTGGAGTGCAGCCTGGCGCTGATCGACGCGCGCCGCGACTGGCGGCTGGCCTATTACCGGCTGCTCACCGACCTCGGCGCCGACCCGACCGTCCCCTTCCAGGAGACGTCGAAAAACGGGGAAGAGCTCCCGCCGCAGCTTTCCGATGAGCTGCTGGACCTTATGCGGCAGGCCGCCAAGGAGTAATGATCTATCCCTTGAGCAGGTTCCGCAGCACGACGGAGGCGCAGAAGCCGCCGAACGCCGCGGGCATGTAGGAGACGGTGCCGACGTAGGCGCGCTTTTTGCCGTCCGGGGCGGTGACCGTTTCCACCGCCGATTTCGCCACCGCTTCCGGGGAAAAGACCACTTTGATGCCGCGTTCGACGCCGCGTTCCTTGAGCCGGGCGCGGACCGCCCGGGCGAGCGCGCAGCCGTAGCTTTTCGAGATGTCGGCGACCCGGATCTGTTCCGGGTCGGTCTTGCCCCCGGCCCCCATCGAGCTGATCAACGGAATTTTCCGGCGGCGGCATTCGAGCAGAAAAGCGGTTTTGGTGGCGAGCGAGTCGATGGCGTCCACCACATAATCGAACCCCATGTCGAGCAGCGCGCCGACGCCTTCCGGCTCGATGAATTCCACGCGCGGCTCGACGGAAAGTTCCGGATTGATCTCCCGCAGCCGTTCGGCCATCACCTCCGCCTTGGGCCGTCCGAGGGTGGAAGTGAGCGCCGGGAGCTGCCGGTTGCAGTTGGAGGGTTCGACCGCGTCGCCGTCCACCAGCGTCAGGCGGCCGACTCCGGCGCGGGCGAGGTGTTCGGCGGCGTAAGCGCCGACTCCGCCGACGCCGAGAACCAGCACGCGGGCGTTGCGCAGCCTTTCGATTCCGGCGTCGCCGACGAGCAGCCGGGTGCGTTTCTGTCGCTCGCAGAGAGTATCATTCATGATGGGATTCCGTTCGTTTATGCAATGCGTCATAGACTTTCCCGGCGATTTCCGGGCCGATGCCGGGGATTTTCTCGGCAATCTCCTCCGGCGAGGCTTTGCGCAGGGCGCGAAGCGAACCGAACGCCCGCAGAATCTGCCGTTTGCGAATCTCTCCGATCCCGGGAATCTCGTCGAGCATCGACTGCTCGATGAGTTTGTTGCGAAGTTCGCGGTGAAAGGAGATGGCGAACCGGTGCGCCTCGTCGCGCAGCGCCTGAAGCATCCGCAGCGCCGGATCGTGGCGGTCGAGCACCACCGGTTCGCTCCGGCCCGGCAGATAAATCTCCTCGTTCCGCTTGGCCAGCCCGATCACCGGCAGCGGCGGGCAACCGATTTCAACCAGCGCATCGACGGCGGAGGAGAGCTGGCCCTTGCCGCCGTCGACCATCACCAAATCGGGGAGCGGACGCTTCTCTTCGAGCAGCCGCCCGAAATGGCGGACCAGCACCTCGTGCATCATGGCAAAGTCGTCACTCTGGTGGACCGTCCGGATTTTGAAGCGGCGATAGTTGTCGCGGTCCGGCCGGCCGTCCTGAAAGGCGACGAGACTGGCGACGGCGAGCTTGCCGAGAATGTTCGAGATGTCGAACCCGATGATGCGCGACGGCGGGTGCTCCAGCCCGAGCGCTTTTCCCAGCGCGGCGACCGCCTCCAGCCCGGGGCTGGAGCCTGGCAGTTCGGGGCGCAGGAAGATCCGGTTCCGCTTGCCGAACACCGCTTCGAGGTTGGCCATCACATCACGCAAATGGGCGGCTTTTTCGAAGCGTTCGGCGGCGGCGGCCTCCGCCATCTGCGTCCGGATTATTTCCGTCACTTCTCCGACATTCCCCTCCAGAACGGCGACGGTACGCTCAACCCGTTCCCGGTATTCCTCCGGCGAGACCGCGCCGATGCAGGGGGCGCAGCAGTCTTTGACGATGCGCTTGAGGCAGCGTTTGCGGGTCTCCTCGTCCGGCTCGGAATCGCGGCAGGCGCGCAGCCCGAAGTGGGCGAGCAGGAAGTCGAGCGTCATCCGCAGCGCCCCGCCGTTGGGGAAGGGGCCGAAATACTGCGCCCCGTCGTTTTTGCGAATGCGGGCCAGCTTGAGCGTCGGGAATTTTTCGCTGCGGTCGAGCTTGAGCAGCAGATAGCGCTTGTCGTCGCGCATCAGGATATTGTAATAGGGGGCGTACTCTTTGATCAGCCGGGATTCGAGGATCAGCGCTTCGCTCTCGGTCCGCACCACTTCAAAGCTCCACTCGTCGATCGAATTGATGAGCGACCGCAGTTTGGCGTCGGCGCGCATGATCCGCGAGGGCTGGAAGTAGGAACTCATCCGCTTGCGCAGGTTGGCCGCCTTGCCGACGTAGATGACCTTGCCGGTCCAGTCCCGGTAGACGTAGACGCCGGGCTTGGCCGGAACTTCCGATGGGTGAAACTCGCTTTTGCGCATGAACCTTCCAACTGTTTCGATTGTTTTCTCAGTATACCATGTTTTTATGAAAAATCAACGAAAAAAGCGGGGTTCCCGCCCGGAATATGACTGAATGCGGGGTTGCATTCCGGATTTGACCATGTTATATTACCCCCAGGCGATCATTTAACAGGAGGTATCATGAAAACGATCAAGCGGGTTCTGTTGGTGACTCTTTTCTGCGCGGTGGTCTATCCGGCCGTCGCCTCTTCCATTATTTCCGAAGATCGACCGTGGAGCATTATCCAGATCGGCCTCGTCCCCGACGCGGTCGCGCTGGTCCCCTCGACCGTTCCGGTTCTCGGCATCAACGCCGAACTCTTCTGCGGCATGCAGCAGAAGGTGGGCATCCTCAACTTCCAACCCGTCGTCGGCATCTCCGACTCGGTACAGGGTGTCAGCATCCAGGGAGTGGGGCTCAACAGTGAAATGATCGGCTTCCAGCTCGGAGTCGTCAACTTCCAGAACTATTTCTGCGGCCTCGACCTCGCCGTGGTGACCGGCGCCCGGGAAAATCACGGCTGCCAGGTCGGCGTGGTCAACCTCGCCGGCGTTTCCGCCCCCGCGATGGACAATGTGACGACCGAGCCGCCCGCCGCCCAGGGCGTTCAGATCGGGCTGGTCAACAGCACCACCAACGGCTTCCAGTTCGGGTTGTTCAACTATAACGCCGAGAGCGCGATTCCGTTCACGATTCTGTTCAATTACTCTTCGCGGTAAACCGCCGCATGGAAAGGCCCGCTTCCGGCATCCGGAGGGGGCCTTTGTTTTGAACGTTCCGGATCTCATGAAGGGGGGAAATCATGAAATCGTCCAGACTGCTTGCCGTCTTTGCCGCCGCATGGCTCTGTGCGCCGGGGCTTTCCGCCGCCGATCCTGATTATCCCGACGTCGGCTGGTCGCTGGTTCAGGTCTCCCTGATTCCGGACCAGCTTTCGGTGGTCCCTTCGACGACGCCAATCACCGGAGTCAACTTCGAACCGTTCTGGGGCGGGCAGGAGCGTGTCGACGTGCTCAACCTGCAACTTCTGTACGGGACATCCAGGCGAATTCAGGGCGTTTCGGTGCAGGGGTTCGGGCAAATCGATCAATTCGCCGGGCTCCAGCTCGGGCTGGCCAACTTCTACACCCGTTTTCAGGGCGTCGACTTTTCGCTGGTGAGCGGGGCGTGGGAGAGCCGCGGGCTTCAGATCGGGGTGGCGAATTTCTCCGGCAACACGGCGCCGCCCTTCAGCCGTGAAGAGGGGGTTCCCCGTGGCGGCGGGATGCAGCTCGGCGTCTTCAACAGCACCACCAGCGGATTTCAGATCGGGTTGCTCAATTACAACGAGAACAGCCCGTTGCCCTGGATGATCCTCTTCAACGCCTCCGCGCGCTGACGAAACGCGGTCCCCTTTATCCGGCACCGGCACCCTGCCGGTCGGGTTCCAAGGGCGAAGCGCCTTGGCCGCCGGAGGCTACCGGCGCGCAGCGAAACAGCTACATCGCAAAATTGAAAATTTTGCCGCGTAGCGCCGAGGCGGAGTTGACCGAACAGGTCAACTCGCCGGTCCGCCCGAAAGGGCCGACACCCATCAGGGAGAAACCACGGTACGCTTGTTTTCAATCGTTTCCGGAATTGGAGAAGCTCCGCCTTCGGCGCGAGCGGGTGAGTTGACCTGGCGGTCAACTCCACCGCTGCCGCTCACTGCCGGACTCGTCCGGCAATTGAGCTGTTTAGTGAGCGACAGCTCATGCCTCCGGCGGGCGGGGGGG
>Ga0183100_1000630_pt1 | contig 24526 bp, 22 predicted proteins | sample Biomet2_FD_127789 | JGI IMG/M metagenome (GOLD analysis project Ga0183100, IMG submission 127789) | Microbial communities from bioreactor (seeded with anoxic lake sediment) at LBNL, California, USA - Biofuel metagenome 2 | ecosystem: Engineered > Bioreactor > Anaerobic > Unclassified ...
ATGCTAAAATCAAACTCTTCAGAGCAAACCCAAGAGGTGTAGCTGATACTAAGTTCTTTCTCTTCAGACTTGCTAATCTTTTTGCTTATCCCCACTAATTTTCTACTGAGCCAAAAAAATAAATAGCACAATGTCCAAAAGTACCGATTTTACCAGACAGCTATAATTAAAAATCATTTAAAACAGGAAGTAGAAACGTTTCTGTTTATGCAACATAAAAAGTGGTAAACCAGAAGGTTTACCACTTTTTATAAAAGAAATCTTTATTATTTTCTTAATGCCTTTACTTCTTATTCTCACCAAGTATATCGGTAGTTTCTTCCACAGACTTGTCTTCGTCTTCCTTGATACGGTGGCCCATGGAAAGATATGCCAATGGAGCAGAAAGGAATACGGAAGAACAAGTTCCGTAAATAACGCCCAAGATCATAGAAAAAGCAAAACTACGAATGCTTTCTCCTCCCAACAAGAATATACAAATCAATACCAAGAATACCGTACTTGACGTATTTATCGAACGAGATAGTGTCGTATTCAATGACTGATTGAAAAGTAATTGACGATCACGTTTCGGATATAAGTGCAAGAATTCACGAATACGATCAAATATAACCACCTTATCATTAATAGAGTAACCTATACAAGTCAAAATAGAACCTATAAACGTCTGGTCTACCTCCAGGGAAAATGGCACATGCCCCCATAATAGAGAATAGGTACCTATAATCAGGAATGCATCGCAGGCCAAAGCCACGGTACTACCAATAGAGAAAGCCACATTACGGAAACGTATTAAAATATAAATAAATATTGCACCTAACGCCAAGATGACGCTAATAATCGCACCATTTGTAACATCTTTGGCTACAGAAGGACCAACTTTTTGAGAACTAATAATAGAGCCACCGGCTCGATTGTCCCGATCAATAAAACGATTTAATGTCACATAATTAGCCAGCAAATGACCTTTCTTAAGTGCCTTATACAGAAATCCTTCTATTTGGGTATCAATATCCGGATTTTCTTCATTAATACGATAATTTGTAGTCACACGAATGGTCTTATGGTCAGAACCAAGTGCAATACAGGACACGGTAGCATCACCTATTTCATGTTGTAAAAGTTTTGTGACAGTTTCTGGCTCTACTTTTTGCTCAAATTTAACTACAAAATTTCGCCCTCCAGAAAAGTCAATACCTTGGCTCAATCCGCGAGTGAAAAAGCTGGCAAAACTAACAATTAAAGCCACTCCAAAGATAACAAACGAATACTTGTAAGCACTCATAAAATGGAACTTCGGATTTCGCATAAAATTTTTGGATAACTTAGTCGTAAAAGTAAGATGATTCCATTTATCCTTATTAAGGAAATGCTCATAAACCAAGCGCGTCATCCAAACAGCTGTAAACAGAGATGCCAGCAAACCAATAATCAAAGTTGTAGCAAAACCTCTGATAGGTCCAGTTCCGAATTCATACAAAATGACAGCAGTAATAATAGATGTAACGTTAGAGTCGAAAATGGCGCTAAAAGCATTTCCATAGCCATCAGAAATAGCGGTCTTCAACACCTTTCCCGCACGCAATTCTTCCTTGGTTCTTTCATAAATAAGCACGTTAGCATCCACCGCCATACCCAAGGAGAGCACCATACCGGCTATTCCAGACATTGTCAGTGCCGCTTGGAAAGAGGTTAGCACACCTATCGTAAAGAAGAAATTCAATATCAATGCGCCATTGGCTACCATACCTGGAATAACACCATAAATCACACACATGTATAACATTAGCAATACAAACGCAATGACAAATGAAATAATTCCCTGGTTAATAGATTCCTGTCCCAAAGAAGGACCTACGATTTCTTCCTGAACAATATGAGCGGGAGCAGGCATCTTACCGGAATTAAGGACATTCGCAAGATCTTTGGTATCCTCTGTTGTAAAACTACCCGTAATGGAAGAACTTCCACCTGTAATCTCATTATTCACATTAGGAGCGCTGTAAACCAAGTTATCGAGCACAATAGCAATGGCATGACCCACATTTTTCTTAGTGAGTTGAGCCCATGTGCGCGAGCCGTCAGTATTCATAGACATACTTACAGCAGGACGCCCCATTTCATCAAAGTCTGCTTTTGCTGTAGTAATTACGTCTCCTTCAAGAGGAGCCTTGCCATTACGACCAGTCATACGAATTGCATAAAGCTCATATAGCTCTACTTTCTCCGACATGTCAGAAGGTTTAACGCCCCATTTTAGACTCACATCTTCGGGCAATGAATTTTTGGCAATCTCAGAATGAATTAATTTATTAACAGCCGCCGTATCCCGAGCCAAAGCATATCCTACCATGCAACCTTTCGATTGAGCCGGAGCTAAATGAAAAATGGATGCCAATGGATGCTCTTTGCGAGCTTGCATTTGAGAAGTTTTAGCCTCTGATTTATCTTCTGAAGAGGCTTTTCCATTCAATTTTGCAACAAGATCAGCTTTGGCTTGTGCTTCACTAGCTTTGGCTTTTAGACCGTCTTTCGTAGCAGCCTTCTTGACTTGTTTTGTGGAGTCCGAAGAATTTGTAGAATCTTTTCCACTGTTCATTGCTGCCAATTTTGTATCTAAAGAAGACAACTGGGGAACAATAATAGACGCATCATAAGTCTCCCAGAATTCCAAATTAGCACTTCCTTGCAAGAGTTTGCGAATACGATCCGGCTCCTTAATACCTGGCATTTCAACCATAATTCTACCCATTTGGCCTGCCAGCGTCTGAATATTAGGCTGAGCGACACCAAATTGGTCAATACGTGTACGGATAACATTATAGGAATTATCTACAGCTGACTTTACCTCCGTACGCAATACGTTTTCAATTTCCGCATCCGTACTTCTCGTAGTAACTTTTCCTTTTAACTGCTGTGTCGCAAATACTGTACACAGTTTGTCTTTGCCGACCAACGTCTGAAAATCCTTTACGAATAACGTGATGTAATCTGATTGGCTTTTCGCAGCTTCGCTTGCTGCCTGATTGACAGCTTTAACAAAGTTGGCATCTTGAGAATGATCAGCCAAAGTTTTAACTACATCAGGCACAGAAACTTCCAGAATAACGTTCATGCCGCCTTTGAGGTCCAATCCAAGACCAATTTGCATTTCCTGACATTGCTTCAATGTATAGGCACCCAACCACACCCGTTCATTCTTGATGGAGTCTAAATAGAGCTCCCCAGCTTTAGCTCCCATCCCAGCAGCCTTATTTTCATAATGGCGTGACACGAAAGAGAACGACAAGTAGTAGATGCAAATAAGTATGAGCGCTACAGCAAATACTTTTACAAATCCTTTGTTTTGCATTTTTATTAACTATTAATTTTTTGAATTATCGACTTTTGCACATATTAAGTGTGCAAATATAGAAACTTTTTCCTACTTAAAGGCCCTTTAAAGATTATATTTCTACAAAAAATACCACTTTCCGTGTTTTTTTATTCAAAAAAAGCTTACCAAAATTATTAAAATCTTATCAGTTTCCTTTTAATTTAAGGTAACAGGAAATAGGATAATGATCTGAAGCAGATATATGAGAATCTACAGCCGCACTATAAGAACGCCAGTGCCTGCTGCATAATATATTGTCCAAGCGGAAATACATACCTGCTTCGTGATAAGAAATGCCCGGGCCGAAAGCAGAAGCAACATAAGCATCTTTCAGCTTCCTCGTAATTCGATAATGTACATACGAAATGGGGGAATCATTGAAATCACCACAAAGAACGATAGGGCAATTGGGATGATGATCAATAAATGTAGCCACGGAGTCTGCCTGTTCAGCTCGTTTCACTCCAGCCTGCCCAATCTTTCGAACCAAATAATGCACATCTGTTTTCATACTCATGTCGCCCGGTTTTTCCACCATATTCTTGTACAAACTTTTATCTGTATCCGATATGGCATTCGACACAAAATGATTGTTAATCACAATAATGGTATCCTCTCCCACTCTTAAGGTATAAGCAACACTACCATGGGCAGGTGCATGCACATTTATTCTTGTTCGTCTGATAATAGGAAAACGGGAGTAAATACTTATTGTGTTGTCGTTCTCTTTGCCCATTGTCAATGAATCATGATATGCCCATCGATTCAAAATGTTTTCAAGTCCTCTACCAAAAATATCTACGGGAATTGAACTTTCCTGAAAGCAAACAATATCCGCATCTGATTTTTTTAAATAAGCCAGTATTTCCTTGTAATGATTGTTTCTCAAGGTTTCTCCAGCAGAAAAGCGCTTTACATTATAGCTCATGACCTTGATGCAACCTCGTGGATGTGGATTTGGAATATTGAGAGGGCAGTAAGTACGCACCGCACTGAAACTTATCACAATTCCTATTATACTAATCCAAATATATCTGGCACTAAACACCGCCCAAAAAAGTAGAAAGGCTACATTAACAAATAAATAAATGGGAAAAGTAAGTCCAAAAGCCACCAGAGGGCTAAAAATTTTAGGATTAACAATTTGAGAAAAACCACAAAGCAACATCATACCGACACTTGCCACGTTAGCTCCCGCAAGCATCAAAATGAAAGCCTTTCGTGTCGTTTTAAACATAAAGTTTACTTCTTTCCAGCGTCGAAAAGTTTACGCTTTTCTTCTTCCGTCAGACTGTCGTAACCGGAACGTTTTATTTTTTCCAAAAGTCTGTCTACCTCCTTTTGTTCAGACTGCCGTCGAGCATTGAAACCATCATCATCTTGATGATCTTCAAAGTTATCTTTTTCCTTACCAAAAATTTCGTTCCATTTCCTGCGCATGCGCTCAACAAAGGATTCATGCTGAGGTTTATATTCCTCCCAAGAAGTAAAACCATTTTTCTGTTTACCATCATGATGACGCCAGTAACGAATGATTATCCATCCGAAAAACATACCACCCAGATGAGCGAAATGAGCCACACTGTCACCTTGCGAACCAAAGGCAGACAACAATTCAATAACAATATAGCCGGCAACAAAATATTTGGCTTTCAGAGGTATCGGCGGAATAAGCAACAATATCCGTTCATTGGGAAAAGTCATACCAAAACCGAGAAGGATAGCATAACAAGCTCCCGAAGCTCCTATCGTAGTCCATTGACTTAGGTATGTTCCCATACTCATCTGATTCAAACCATCAGATATTATTTGATAATTATTCAAACCTTCTATATAATAGGTAGCCGTTTGGGTAAACTCCTGCATCAAACCAGCACCGATACCACAAGCCAAATAAAAAAATACATATCGACGCGGTCCCCACTCTTTTTCCATAACACGCCCAAACATCCACAACGCAAACATATTAAAAAAGATATGCGTAAAATTAGCATGCATGAACATATATGTAATGAACTGATAAAAATGAAAATTTGGAGCTTTAAAAAAATGAAGCCCTAATATTTCATTTAAATCCACGCCCCAACGCTCACCAACCTGCAAGGCAAAAAACATAAGCACATTGATGATAATGAGGTTTTTAGTAATAGGGGGGGTATGAAGCATATTTTTATCTTATTTAGATTGCAAAATTAGTATATTCTCTTTAATTCCGGCAGAGAAAAACACTATTTTCATTCTTTTGACTTGTATAAGCATGATGAGTTGGGATCTAAGTGCAAAAAATGTACTTTTATGGAAAACTTTAGTCCATGTTGCCTCAATATCCTTACAAAATCAAGCCTTTAAAGATTCCGATTCTTTTTTAATTAAGGTAGTGATCTTAAAAAAAATCAAGTTTTAAAATACAAAACAAAGAGCCAAAATCACAAAAAACAGTTTTTTTTTTAGATTCCTGACACTTTAATGTAATTTTTCTCACAAAAAATTGCGGATAAAAAATAACATTCAGTATATTTGCAAACATAATTACTTCGAAACTATGAAACTCAATAAATAACGTTTTAAAAACAATTGGTATGAATAAGACAGAATTAGTTAATGCCATCGCTGAGAAGGCTGATTTGACAAAAGTTGATGCTAAAAGGGCATTGGATGCAACAATTGCAGCTATTACGGAGTCCGTTAAGAAAGACGACAAAGTTGCTTTGGTAGGTTTTGGAACATTCGCTGTTGTTAAGAGAGCAGCTCGCAACGGTATTAATCCCGCTACAAAAAAAGCCATCAAGATCCCCGCAAAGAAAACTTTGAAATTTAAAGCTTCTTCTACTATTCTTGACTAAACTTTTTTAAGTCCTAACAAAAAAGAGGTTTCATATGGAACCTCTTTTTTGTTAGTTATAACCTTTTGTCCATTAAAACTTCTATTATAATATACCTGATTTGTTATCCCGAACTCAGGTAGTGATGTATTTTAACCTATTGGCAGAATTAAATATGGACTAATCTAATTTTACCAACAGGTTCGGTATAGCTATTCATCAAATTTATGTTCATAAATAATTTTTTGCCAGTCAACAATAAAACCGAAGCTTTATGCTACTGCAGAAATGTGCCATTTTTCGAAAAAACAGGCAAAAAATGCATGTTATATTGCATTCAAATGCACAAATTGGTTCAAAACCGGTGCTTTTTGAGGGTTTCGTCCACGAACAAATTGCATTTTTGTCAAAAAAAGGCGAAAATGGCCAAAAAGTGCAGGCCATCGAAGAATCGTTTAATACACACACTCACAGCAGATTAAAAGGGTAGCTGGATTTCTATTTACAAAATTTAACGTGCTATGTGTCACTAGAAACCCCCTAGTGTCACTGCTGTAAATTATTCTTCCACAAATAGTTAAGCGCAAAAAGTGACACGTGACGCTTGTTTTCAAAAATTCCCAGGGTGAGTTTGGCTATTATGTTTAATGGAAATCGCTATATCCGGAACGTGTTTTTCAGATGTTTGCATTCGTCAAAACAATGAGGTCATTCGTCGAAAATACAACAAATATATTTTTACAAAGAATCATCTTTCATAGAAAGATTGAGAACATCGGAATAGTTCAATAAAAATTCCTATGGACACTTTTGCGTACCTTAAAATAGATCACTGACCTTGTGGCGGAATTATTCCCTACTTAGTCGATCCTTAAGAAGTGGGTATTTTCTTTGGTAATAGAAGTTGCAACCGATATTGATTCTGTTTTTTGTGTCAACAAACATTTCAAAATGAAGCACAAAAGAGCATTCATGGCTCTTTTGAAGTTGAAAGCAGCTGCTGCGAGCAACAAGTTCATGACATCCCCTGCAACACCCTTGAGAAAGTTGCGTGACATACGATGATCAAATTTTAAATGCCCGATTGTTGGCTCTATCGCTGCCCTGTGGCAAAATAACTTGTGTTACTTCTTTTTCTTTCGATAGGAATCCGTTTTCTTTGGCATTCCGGGTATGAGAATTTTACTCCCAGGAAGTCCTTCACGCCCCGATAACCACGGTCACATGCCACAAGCTCAGGTAGCTGCCCCGTATTGTTTCGAATTTTATTGCTGTCCGATAAAACTCTTTGAGGAATAACAAGAAAGGTCTGAATTCATTTCTGAGTTCAGCCCAAAATGTGTTATTTTAGCCTTTACCACAAGAAAAAAACTAGCACAAGGGTAAAAGTACACATGTTAGCGGACAGTAATATTTTTTTATCCACTATCCACCTATTTTCAAATATTGCTGTCCGATAAAACTTTTGTGTATTAGCAAAATTGCTGTTTTTATGGTAAATTGCTTCTCTTTTAAGTCGATATAATAGATAAAATTATTCATTTTCACCATTTCGTTATCAATTTCACACAAGGAGAAAAGACAAGCCCCTTTTTTACAAAAGTGCCAAAAGTGATTGGCTATAAGTGAAATATAGCTATATCGTATATTTTTATCGGACAGCAATAATTTTCAAAGAGTTTTTGCACCGAATTTAGGAAAAGACAACTAGTAGAAGACTTAATCGTAGTCTGAATAGACCTCTTCAATCATAGTTCACTTTAATGTCTACAGAATGCATTTGTCAAAAAATTGGCAAATGCATTCTGTAGCATCCTTACATGCCAGGATTGCAAGAAATAAGACTCTTGAAACTTCAGCAAACCTTTTGTAGTTCTTATCATTAAAAAGTAAAAAAATCTGGATAATACTTTTCTCAATTTTATCCAGATTTTTTCAACAAAATACAACTAAAGTTCTAGAACATATAGGCAACTTGTATTTGAAAACTATTACTTTTAAAATTTCCATCTCCTGCATAACGTTGGGCAAATTTACTCAAGGCGATGTTGTAACCCAAACCAACTTCCACATGATTGATCATTTTTACACCTGCGCCAATATTCCAAGTTACATTCGACTTTTTCAACTCAAAACCATCAACAACACTACTGTTCACATCTTTCCAACTCCAAGACCGGTCTCCAATATTAAACCCAAACTGAGGTCCCGTAGCTACATAAACAGATGCTAAACTAGACATGCCAAAATTAAAGCGCAAGTTCACTGGAATTTCTATTGTCTTCAAATATTGAGAAGTAGAACTTACATCTCCTTCTCCGTTCATCATACGCTGTGAATATTCCACCGCTGCATCAAGACCAATTCCAATAACAGGCACTTTAAATTCTATTTTCGGCCCAAGATACCAACCATAGCGGTTGTTTGAAGATAACGCATTTGGCAAATCATTGTATGACAATTTGCTCAAATTTAAACCTCCCACCACTCCAAAACTAGTCTGCGCCTGTATCGGCACTGCCATAAAAAAGAGTGATAAAGCTACTAAAAGAGTTCCAATTAATCTTTTCATACCTGATTATTTTAATAAATATTACCTTTCCATTCGATTTTTCTGCTCTAGATGAGAATCTTATTTCTTCTGACTATTGCGAAAATTTTTCCCAGCTTTCAAACCCTTTTTGTTTTTTTGCGATTTACAACTCAGGCCACACCCCACAGATTTAGATTTAGTAGCACTTTCTTGCTGATAGGAAGAATCTGCTGATGTAGAAGATTTTTCTATGGTTGCAGCTTTCATTTCTTCTTCTGTAACAACCACTGGTTTTTCCCCGCTATATTCAAAACAACCGTTGCCTAAATCAATGTGATCTCCGTCGGTGGTTGCACCAGCAGTAAAGCGAATAATCAGATATTTTCCACCCATCAAATTTAGGTCAAGTTTTAGGATCTCCTTATCAAAAGTATTGATATTTCCACTTTTCACCATTTTTTCATCTAAGAACACTTCATAGTTTACGTGTCCATAAGTCTCAGGAACATTCCTTCTGATAATCTCGTCATCAATACCAACATCAGCACGAAAATGTGTGGCTCCGTTGATGCGAAAAATAAGTGCAGTGGGGGCATGAGTGGCAATACCATCTTCATAACGCGAACCTTTCATGCTAATTGGAAAATCATCAACTGAAATATTTTTCCTAATTTCATTAATATAAAATGGTTTACTTTTAGAAAGATCCATTGCTGTTAAGAAAAGCAGATTCGGTCCTTCCGGACGAGCTATCACATCCGGACGACTTTGATTGTCCTTCTGGGTAACCATAATTACTTTGGAATAATTCGTTTTTTTGGATGTCAAAATAATACTAGCCTGTCGGGGAAAGAAAAAGTCGTAAGGTTTAGCTGTAATTTGAAGTATACCTCCTTTTCCCTCCCTACACGTCATCCAATCACTCAGGCAAAAAAGTTGATAATTTTTGCCTTTTGAAATTTTCACTTCCTGGGTTCCCCCTGTTCCACCAAACAAAATAGGACTATCACCAATATTCAATCTAATTTCATCATTGGCATCTTCCTTATTTACATTTACCGGTTGATTGGCAAATACGGATATAGATAAGAATCCGAATAATGCCATAAACGAAAAAGTTCGACGCAAAATTTGTTTTTTCATGTATCGTTTTTTAATTAATTATCGTTCGAATCGTTTACAAAGGTAAAAAAAATGTTTTGAACAGAATGGTTTTCCTCTCTTTATTTCAATCTCCTCTACAACATGAAAAAGAATGACCACAGCAAAAAGATATCACAACGATTCTTAATCTATACTATTCATTGGCTCCGATCCGAAAATCAATGTCGCTGCCTTCGCACACTGATACGGGGACGCGAGCTAGCGGAGCTTCCTCCTTCAGATTTTTGTCGTTTGAGCTGACTACGGGAGCTTGTGGAAACGTCTTCATTTTTCTTACTACTTGCTCGCCGCAGAGTTTTATTTTCTTTCTTTTCTACAACACTGTTTAGGGAATCCTTTTTCAATTCTGTAGAATCGCCACCCCAAACATGTTTTTCAAGTGTTACCAATTCCTTAGCAATTCGTGTTTGCTCGATTTTCATGGCAGAATCATTGTTGGCAATCACCTTACCTTGTAAATTCATCGTCTTATACACCTTGCCTTCATACTGATGAGTGGAAAAATAATCGTCAGCTGAAATAGTTGCCGCATTATTATAGTTACTAGCCATCAGCGAGAGTTTCGCCAGATAAGGCGCAATGTCTTCATACTTCAACCAAAACATTGGATATTTGGCAGCGGCACCACCAAATTCGTCAGCTTCCTCACGTACTGGACAAATAGCTGAAATTTGCGTATGGAAAGATGACGTATGTTGATCATAATATGAGCTCTCCTTAATATAATATGAGTGAACGTCTGCGGAAGGTATGTCACTATCCTCAACACGAAATTGGTCTCCTTTAGAGTCATAACGAATATGATGTCGATCGAGAATATCCTTAGGTTGTAGGACATTCGTAGATTTAAAACTTTCGTTACCATCTATGGTGTAGTCATAAGCTTTTAGCTGTCTATGCATCACGAGTTTAAAAAGAAAAGTAAACAAATTCATGTGGTCACCATCAGGCTCCTGTGGATAATATAGAACAGCATTTTTATCCTTTTGCAAGTCGATAACACAATAGAGATCGCGGCGCCATGCTGCGTCCTCAGGCATAGTGGGCGCAGTAGGATATTCCAACTGAGCACGCTCAGATACTCCTACAGCCTGCTGCTGTTTTTCTTGAGTTACCTTCTTTTGGACTTCGCGCATGCGTGCCGGAGGTTGCGCTACAACGGGTATGACAAGCAGAACTACTATGAATGCGAGATATATGCGTTTCATTGATGTTGTATTTTAATTTTCTAATTAACAATGACTTCGAGTGACTGTGGCAAACTGCGCGTAGTGCCGTCAGGACCGACAGCCTGAATACGAGAAATATAAAATCGGCGACCACGCGTCAAACGGCTAAAGATGGACTTTTGACGGCTGGTAAATTTATCTGAGTTGGAAACTTCTGGAATAGCATTACCCATATTGTCAAAGAAGACGGTTTCAAAACTTATTACACGGAAGGGAATATTAAGAAGACCGTCGTCAATAGCAGCACCAATGCCATCAACAGAAACAAGTGTAGACTTTGAGAATCCGCGCCCTCCAATATAATGAATAGGATTTCCTTGTGCATCGTTGTAGGCAATATATGCTGTCGGGTCTGGTAAACGGCGCACGCGAAATTTGAATTCGCCCATTTTCTGCATGCCTCCATTCATTTTTGAACTAATTGTGATAACGGCATCTTCACCCACCTTTGCAGGATGAGCAATATATTTGCCCGGACCTGTCGGAGTAAGGGTTCCGCCGCTCATAGTGGCTATAATTTGATTGTTCGGCACACCTGGCACAGAAACACTCATGGGATTACTATAACCCGCATAGAGCACGTTCATCAAATCAGCCGACACTGTAGCCGATGGAGCCACAACGGTATATTTTTGAGAGAAATTGCGGCGTAGCATTTGCCCGGATCGATCGGTCATTTCAATAAAACCGTTAAAAGTAAAATCACCAGTAGAACCACAATTAAATTCATACACTCCGTTATGGAGATTAGCAGGCCGATTGCCGATGAAAATCAGAGGTTTCTGGGTGGTATCCACGGCAGCCATAATGATACGGGCGCTAAAACGCCCTCCTTGAACAATTGTTTGCGCATTCGGAATGACATACGCATTCAGCGAATTAACACGCACATCTTTTACATCGATGTTATTAATCAGAGAGTGGAGAACCTCTCCTTCAGCATAACGCACATCACTCTGCAACTTGGTCAGCAGGGTGGTTGCAGCTGCAACAGGCATATTTTCAAACATACTTTCCTGCCAATTCCGCCCCAGAAGAACATCTTTTCTAGGAACATCAGTAGAAAGATTACTCGCAATAATAGAGCGTTGCTGTTTGTCTGAAACAAGTTGAAGAATGCGTTCTCTAAAGCTGGCAATTGCCTTATAAAGTTGTTTTCCCCTACCTGACCCCGGCGCCAACATGACGCGCGTGGCCGATTCCAAATCCTCCTTGTTTCTGATATTATTAATATCCCCATTTGCTCCGTCTGCCTCTCTGACGATTTCGTGCTTCAACATATCAGCAAAAGTAAAAAGCGAATCAGACATGTGTTTCACGTACAGTGCCTTGTCAAACCACGCTTTAACTTTCTCCGGGTTGGATTTCATCTGTTCGTCAAAGCTACGATAAATATTAAAATTTTCTTTTGTGGAATTGGCCGTCGTTCTATTCAGGCTCTTCTCCACGATAGAAAATCCATTGAGTACGTCAGTTGAAACGTTTAGAGCCAGCATGGCCATCAATACCACGTACATCAGATTGATCATCTTCTGACGGGGAGAAACGGGCCTCTTCTTTATTCCTGCCATTTTGCCTACGCTCTTTTATGTGTTTGGTCCTACGGCATTCTTCATGTTCACCGTAAGAGCTTTAATCATTCGAGCATAAATTCCATTGAGCTCTTCAATTTGTTCTGCCATGTGATGGGTTTGCTCATTAATACGTTCAATAGAACCCACTTGCTTGCTCACGCTCTTAAGCTGCAATTCATAAACTGTGTTGATTCCGGTTAGCGTGCGATTCAAGTTTGTCATTTCTTCACTATCCGTAGTCAAGTGGGAACTTTGCTTCTCCACCTTGTCAAGAGTTTCTGTCAGCAACTTCAGCTTCTCTACATATTCTTTCGAGGCCTGCTCCAATTCTGGAGTCATCGAAGCTTGTGCACGACGCAGCAATTCTTCGTTTGCCATTTGGATAACATCCACTAAATTGTTCGCTGATACGCCTGCGCCTTCAGCAGCAGTCTGTAATTTTTCACTAGGTTTAAATCCATTTTCACCCGTCGATTCCGGAAAATGTCCAAAAGTTTCACCTTCTCCAGCATTTCCTGTCTTTACAGGCCCACTTCCAATAATCACAGTGGCTCCTCCACCACCACCGATCCCAGTCTGAGGACCCGAAGGAACAACCACTCCATCAGCTGCAGCCACCTTATCACCACTTGCAACACCTCCGCCAATTACGAGATTTCCACTCTGCAAGGCACTTATAGCGGTTGTAGTTCCATCCTGCTTTAATAAATTCTGCGATATTTCATCGTCAGTAGGTAGTTCTTCACTCAATTCACGATCAATCTCCTTCTTATCAAAAGGACGGTCAAAGGCTGAAAGGAAAAACACGAAAACCTCCGTGCCCATTCCTATAAACAACATCATATTGGCCCCCTGCATATGAGTCAGTTTAAACAGCGTACCCAAGATCACTATAGATGCTCCCCAACTGTATGCATAATTCAAAAAAGTCTGACCAGGAACACTGTCCATCCAATGTTGCATGCGAACTACAAAATTTATTTTTGATGCTTTCATATCTGTATTTTCTTCAAAAACGATTATTTATTCCTACTTGTTGCAGATGCCAAAGACCGCACACAACGGAAACCGATATAGCTGCGCGGCTGATTCTGATATTCATACGTACGCCATGCAGAACGAATCATAGATTCCGGATCTTTCCAACTACCGCCGCGCACGGATTTCTTTTTCAACGCATAAGGGTCTTCCGCAGCAGCCTTGTAAGTTAATTCCGGATTCAGATCACTCATTGTTTCCACACCCGCTTGGGTGTATATAGTACTGGTCCACTCTGCAACATTGCCTGCCATATCGTAAAGACCATTCGAATTTGCCCCATAGATACCGCCTTTCGACGTAATCAAATTGCCGTCCTCAGTATAATCCCCTCGATCTGGTTTGAAATTAGCATAATAACAACCTTTTTCATTTTTCATTGAAGAGTCCATCCAAGGGAAAGGATTGCCCTCCTTGCCACGAGCCGCATATTCCCATTCTACTTCTGTTGGAAGTCGATATTGCTGCAACTGACGTGCTTCGCTTCGCAATCCACGCAACAAGTATTCCGTGCGCCATGCACAAAAAGCGGAGGCCTGTTCCCAAGTCACTCCCACCACAGGATAGTCGTTATAATCGGCACTGCTGAAATAGAGCCGCATATACTTTTCGTTGTTGGCATTCGGAAAATCATTTACCCAACAGGTTGTATCAGGATAGATGTTAACAATATAAGTATTCAAAAAATCATAATAACTTGATAATGGGCGCGTAATGGTTTTTCTCACGATAGTTCCATCTTCATCAATATACGCCGTATCCTTTGAAATCATGATAGTTTCGTTCAAGTCCGTCGTTTTGTCTGTATTTAGCACTCTTTCCTGGGGATTCAGACGATACTTTCGCAAAGCGGCCTTGGCATAATCATAAACATCATAACGATAGTTCATCTGCTTATAATCCAGCATACGTTCGCCCGTTACGGGATTTGTAAAAAAGAGACTATTAATAGCTGTTTCCTCACTTTCGGTAGGATTCTTCCAAGGTATAGGGCGAGACCAATCTAAGTATGGCTTTACGAGAGGATTCCCATCCTTATCCTCTGAAATTTTAAAAGCTTCATTTCCTCCGTAATTTGGATCCACTAAACGTTCCCGTAATATAGAGTCCCGTACCCAATAAACAAACTGTCGATACATAGAATTAGTCACTTCTTTCTGGTCCATCCAAAAACCATCCACCGAAATTTCTTTTGTAGGCACATCGGAGCCCCAAAGCGTATCGTTCTTCTCCAGACCGACTCTCAGATTACCGCGTTCAACCTTCACCATACCATAAGGCGTTGGCTCTTCAAAAGGTTTTCCAGAGATACCGACCACCTCACCGCCCGACAACATCGACCGTTCACTACCACCAAAGCAGGAGGCAAAAAGTATTATAGTCAAAACACCTGCTACCAGTATTCTTTCTATTTTCATATTTCGTTTTCTTTATAGTTACTGAAAACTTTACAGTTCTCGTTTTTTATCTCTCTTTTTACAATAAACGTACGCTCTTGTGTAGATTTTTGCCTTTTTTGTAAAGGTTCAATTTCCATTCGTAACTCAATACCAATTCGTGCGCACCATGTTCCATACCAGCCCCCGAAGTATACGCCTCATAAGAGTAGCTGAGGACCACCCCATGAAATTTGCCTCCCAAAAACAAAGCCACAGAATTGGTAGGACTGTAAGAAGCCCCACAGAAGAGCATTTTGTTGTCATTCGCATACTCTACTCTGCCTGAGAGATAAGTTTTCCACTCAGTTCCGTCGTACAAGCCCAAAGCCGAGGGGTGTATTGTTAAGAACGGGTTTCTCGTTTTAATATTGTATCCTGATGTCAAATAATACGTCCGTCTAATCTCTATTTCGTTATTCTCTCCCATTGTAACAGTTGGTGCTGTCAGATGAAGCGTTGATGCTCCCAAATAAAAGTTACTAGATTGAAAATACAAGCCGACCCCTGCATCGACCTTCGAACCGTTCACCGAATTCGTAGGTATTGCAGGGTCATTAGAATCGTTCAGATCAACCTTACTGCCATCAAATGTCTCGCTCAAAAAATCACCTTCGACCCCAATGCCCAATAAACCTCCAAAAAGTTTGAAACGATAGGCATACTGAAGTGATAGGCGCTTATGCGAGAAAAATCCGATTTCATCATTTAGAAAATAAACACCCAGCCCGTGTCGGGGATTCAAAAAAAACATCGGCAGGTCCACTCCCGCATACATCGTGGCCGGAGCATTTTCGTAACCCGACATCTGAGAACTGTAGGTGCCCAGAAAGCGCATGTTTTCGGTTGTGCCCACTGTAGCAGGATTGTATTCCGGCTCCATCATCCAATAATGTGTGAACGACGGGTCGTATTGTCCCTTAACCTGCGAAGTGCAGAACATGAGGGTTGCTACAATTGACAATAATATCCATTTTTTCATAATCCCAATTAATATAACTTATTTCCATACCTTTTATTGTCATGCAGACAAAATTAATCCTATTTTTTCAGATTTATCTAACTCTCTCCACCTCTATTGAAGGGCTAGTGGGAACAAAACTGAACCCGGCTCTGCAAATACAAAGTCGGGCTCCCTTTATCATTTATTTTTCAAGAAATCATTTTTTCGACATTTTGTCCATTAACACCTTCATCCAGTAACCACCAATCACAGAACGAGCAATAAAGGCCTCATAAAGACCAGTTTTCGTATCATGCCAATCACTGATAGGCACACGTGATTGCGTTTCGTTGATATACTTGTACACCGGTTCTTCAAATTTCAGAAATGTCTTGTTGTCCTTGCTCATAGATGCAGTCCACATAATCCAGTCGCTTTTTGTGTAGTCCTTGCGGCAATCCAAAGGCAATCCGTAGATATTCTGCTTTCCGAGATAATAGTTAATCTCCCTATCCATGACATTGTTCGGAAATATATTGGTCTGCCATAGTTTATCCCATACGATGTTATATTTCTGACTCCAAGTTTCGTTTCGGTCGAAAGCCAGACGATAATGATCGTTTTCACGGGCATTTTGCTCCCATTTCTGAGCCATCTCTTTCGCTACGTTTTCATATTTTGAAGCCGTGGCTTGATCTCCAAGCATACCAGCCAATCTAGAATAAGCGAGTATACCCATAATCGCTTTCGCCGAAAGGTTGCAATTATGCGCCCAGTGTCCGGCAAAATCGTCCGTACAAAGTTGATTGGCCGGATCCTGTCCGTTTTCCACCAGATAATTGACCCACGGCGTTAAAACGTCCCAATATTTTTCCACATATTTGGCATTTCCCTCTAGTTGGCAGATTGTGGAAGCCAGAGTCAATATGTTACCGGCCTCCTCCAAGGGCATATCACCACCATACGTTTGACCATTTGCAATAGGGTATGTTCCCATATCATGAGCGCTAAAAGGCTTGGTCCAACGACCGGAATAACTATATTCCAGGATACTAGTCATCATGGCTTTCTGCAAGTCAGGATTGTAAACTAGAAACAGCGGAGCTTCCGGGTACGTCAGATCCACCGTGTTCACACTTCCATTGGAATTGTTTTCTTTGGAGAAAAACAGCAAGTGACCTTCGTTGTCCACAAACAACTTGTGAGCTGCTATCACATGGCGATAAGAACCGGATAATATTTCTGCATAATGTTTGTTTCCAGCTTTCAAGCCGTCGTCATAAATTTGACGGTCCATCTGACGGCAACGTGTCATAATACCGCTATAGTCGTTTTTCAGCTTATCGAATGCATCAAAAATTGTCACTTTCCCCTCATGCGCCCAATAGGCCTTATAACGATGGTAAAGATATTCAATATCCTCTACCTCGTCATACCCAATCATTGTGAAGCTCGATTGCGGCATAGCATTCACCTGACCAAAATCATGCATATAGGCTAACGCAGGGGTCTCAGCAGCCTTTCGAGCCACAATTTTATCCTTTGTAGTTGGCAGAACGCCCTGCCCCATAAATACTCGCTGCATATCCATATAATTGCCCAAACTTACCGACCCGTTAACAGCCGGAATATACAGATATCCCCAGTCAATGCAGATACCATCGCCTTTTTTTGCCAGAATAGGTTGGTCTATGCTACCCGATTTCAAGTATGTCATCCCATTCTTTGTTTCAACTGTCGACAGTGTAGACAAATTACCTTTATTCACTGTTATTTCCGGCGTAGCGTCCAGATAGAACTGCACGTTGTGTACCTTCTTGTCAGTGGAATGTACTTGATAGGAAATATAGTTAATGGGAGTTGAAAGCAAATCATAGTCCTTTATAAGCATTGGAGCAGTAAACACCACATCAAGGTCTACCGGTCCACAAGTGAAAGTATAATAAGAAGAGGTAGCCAAAACACTTACCGACTTTTGCACAGCGGTTTTCATTGTCGTCTGCCCCGACGTCATATTTCGGTAGAGGCCATAATCAAGCAGAGCACCTCCGACTGTATTATGACAATGGGCAGCTATCACGTTTTTGCCAGCATGCAGCGCATCTTTAGCAGCTCCCGTCAGATGCAGCATCTGGTCGTTTTTCCACGTATTGCCCGTATCAAGCACTTTCACACCGTTAATAAAAACCTCAAAAACATCATCATGGGAATAATTTAGATACAGATCGCCTTTAGCGTCCTCGTCGCTTAGATTCAACGTGCGACGCACATATAGATCAGAGTTTTCAGCACTCCATTCGGTACGCACGCTAGGTTGGTTCTCGGAGCCAAAAGCACCGGTGCCTTTTTTCCACGAAGCGTCATTAAAATCCGGTTTTTCCCATCCTGCAGCCTGAGCGGTCGTAACGTAAGGAGCTGTCCAAGCCTCATCTTTAGCCATCGGCAGCAATACCGCAAGATTTATATTTTCACTCCCCATGAAGCGATATGTATCACCATCGACACGCAACAATCCCGTCAGAGGTTTCTCATCACCAGTCCAATGACGAGTCGTACCCTCATTAAGTTTGTCATACGGCGACCAAATCGAAAAATAAGGGTCATTCACCACAATCGGTACGGCCGGAAGACGTAGATCTGTCTTTTGATAAGGCTTAAAGAATTCTGGCGTTTGAGCCTGAAGAAGCACTGCAGCAGCAAGCGCAGTTAGAAGAGCGAATTGTCTTTTCATTATTATTGTGATCATATTTATGAAGTCAATTTATTTTGAAAGCAAAATTACATTTTTCCTCTTAATTGACAATTTCCTAGCAAAAAACAATTCAACCAAAAATAGCTCGGTATTCGAAACAACATTCAGTTTTTTGTTATAATCTCAGAAATTCAAGTCTAGTAAAACCTGCAATTCGTTAAAATATCTATAGACATCAAGGCTGTAAAAAAGCAAAAAAACTTTTTTACAGCCTTGAAAATTTTAAAAAAATGAATTTATAATTTACGAATCCAGATGTTGCGATAACTGATAGGTATGCTGGGATCTCCGTGTGCCTGTAATAAAACAGGGCCATCGCCGTGTTTTACGACTCTTGGGAAGCCAATGTATTCAGTTGTTCCAAGAATTTCTGTGTTGTTTTGCAGCACAACACCATTTTGAATCAATGTTATACGCGGACGATACAAATAAGTACCATCTTCCTTGAAGACCGGAGCCGTATAAATAATGTCATAAACATTCCATTCTCCTGGTTTGCGCATCACGTTTACTAAAGGTGGGGTTTGCTTATAGATCGAGCCAACCATACCGTCCACGTATGTCTCGTTCTGGTAATTATCCAATACCTGAACTTCATACATACCCTGCATATAGACACCACTATTTCCGCGAGACTGACTTGTACCCTCTATACCCTTGGGGGCACTCCATTCGAGATGAAGCTGAAAACTGCCAAAATTCTCTTTGGTCCGAATGTCTCCATTCTTCTTATTCACAGTCACAACACCGTCGTGTACATCCCAGCCCGCAGCTTTGCCATCGGAATTTTCCCATTTCGAAAGGTCCTTACCATCAAAAAGTACAATGGCATCAGACGGCGCCGTGCTGGTCTTAATATCACCAGGCGTTACTACTTTGGGCTGCGGGGTCCAATACTCGGACATCCCTGCTGTCATCTTCTCCTGCTCCGGATATTTCTTTTCCTGAGCATTTACGGTCATACTGATCAAAGCCATGGCCGATAAGCTAAATACAAATATATTTTTCATGTATCTATGAAATTGATTGATTCTGAATATTGCAGAAATCTCTTGGCAACAGGCAAAAGCACTGAAAAACGTTGTCCTTTTTCTGAACGGTATTCTCTTCCTCTTGCTTAATTATGCGTCAGCAAAGTTAGTCTAAATCAGAGAAAGCGCAAAATAAACAAACAAGTATTTATCGTGATTTCTCAAACTCCTCTTATTCAGTGGCATTTAAGGTTAAAACAAAAAAAAGGGATACCACTGTATCCCAACCTTGTTAACCTTAAATCTAATACTATGAAAAACACAGTGCAAAGTTACGCACTTTTTGAATGCCTCCAAACTTTTTGATGGAAAATATATGCTGAATAACATTTATTAGCAAAAAAAGTATCAGAATGATAGGTGTACGTATCAGTTTTTGCTTATTTTTGTGCTATGGAACATATCATGAGATTTCTTTCGGCCCCCTTTATTTGGCTCGCGCGCTTTCGATACCGGAAGGGTTTTGGTATACAATCTCCATTTGCATATCATTTTATTTGTGATGTGATCAATGGTAACGGAGAATATTATGCCTTTCGCGAACTCCGCGCAGAACGTCGCGGTCTTTATCAGAGCGCATGTGGTAATTCTTTGAAAATGGATAAATTACTTTTCCGATTAGCCAATTTCGCTCATCCGGCTACCATCTTTGCACCGGAACAGGGCATGTTCATCGGGCGTCGCTATTTGTCAGAAGGCTGCACTTCTGCAACTCTTTATGTATTTCGGGATTCTGGCGATTTGCGTAACACTCTGTCACTCGTAAAAACGGTGGGACTACTTTATCTAGACTCCACGCTCGATTATGCCAACATTTTTAAACTGGCTTTTCCTTTCCTTTCGGCTCAGTCTCTCGTTATCATCAAAGGCATACATCACAACAGCGATGTACGTCGATGGTGGGAATCTCTGAAAGAAGACCCGCGTATTGTTTTGTCATTCGACATCTTCGATGCTGGTATCCTTCTTTTTGACCACAATTATGTGAAACAGAATTATATTGTTAACTTCTAAAGATACCTGATTATGTCAAAGGCAAAAATCTACACCCGTACGGGTGATAAGGGCCAAACCTCACTGATTGGCGGTAAACGTGTAAGCAAATCCTCTCTGCGTTTGGAGGCATATGGCACGGTGGACGAACTTAACAGCACCTTGGGATTGCTGATTAGCTATTTGAAATTACCCAACGATGTGGCCTTTGTGGAAAATATTCAAAAATGCCTTTTTCGCGTCGGTGGCATACTCGCCTCCGATTCAGAAACAAAAGGCCCTCTCAAACAGTTTGACGAAACATGTCTGAAAGAACTGGAACAGGAAATAGATTATGTGGAAAGTCTTCTTCCCCCGATTCATGGCTTTATTTTGCCAGGGGGTGTACAAGCTGCCTGTATCGCGCACATTTGTCGTGCACTTTGTCGTCGTACTGAAAGACGCATCATTTCTTTGACCGAAGAAACTCAAATAGACCCTATTTTGCTATGTTATATTAACAGATTATCAGATTACCTATTTATTTTAGCGCGAAAACTTAACTTTTTAGAAGATTTAGAAGAAAAAAAAGTATAAGAGTTTGGTGCTTTCCCTGAATATCGTATTTTTGCCGAATATTTGGAGGGTAACTCCGAAGACAAACGTAAAACATTAAGACAATGTATTGGACACTTGAATTAGCATCAAAACTTGAAGATGCCCCCTGGCCTGCAACCAAAGATGAGCTCATCGACTACGCTATGCGTTCCGGGGCTCCAATGGAAGTGGTAGAAAATTTGCAGGAAATTGAAGATGAGGGCGAACCATACGATTCTATTGAAGATTTATGGCCTGACTACCCAACAAAAGAAGATTTCTTTTTTAATGAAGATGAGTACTAAATGATAGTATAGGGACAACGTTTGTTGCGCTCGTAATTTTAAAGAAAGGTGAAGGACCATGGGTGTTCTTCACCTTTCTTTACATCTATAAAACATAGGCGGTAAGAGACAAGTGAGACCTGTTTTCAAAAATTTCCGGGATGTTTTTTGAAGTTTGTATTTGTCAAAAATAAGTTGTGATTTGTCGAAACAATAACAAATATATTTTCAAAAAAGTCGTACCTCGTAGAGAGAGCTTAAAACTTAATCAAAATCCCTATGGATCGCCGCGCATACCTTATAAAATTAAATAACATAAAAATAGATCGAATGCGTATGTGAGTTCCTTTCACCTTTACAACATCATCTAATAGCTGGATAAAGAAAAGTATAAACGGAGAAAGGTATGTATGAATCACACTGCATTAGAAATCACAACAGATATGGCCTGCAGCAACAGACCTCTTTCAAAAAATGCTCGTACACGTCAAGCCTCAATTATTCTAGGCTATTTTTACAAATTTACTCAGCCTATGACTAGGCATTTTGATAATTTTTATTCTACCAAACGTAGTTAAAACTTTCGCTGAACGATGCATTCTTATCGCGCAGATGCTTTCTGTCATTGAATACCCGTACTCTATTGATTCATCCCTTCTTCCTACTTTTTGAAAGAGCAAACTACAAATGGCGCTTCACTAAAAAACACAAAATCAATTAAACGATTTTGGACACAACTTTTCCCCGTAAGAGGAAGTAGCTTAAGAAAAACTCTTTATCTGCAACTCAAATAATATTAATCTTAGCCAAACCGCCTTCACTTGTTTCCTTGTAAAGAGAAGGAAGATCATGACCTGTTTGTTTCATTACAGCTACCACGCGATCGAATGAAACACGGTGACGCCCATCCGTAAAGGAAGCATACAAATTGGCATCAAGAGCTCTCAAGGAAGCATATGCATTGCGTTCAATACAGGGAATTTGTACCAGACCACAAACAGGATCGCAAGTCATACCCAAATGGTGTTCCAAGCCCATTTCAGCAGCATATTCTATTTGTGCAGGACTTCCCCCAAAGAGTTGATTGGAAGCTGCAGCTGCCATGGCACACGCCACCCCCACTTCTCCTTGGCAGCCTACTTCAGCTCCCGAAATAGATGCATTTTCTTTGACCACATTGCCAAACAGGGCGGCAGTAGCCAAAGCACGCAGAATCCGAATATCCATAAATCCGCGTATTTTCTGCACATGGTAAAGCACAGCCGGAAGAACGCCACAAGAACCACACGTAGGCGCAGTCACAATCATGTGACCTGCTGCGTTCTCCTCGCTCACGGCAAGAGCATACGCGAACGTCAACCCTTGCGACTCCAAAGAAGGTTTTAAGCCCAACGCCTTGATATAAAAAGTCGCAGCTTTACGTTTCAAATGCAAAGAACCTGGCAATACTTCTTCCGCACACAATCCACGTTGTATGCTTTCCTTCATCTGGCACCAAACCTCTGCCAAATAGTCCCACAAATCCTTATCTTCGCATTCCTCAACATACTCCCAATAGTTTTTCCCGTACTTCTCACAATGATTCATAATATCTGAAATCGTGGTCAGCTCATAAATATCACTACGTTTCGTTTCTAGAAATTTATGATGTTCCTCTTTTAAGGAACCACCTCCAACACTGAAAACCGTCCAATCGTCTATAGGACGGTTTTCAGTGTCAAAAGCTTCAAATTTCATTCCGTTCGGATGAAACGGTAAAAAAGTTTTAGGGTCCCAAACAATTTCAGTACGGATATCGTTTTTCTTAAAGATTGCTTCAAGAGCCTTATCAGTAAGGTGTCCGCGTCCAGTTGCAGCCAAACTCCCATAAAGGGTAACCTTAATGCGGTGGCACTGCGGCACGCTCCTGCAAAAGATCTCGGCTGCTTTACTCGGGCCCATCGTGTGGCTACTGGAAGGACCGTGGCCTATTTTATAGATTTCCTTTATCGACTCCATAAAAAATAATTATTGTGCAATGCCGGCACCCGGCTTATCAGCAAATTTCTTTAACAACAAATAAATCACTATAGAAACCACCATTCCTGTCAAAGCAGGGAGAGCAGTAGAAAGAACCGCAACGTGAACCCTCAGAATCAGGCCACTCCCAACAAGTGCAACAATCGAACCTACTGCCCACGCCACCACATCACCCATAGCCAAAGACGTTACAGCAAGGGGGAAGATTTTTTTGTAACCTTTTTCCATCATGTGCACAGGTTCTTCATCCTGATCATCACGAGCACGCTGTACTCTAAAAAAGCTCGTATTGTAACGATACCAACCGTAAGCATTGGTCAAGGTATCCCGAAGCCCAAAATTCAGAACCCCCCGCAAAATTTTGGTGACCAACACTTCACGCTCTTTAAATCCAAAATTAAAGTTACGGAATTCCGTACACACCTCGCAAAGCTTCCCCATATAATTTATCCCAGCTATCGTAGGACCGTTGGAAATGGAACGTATTTGCGGTGTTGACGCAATATAACGTCTGCAATCCTGCTGTTTGAAATTTTCCGAATCTGTTGTGGTTTCCGGAATTATTTCGTAAAGAGTTAGTAGCTTACTCTTTACAATTTGTTGTAATCGGTCCTTCATACAAATATATTCTTTCCGATTGCCAAAGTTAATATTTAGTCGTCCCTTAAAAAGGCATTTAGATACTGATTAACAGTAAAATAGCATGATAAATATTTTGATAAATCTGCAAGTTTTTGTATCTTTGAATGTAGAAAC